>Ga0194133_10002568_pt1 | contig 27766 bp, 25 predicted proteins | sample TA2KigOf40mmetaG_FD_155448 | JGI IMG/M metagenome (GOLD analysis project Ga0194133, IMG submission 155448) | Freshwater microbial communities from Lake Tanganyika, Tanzania - TA2015055 Kigoma Offshore 40m | ecosystem: Environmental > Aquatic > Freshwater > Lake | place: Tanzania: Lake... | reverse complement strand
CTGTTGCAGGGGGAGGAGCTGGCCCGGCTGGAACGGGCGCTGCGCCAGTGGTTGGAGTTGGCCTGAGCCCCCATAGGATTACTCCATGCCCCAGCCTGCGCCGGTGTCTGCAGCCCTGGATCCGGCGGCGATCTTTCCCTTTCCGCTCGACACCTTCCAGCTGGAGGCGATCGACGCCCTCAACCAGGGTCATTCGGTGGTGGTGAGTGCCCCCACGGGCTCCGGTAAGACGCTGGTGGGGGAATACGCCATCTACCGCGCCCTGGCCCACGGCCAGAAGGTGTTTTACACCACGCCGCTGAAGGCGCTCTCCAACCAGAAGCTGCGGGATTTCCGCGAGCAGTTCGGCGCCGAGAAGGTGGGGCTGCTCACCGGCGACCTGAGCCTCAACCGGGAAGCCCAGATCGTGGTGATGACCACCGAGATCTTCCGCAACATGCTCTACGCGGAGATCGATCGCCCCGACGACGATCCACTGGCCGATGTGGAGGCGGTGGTGCTCGATGAGTGCCACTACATGAATGATTCCCAGCGCGGCACCGTCTGGGAGGAATCGATCATTCACTGCCCGCCGCCGGTGCAGCTGGTGGCGCTTTCGGCCACGGTGGCCAACGCCGGCCAGCTCACCGATTGGATCGAGCGGGTGCATGGGCCCACCCGCCTGGTGCTCAGCGATCACCGGCCGGTGCCGCTGGCCTTCAGCTTCTGCAGCGCCAAGGGCCTGCACCCCCTGCTCAACGACGAGGGCACGGGTCTGCACCCCAACTGCAAGGTGTGGCGGGCCCCCAAAGGTGCTCGCCGCAAGGGCCCGAAAACGCCGAAGCCGCCCCAACCGGAAGCGCCGCCCCTGGGCTTCGTGGTGGCCCAGATGGCTGAGCGCGACATGCTGCCGGCCATCTATTTCATCTTCAGCCGCCGGGGCTGCGACAAGGGGGTCAAGGAGCTGGGCAAGGCCAATCTGGTAACCCCGGCGGAGCAGGCGCGCATCAAGGCCCGGCTCGACGCCTTTGTGGCGGCCACCCGGGAGGGCGGTCACGCCGAGGCTCTGCTGCGCGGCATCGCCGCCCACCACGCCGGCGTGCTGCCGGCCTGGAAGGAGCTGATTGAGGAGCTGTTTCAGCAGGGGTTGATCAAGGTGGTGTTCGCCACCGAAACCCTGGCCGCCGGCATCAACATGCCGGCCCGCACCACGGTGATCTCGGCGCTCTCCAAGCGCACCGAGCGGGGTCACCGGCCGCTGATGGGCAGTGAATTTCTGCAGATGGCGGGCCGGGCCGGCCGGCGCGGTCTCGACTCCCAGGGCTACGTGGTGACCGTGCAGAGCCGCTTTGAGGGGGTGCGCGAAGCGGGCCAGCTGGCCACCGCGCATGCTGATCCGCTGGTGAGCCAGTTCACGCCCAGCTACGGCATGGTGCTCAACCTGCTGCAGCGCTACGACCTGGCCAAGGCCAAGGAGCTGGTGGAGCGCAGCTTTGGCCGCTACCTGGCCACCCTCGATCTGGTCGAGGATGAGGCCCGGATCGCTCAGCTGATGCAGCAGCTCGAGAGCCTGGAAGACGGCTCCGGCGAGGTGCCCTGGGATGACTTCGAGGACTACGAGAAGCAGCGGGGCCGGCTGCGGGAGGAGCGGCGCCTGCTGCGGATCCTGCAGCAACAGGCCGAGGAAACCCTTGCCCATGAACTCACCCTGGCGCTCCAGTTCGCCAGCGAGGGCAGCCTGGTGAGCCTCAAGGCGCCCCAGCTGCGCGGGCGGGTGACGCCGGCGGTGATCGTGGAGAAGGTGAAGGGGCCGGGCCAGTTTCCGCTCCTGCTTTGCCTCACCGACGACAACCTCTGGGTCCTGCTGCCCTGCCACGCGGTGGTGAGCCTGCACGCCGAGCTCAGCTGCCTGCAGGTGAGCCAGGTGGAGGCGCCCGAGCTGCACCACGCCGGCGAGTTGCGCCATGGCGATCAGGCCAGTGGCGGCCTGGCCCTGGCGGTGGCCCACATGGCCAGCCGCCACGACATGGTGACCCCCCAGTACGACCTGGCCGGCGAGGTGCAGGCCCAGGCCCAGCTGGTGCACCAGCTGGAGGAGGAGCTGGAGCTGCATCCCGCCCACCGCTGGGGCGATCGCCGCCAGCTCAAGAAGCACCGCCGGCGGATGGAGGAGCTGCAGCTGGAGATCGAGGAGCGCCAGCGGCTGCTGCACTTCCGCTCCAACCGCCACTGGGACACCTTCCTGGCCCTGATCGAGGTGCTGCGCTACTTTGGGGCCCTGGCGGGGGCCGATGGCCTCGAGCCCACTGAGGTGGGCCGCACCGTGGCCGCCCTGCGTGGCGACAACGAGCTGTGGCTGGGGCTGGCGCTGATGAGCGGCCACCTCGATGAGCTCGATCCGCCCCAGCTGGCAGCGGTGTTTGAGGCGATCTCCACCGAGGTGAACCGGCCCGATCTGTGGTGTGGCTACCCGCCGCCGCTGGCTGCCGAGGAGGCCCTGCACGACCTGCGCGGCCTGCGCCGCGAGCTGGAGCGCCAGCAGGAGCGCGCCAAGGTGACCTTCCCGCTCTGGTGGGAGCCGGAGCTCACCGGCCTGGTGCACGCCTGGGCCAAAGGGGCGAGCTGGAGCGACGTGATCGCCAACACGTCCCTCGACGAGGGCGATGTGGTGCGGATCCTGCGCCGCACGGTGGATCTGCTGGCCCAGGTGCCCTACTGCGAGGCGATCAGCGAGCAGCTGCGCACCAACGCCCGCGCCGCCCTCAAGGCCATCAACCGCTTCCCGGTGTGCGAGATCGAGGATCTGCTGCCCAAGGCCCCGGCGGCGGTGGCCAGGCCTCTGCCTGGATCCGGCGAGCTGGCATGAAGCTGGAGCGCCGCACGCTGCTGCGGGTGCCGATGCAGTGGGGCGGCCAACCAGCGCCGGCAGCCGCGTTGGCTTCCCTGTTGGCCCAGCCCCGGCCGGTGTTGCAGCAGTTGCTGAGCGGCGAGCAGCTGGAGCCCCAGGAGGCCGGTGCGTTTCTCTACACGCCCAGGGCCCTGGACCTGCCTGGCCTGCGCCTGGCCCCCCAGGTTTGCTTTGAGGCGCACTGGCAGGCGCCCAGGCTGCTGATCAGCCTGCTCTCGTACCACCTGCCGGGCTTGGAAGGGCTGGAGCGCAAGATTGGCTATGTCTTCTCGGCCGAGCTGGAGGCGCAGGAAGGCGCCCTGGCCGTGCGGGCGCAGGCCACGCTGGAGCTGGCCACCGGGCCCGGCGGTTTGGGGCTGCCCCGGCCGCTGCTGGCTGTGCTGGGCAACACCGCCTTAAGCCTGATCTTCGGCCGGCTGGAGCGCCGTTGCCACCGCAACCTGCCGGGGCTGCCCGGCTCAGCCCTCCCAGATTTCCTGTAGCTCGATCTGGAGCCCAGGGAACAGCGGCCCCGCATCGAGGCTGGTAGCGCCAACCCTGCGGGCCGGCTCACGGGCGGGCTCACTGGCGCCGATGCCGCACCAGATCTCCACCACCAGATCGGGGCAGAGGGGGGCAAAGCCACGGCGTTCCTTGGGAGTGAGGGCCTGCCATCGCTCAAGCCGCACGAGAGAGGCATCCGGGCTCAGCACTGAGCCGTCGGGCAATCGGAACCCGGTGGAGCTGTCAAACAGCTTCACGGGAAGGCCAGATGCACGAACGGCCATTCCCAACAGGATCTGCAAGGTGCTGTTGCGTGCGCCTGTTTCGCGTCGAGCTCCAGCACGGCGTTGGGATTGGCGCGGCACACCGCCGCAAACTGCCCAACTGTGAGCTGCAGACTCTCCGGCAGCATCAGCGGCGTCAGGGCATCCCCGTCGTCGGCCCGATCCGTGGGTGCGATTGCAAGCGTCATGACCACGGAACAACGCTGCAACGACTTTAGTGCCGCATCCACTGGCAGGTGCATAGCCACGGTCCTTGGGTCGCCGTCTTGCCGCTCTGCACGGTAGCGATCGCGTTGCTCATGACCTGGTTGAACAGCCCAGCTCAGGCCTTTGGCGGTTTGATCTCCTCCAGCAACACGGCGAGAGCTTCACTCAACTGGAGCCGGTTGCGGGGGGTGTCTGCGAGGAGGAGTCGGCATTGAGCAGCAAGGCATCCAACCTGGATTCGAGCACGGAGAGTCGTCTGTTCTCGATGTCGAGCTGCTCGATCTCGTTCTCGAGCAGCTTCGTACGTCTCTCGCTTTCGAGTTGTCTCAGCTCGATGTCGTAGACGGGTCGCCAGTTGAGCGTCGCCAGCCAGCGCCGCCAGGGCGGCAAGGTGGAGACCCATTCCGACCTGGTCATAGGACGGGAGTCTGCCGAGCCGAAAGAGGTTGTCATCGCCGTAGTTCGTTGTGAACGAAATCAGGAGCAGCAGGGAGCCAGCAACAAGGGTTGACCAGCCTTGGCGATCCGGCAGCCGGGGGAGGCTTTCAGCATCTGTCATGACCGTAGCGAGCCCAAGCCAGTATCCATCGCCGAATAGTATAGTTGTATTATCCCGCGAAGCCTCCGTGGTTTCACGGTTTTTGGCCCCTAGGACAGCCCCTGCAGCAAAGCGCGATGGGATTGGCTCAGCCGGGTGGCCTGCACCAGCTTGTCGCTGATCTGCTGGTTGCTTTCCTGCTTCTCGATCGCCGCTCTGCAGGTTTTCAGCCAGCGAAGTAGGGCGTAGCAGTGCGCTGCAAGAGAGAGCAGGCTGGGGTCACAATGCATTCCCAGGGAATAGTCGTGCAGCGCGGTTTTGTAGGCGTGCTGCCAGTAGCGTTTGGTTGTTGATTTCCTCAGAAGATGGCACAGATCGGCGCCGGCATAGTTCATTGAGATCAGGCCAAGGTCGAGAAAGGTGACGCGTGCATGCTTGCTTTGGGATGTCAGGCAGATGTTCTTGTTGTGAAGATCGTTGTGGCTGATCACAACAGGGATCTTGCCAAGAAGGGGCAGGCTTTTCATGCATAGGCCGATCGCTCTGGCATGGAGGGCCATGTAGCTCGGACGCCACAGGCAGCGTCTGAAGGCGAATGCAAAGCCAAAGGACTCTCTGAGCTCCTGAATGGTGGCGTTTGTGGAGCTAAGCGACAGATCACTTCTGGCAAGCTTAAGCAGTGGACCCGCGAGCAGCCGGCCGTAGTTGCCACCATTCTTGAGCCGCAGGCCCAGGCCCGAGTAGTGCGGCATGAAAACAGCGGTGTGCTTGCCGCGGCGCGCGATGGAATGCACGACCGGGAGGGGGCAGCCTTCCTGGCTCGCTTGGGTTTTGGAGCGGCACCAGAGTTCGGTGCTGACCGCGATTTCCTGCTTGTGAGCATTTGGAACGCGCTTTTCAACAATCAGGATGGTTTCGCCACTCCGGCGGCGAAGCGTGTGTTGGTAGATGCCCAGGTTTCCCTTGCCCCGTTGCTGCAGCTCTGCAGAGGCAATCAGCATCGCGTCTGTTGAATCCGTGCCGAGCGCAGCGGGCACCCAGTCTGGAACCACAGCGCTGGTGATTGTTGCCTTGGATTCAGGCTCATGGAACCAAGGCATGGGCTTGAAGATGTTCAGCGTGACAGGTTTTGCCTGGTTCACGAGCTATGCCCATCAGGTTACCCGCTGCTGCCGGGGCTGATCCGGGAAGGCTGATGGGCCCGGGCGCTTTGGCTGAGTCGAGTAAAGTTGGACCATGACAGGCTTGAGTGCACTCATCCCGCGCACGCGCTTGCGCCATGGCCATCGCACCAAGCCCCCCACGTTGGTGCGGCTGGATCAGGTGAGCCTGTGTGATCCGCTTGGCAAAGCTGTGCTGCACGATTTCAGCTTTCGCATCCGCGCCGGTGAGCGCTGGCAGGTGGCTGCCGACGACAAACGCTCCGCCCTTGCCCTGCTCCAATGCGTGGCCGACGTGCAGCAGCCGCATTCAGGCACAGCAACGATCCGCGGCCACGTGTCTTGGCCCATGGGCCAGTTGAGCGGCCTCAGCCCCCTGCTGTCCAGCGCCGATAATTTTCGCTTTTTTGCAGGTGTGTACGGCCAAAGCGGCCGCATCAAGGCGGAGCAGAAGTTGCTGCGTACCCTGTGCAACTTTGATGAAAAGGTCTGGATTCGCCCCTTCAAGAAACTGCCACAAACCTTGAAGCAGCGCTTCAAGCTGGCCCTGGGCCTTGTGTTTGATTTCGATCTCTACGTGTTTGATCCTGGAGCCTATGCGCCGCTGTTGCGCCAAGGCTGCTGGGGTGATTCGTGGCAAGCGATTCTGGAGCAGCGTATCCGCGAGAGAGCCGTGATCACGATCGCTGGTGATCGCCTGGGCATCGCTGAGCGCTGTCAGCGCTGCCTGGTGATTCGCGATGGGCGCTTGGTGGAGAAAGGCCGGGTGGCCCAGGGCCTCACCAGCATGCCTGCCGCTCCAAGGCTGCGACCAAGATCCCGCAGGAGGCCAACCCTGTGATCCTAGATTCCATCAGGCTGCAGCTTGGGATTGTTAGCGCGCTGGCCTTCCGCGACCAGGGTGAGCGGATCAGCAAAAGCCCGTTTGGAGCGGTGGGGCTTCTGGTGGAGCCGCTTGTTTTTGTGGCAGTGCTGTCGACTTTGAGGGTGCTGCTGCGCGTTCGGGAGATTGAATTCATGAATCCCTTGCTGTGGATGACGTCTGGATTTGTTATTTTTTATTTGTTCAGCAAGATTGCGATCAAGGCAATCACCGGCGTTGCCCGTTCCCAGCGCTTCACTGATTTGCGCCGAATTCGGCCGCTTGACGTTTTGATTGCTGGTGCCGTTGTGGAGGTGCAGATCCATGGTGCCTGCCTTTTTTTCGTCATTCTTGCCGTATCCCTGTATGAGTGGCAGATCGTTGTGGCTGATCCCGGCTCTGCCGTGTTTCTTTTTCTACTGATGGCTGTCACATCACTTGGGGTGGGCCTCAGCTCGCTGATCGTGGGCCATCGTTTGAAGATCGTAAAAATTGTCGTAGATGTTGTGATCAAACAGCTGCTCTTTTGGACTTCAGGCTTGTTTTTTTCAGTTGCCTTGATGCCGGATTATGTGCGGCCTTTTTTGCTCTGGAACCCACTTCTCCACGGCATTGAACTGTTTCGCCATGCCATGCAGCCCACCTACCCCATCCCTGGGATTTCCCTCTCCTATGTGTTGATCTGGGCATTTGCGAGCTTGGGCTTTAGTATGCTTGCCTATGGAAATAATGAGCAGCTGCTTGCCGCCGATGAGCCGCGCGACGACTCATGACCTTGAAATTTGATCGCCAAACCGGTCTGCGGGCCCTTTCAGTACTGGGGGCGCGCTTTCAATCGGTCAAGGCCGTGCGTCTGCCGGCCCGTTCGAAAATCACGCCGTTGTCTGCCACGGTGCTGCTGATTGCAGTGGCGTCCCTGTACGCGTTTGGGCTGGGCCGGGCGCGTTTCAAGGTCACGTCGGATTTCCTGATCCGCCAGCCCATGCCACCCGGAACGCTGATGCCCACTGTGTTGGGCCCGCTCACCGGGAGCCCAAGCATGCTTGGCTCGCTTGAAGATGGCCGCTACCTGGCCTTTTATCTTCATTCGCCCGAGGTGATGCGTCGGGTGTTCAGCAGGCTTCTTGCCGAGCGCCGCTATGCCAGGCGGTTGCCCGATCTGCTGGCGGGATTGCCCGCCAATGCCAACCGCGATCAGCAGCTTGCGCTTTTTCGCCGGCAGGTGCAGGTGTGGCCCCAGGATCTTTCTGGCGTGATTCAGCTCACCACCACCGGCCTCGATGCGCAAACGGCGCTGCTGCTCAATCAGCTGTTGCTGCAGGAGGCGCGTCTGTTTGTGAACGACATGAACCAAACGATCAGCCGTGATCAGTTGGGTTTTGCCCAGCAGGAAGTGCTGCGCTCGCGCCAGCGGCTCGATCAGGCCACGGCCAAGCTCGATGCCTTCAAATCCCGCTACGGCCAACTCGATCCGATTCAGGAATCGGCGGCCACCAGCGGCCTGATCACCGCTCTGGAGGCCAAGCTGGTGGATCTGCAGGTGGAGGAAGCACGGTTGAAGCGGCAATTCCGTGACCCTCAGGCCCCTGAAGTGCTGGTGGTGACGGATCAGGTGCAGGAACTCCAGAAGCAGATCCAGAAGGAGCGGGATTCGGTGGTGAGCCCTGGTGGCAAAGCGCTCAACAACCGCGCCACGGAGGCCACGAAGCTTCAAAACGAGGTGACCTTTGCGACCGAGAATCTCAAGGCCTCGATGCTGGCTGTTGAAAACAGCCGTATGGAAAGCCAGCGGCAGCTGAAATTTCTGGTGATGTTGAGTGATCCTCAGGCGCCAGAGGTGCAGGACTGGAACTGGCGCTTCCAGGTGTTCCTGGGTGTGGTGGGGGGTGCGATCGTGATCTGGGGCGTCGCCAGCTTTCTGCTGGGCATTCGCAGCCGGGTGTAAAATAACATTAAACAAGAGTGATCTTTTTCAGCCTTTAATCTCGAAGCTTCAATCATGCCCAGATTCCTGCGTCGTTGGATCAGCAAGCTTCTTACCAAGCTTATCCCCAGGTTTGCCGTGTGGCGTGCTCGCCAGATGGTGACCCTGTATGCCAATAGCGGGCTGAGTAAAAAGCGCCTGGCGATGCTGGAAGCGGATGCGCGCAAGGCTGTTCGCAGGGGTAAACCTCTTGATGCCCTGCGAATCCTGCACTGTGCTTTGTTGCTCAATCCTGAGGCGCCTCAGATCAAGAAATTTGCTAAGGAGCTCGTGGTGAAACGGTGGAAGCTGAGCAATGCAAAGCCGCCCCTTAGCAAAGAGCAGCTCAATTTTGCTGTTGATCTGAAGATGGAACGCTTCGCGATCTATGTGATGCAATCGGTAGACCGCGGCAGCTTCTTCAAGGCGCAGGTGCCACAATGATCAAGGGCGATGGTTCCTGATCAAGCTTCGTAGGTGATTGAAATCAGCTTCTTGCAAAGTGCCCGGGCTACTGGATTTGTAAGTTTTCCTCTTGAAATAAGCCAATATTTTCTATTTTCGTGATAGCTCATTATCGTTTCGCTGAGACGGGCATGTAAAACTTTATTGGCATTTGTTAGTTTGTTTTTTTCTCTGGATAAGTCTTGAGACTTAAGGAAATACTGTTCTAGCTCTTCTTGTAATTGATGTAGCTGCAAGAAGGCGAAATCGTTTTCTTCTTTCTGCTCGTTCAGCAGGTTCTCGACTTCAAGTAGCCGGCCCAGTGCCAGCTCTATTTCTTGTTTAGTGCATGGCTCGTGGCTTCCAAGTATTTGGGCCAGGCATTTGAGGCTTTCAGTATGGAGCTCGGTATTCGGTCTAAGAATGTTTTTTTCTGGGGTTGTCGACCTTTGATTGTTTGTTTCTGGCATGGATGATGCGACGAGGGCTTTAGGTGTTGATTGAGATGCTTGCCAAGTTTACAGGTTTATTCAGCGTTTACCACGGTCTGGCTCGTTGTCTCGCCGCCGACCGTTGTAGTTTTGTGGTATGAGGTGTGCATATGGAGACCTAGGGCGTATTTTGACGGGCTGTGAAAAGGTTTTTAGGAAGTAGGGTTTTGTGCTTGTTTGGTCTTGGTCGTCTGATCGCTTAGGGGAAACCTGGACAACCCAGGGAATCAGGCGGGTCGCCAGATGAAACTAATGCCGCTGCCTTAATGCCGATTTGAAGAATGGAGGTTGTCCAGACCTTCCTTAGGTAAAAATCTTGCTCCAGAAGTCTATCCCATGTATATTAAGTCGAGGTCTGGCGGCCTGCAGTAAAACCATTATCTTTCGGTGAAATGTCGCAGCGGATCTGCTTGCATTCGTGATCAGTAGGCTTGCGCCAGCTTGTAACTTCGCCCTTCTTCCCCAAAGAAGGAATCTCCAATTTACCCTGCGGCAAGCACGCTGTCTAGGAGCGTGTCGCGCATAGACCAGCGCATTCACTCTCCACAGACGCCCTGAAATCTGCCCAGATCCCAGGGGCAGCAATGGATCCGGGCGCGAGAATGGTGCATGGTCAAGCCCAAGACCTTCCGGCCCTGGAACCCCGAGCAGACGCTGCTGCTGCCGCCATCACCAGTGGACTGGTTGCCAGAGAACCACCTGGTGTTCTTTTTGCTGGATTTGGCCGGCGAGCTGGATCTTGAGGAGATCCACGCCGTCTATCGGCAGAAGGATCCGCGGGGCGAGAAGGCCTACGAGCCGCGAATGATGGTCGTGCTGCTCCTTTACGCCTACTGCGTTGGGCTGCCCAGCTCGCGCAAGATCGAGAAGGCCTGCTGGGAAGACGCTGCCTTCCGCGTGTTGACCGGGAACCAGCAGCCGGACCACAGCCGCATCAGCGACTTTCGCCGGCGTCACCTGGGTGCTCTGGCCGGCTTGTTCGTTCAGGTGCTGCGGCTCTGCCAGAAGGCAGGGTTGGTGAGCCTGGGGACGGTGGCGCTGGATGGCACCAAGGTCAAAGCCAATGCCAGTAAGCACAAGGCCATGAGCCACGAGCGCATGCTCAAAAGTGAGCGCCAACTGGAGGCTGAGATGCGGGCGCTGCTGCGCAAGGCCGAGATCATCGACGCCCAGGAGGACGGGCAGGTCGGTAAGGGCAAACGGGGCGATGAACTCCCGGAGGAACTTCAGCGACGTTCCAGCCGGCTGGAGTGGATCCGCAGGGCCAAGGCTGAATTGGAAGCAGAAGCTGCTGCCGCCAAGGCTCGTCAACGCGAGGTGCAAGCGAGCGAGGCAGATGCAGATGCTGCTGCGGCAGAAGCCAGTGGTGACGCCCAGCTCAGAGAGCAGGCATCACGCCGCAGCCGTGGTGCCCGCAAGCGAGCGAATGACACGCAGAAGCTCGCGCTCCAAACGGCACAAGCAGCAGGGCTGGAATCACCGGTGCTTACGGGAGATCTGGATCCCGTGGCGATGCCGCAGCGACAGCTCCCGACCGATGGCATCGGCAACCCCAAACCCCACTCTCAGCGCAACACTGACCCCGACAGCCACATCCTCAAGGGATCGGGCGGCTGGATCCAGGCCTACAACTGCCAGGCCGCGCTCGACAGTGACCACCAGGTGATCGTGGCGATCGGCGTCAGCAACCAGCCCTGCGATGCGGTTCACCTGCTGCCCATGCTGGAGCGAATCCAAGCCAACACTGGGGAGCTGCCGGATGCCTTGATTGCGGATGCCGGCTACTGCAGCACCGCCAACCTGAAAGCCTGCGAGGAGAGGGGTCTGGAGGCCTACATCTCCACCAGCCGGCAGCAGCACGGTCAGCGGCCCAAGCCGCCGCGGGGCCGAGCACCCAAAGACCTCGATACCAGAGGGCGGATGGAGCGGAAGCTCAGATCCAAAGCAGGCCAAGCGGTCTATGCCCTGCGCAAAACCGTGGTGGAAACAGTGTTTGGGCAGATCAAAGGGGCCAGAGGACTGGATCGGTTCCGATTAAGGGGTCTGGAGCAGGTGAACGGGGAATGGGCCCTGATGGCCACCACCCACAACCTGCTCAAGCTGTTCAGGGCAAGCGCGACAGCAGTGTGAGCTGCTCCGTTGAGCGCCAACAACCCGGAGGATCACGTCCGTTCAGAGGCTCTCTGAATACTCAGCTCGAAGCCACCGTGCGACAAACTCCTAGCTAATCAAGCTTATGATCGATTAAGAGTTTGCGGAAAAACCGCCTGAACAGCTGCCTTTTCCCCGCCGTAGAGCTGGTCACGCTCCGTTCGGGCTCGTTTTCAGCGAGTCAGCGGCTCAGTACGACCGAATTCATTCGTTTTGCCCCCTTGGACTTGCCTGATTGTTGCCGCCTGGCCACACCTCTGGGCAACCATGTATTCATGTTGCTGCCACCGCCGGGTTGAGCAGATTGCCCAGCCGGATCAGGTTGTAGGCAGGGCTGCCTAAAAGTGTGAGCAGGGTGCGGGCCCGGCAGTTGTCACGCTTCCCAGTGCCAGCATTCTCTTGATGTCGTAGGCCAGCTCTCGCAAGCCCTGGCGGATCGAGCGGTAACCGCCGCGCCGCAGCAAGTTCATCACGATGGTGCGCAGGAAGGCGAACACTGGAGCCCCGATTCGGTTGGCGTAGCGATGGGCGTCCTCACCCAGTTGGCCGTCGCGGGCCCAGTGCCACTCGTTTTCAATACTCCAGCGCTGCCGGATCAGGCGCAGCAAGGCTTCTGGAGTGGTGCGCACGCTGGTGAGGAACAGGTGTCGCCGCACGCTGCGCTTGCCCTTGCGGGTCAGCGTGTCGGTGATCACCTCCACGATCCAGGCGCTACCCGGCCAGGTGGTCTTGATGTTGTGCTCCGGTGCCTCTCTGGCCCGCAGCTCCCTGACGGTGTCGCGCCCATGGCGCTTCTCGTGATCCGTTGCAATAAAAGGGATGTGGAGCTTTCCCTGGAACTGGCAGCCGATCTGGCGGTAGAGGGGTTTCTGGTTGGATTACTCCTTCGGAGAAGCCTGCGGCTACACGGTCAGGAGCACGTCGGCCCCCTGGGCGAGGCACCAGCGAAAAACGACTGCGTCGTGTGGAGCGCATCCGCCTGGATCAGGACGCCTTCCAGATCAAGGCTGCTCAGCAGCTCCTTGAGAGCAGCCCGCTCACTGGATTCGTGAGTGTCGTAGGCCTTCTGGGCCATGGCGACGCCAAGGGCCCGGGCCTACACCGTGACCTGGGCAACAAAACGGTGGTTGCTGTCCCTCTTCCGTCTCGATGGCCGAGCCGCGCAAGGTCTTGCCGTCACACACCAACTGGTCCAGACCATCCGCCCCTCCTGGGATCTGGCTGATCATCCAGGCCTGCAGCACAAGCCCTCTCTTCCCTTGCTTTCTAGCAGTTTTCTAAGCTAATGATGAAGAAGAGCAAAATTAATCGAAGATTCGACTGGGACATTAATTCATTCCAGGGATAGCACGAGGGGCTTTATTGTTATTCACAACGTTGCGAGTTCATTCGTATTATCATTCAGTTTTTCTTGATTATGCGCGAATCCACTAGTGAATCATTCGAAGTATTTTTAATTTCAAGCATTCCAAAATCAGGTACGCATCAGCTCGGACTCGTACTCGAAGATGTTGGCATTCACAACAATCGCTTATTTCTCAATCCCGAATCTGCTCTTGTTGAAGACCCTTACACTTTTGGTAGGAACCGGGCCAGATCATCCCTATACTCCAAGGGAAGACCTTTTTCTTTGATAATCTTATAAATATTAATCCGGTAGATGTTATCAACCTGGTACCAGGCAATTCATTCCTCCACAGCCATCTTAGCCTCGTCAACTTGCCTTATTATATTTGGCCGCGAATTAAAATAATTGCCCTGGTGCGCCCGCTTCGAGAAGCTATATTAAGTGAATTCAGGGCAGCTTTGCGCTTGCTTTCTTTGCGCTATCAGACAAAGTGTGAATTCTCTTATCACTACAAACTCAATCCAGAGGAGCTAGAGCCACTTCTTCTCGACTGTTCACTTGGCGATAAGCTACTGGCATTTATACAACGTATTGGCCCCTCGAGACTGCCCCTAGCCCTTGATATATCCTACTATAAATACCTAAAAAACACTTTTTTCTGCAACGAAATTTTTTGCTTTCGGAATTAACACTTGAAGATAGAGTATTGGTTAATTTTGCCAACTTTATTGGAGTTAAACCCTCTTTTCTTTTGTCAGCAATTGAGAAATCAAGATATCGTCAAAGTGCAACTCTCATTAAAAGTCCCGAATCGGAACCGATTCCTATATGGAACGAAAATTGCGAAAATTGCGAAAATGCATACATTGAATTAGGGCTACATTTCGCCGATCAAAAACTTCAAGAGATGGCTTCTTTTGCGTAAATATTGCACTTCGGCCTATTCAAAATTGAATTTAAGGTTGTCACCCCCAGCTCATTATCATCGAATATGTGAGGCCTATCTGTGGGTTCGGGTCATCTCGACACCGAAGCTTTCGAACAATCTTGACATAGAGTTCTATCTGTATGCCACGGAGTTGCCATTGGCAGGTGGCCGTAGACCCAGGCCGATTCAAGCGCGTTTGCTAACATTCTATTTTTAAAACTTCCTCACTTCCATTGCTCCACAGCAGGGCTTCCTTCCTGCGATAGGCCCAAGCTGCCCAACGCCGTGGTAAATTTTTAACATATTCAATACATCGCTGGTGAGCATTAATTAAAATGAAAGCGATGATCCTGGCGGCCGGCAAGGGCACACGGGTGCGTCCCATCACGCACACGATCCCCAAGCCGATGATCCCCATCCTCCAGAAACCCGTGATGGAGTTTCTGCTGGAGCTACTGCGGGAGCACGGCTTCACCGAAATCATGGTGAATGTCTCCCACTTGGCCGAGGAGATCGAGAACTACTTCCGCGACGGCCAGCGCTTCGGCGTGGAAATCGCCTACAGCTTCGAGGGTCGCATCGAAGACGGCGAGCTGATCGGTGACGCCATGGGCTCCGCCGGCGGGTTGAAGAAGATCCAGAACTTCCAGCGCTTCTTCGATGACACCTTTGTGGCGCTGTGCGGTGATGCCCTGATCGACCTCGACCTCAGCGAAGCGGTACGGCGCCACAAAGCCAAGGGTGCCATGGCCAGCCTGATCACCAAGCGGGTGCCCAAGGATCAGGTGAGCAGTTACGGCGTAGTGGTTACCGACGACGATGGTCGGGTGCGCTCCTTCCAGGAGAAGCCGGCAGTGGATCAGGCCGCCAGCGACATGATCAACACCGGCATCTACATCTTCGAGCCGGAAGTGCTTGATGTGGTGCCCAGCGACGAACCGTTTGACATCGGTTCAGATCTCTTTCCCAAGCTGGTGGCATCCGGGGCACCGTTCTATGCCCTGCCGATGGAATTCGAGTGGGTCGACATCGGCAAGGTGCCCGATTACTGGCAGGCGATCCGCAGTGTGCTGCAGGGCCAGGTGCGCCAGGTGCAGATTCCGGGCAAGGAGGTGCGCCCTGGCGTCTTCACCGGACTGAATGTGGCTGCCGACTGGGACCAGATCAACGTGAGCGGGCCGATCTACGTGGGCGGCATGACCCGCATCGAGAACGGCGCCACGATCATTGGCCCGGCGATGATCGGCCCCAACTGCCACATCTGCGAAGGAGCCACGATCGACAACTCGATCATCTTTGATTACTCCCGCATCGGTCCCGGTGTGCGGCTGGTGGAGAAGCTGGTGTTCGGCCGCTACTGCGTGGATCGCAACGGCGACCACTTCGACCTGCAGGAGGCGGCCCTCGACTGGCTAATATCTGATAGTAGGATTGAGAAGACTCTGTGTCCATTGCCAGAACAAATCCTAATGGCATCTCTCCTAAGCGAACTGTATTGACACGACGGATCGCAGACGAGAACTTTGCCTAATGCCTAAATGGTCTTTAAAACCATGCGCTTCAACTGACTGCTTAAGACCAGGTTTCTAGTATAGTTAACTGATTAAGCCACCATGGATTTACCAATTCAACATTTTGAGCTCAACTCAATGCAACTTGGGTTGCCAGAGACATTATTTTATTGCACTGAACCAGATCAGCTCGCTTTTTCAAGCACCAATTTTCCAATAGCTATTCCCAAAGGAGGCAAGATCCACACAGGAACGCTGAGAAACTCACTCTATGTAAATTGCTTTCGACATTGCAATTTAGATCATCCCTTGTCGGTCGTTATTGACGCCCGCGGCAGTTTTTTGGTACGTATTTATGTAGAGACTAACAATGGAGATGTCGAGCTACAAAAGTCCGTTAACATTAATAATAACAGTGGCACTACCTGTATTCCTTTTGCAAGACTACCGGCAAATCAATGCATTAATAGATATTTTATAGAGCTAGAATCTCACGGTGTAATACTTAACTCAATGTATTACGCATTAAATTTTGCTAGAGAAAAGATACGTCCCACAATTTTCCTTGTGAGGACATATGGCAATACTACTGGGGTTTTAAACTCTCTCAGGCGGGTAGTTGATAGTAAGTTTTGGGACCACATACAAGAATCCAAAGCAATATTCTTTTCTTCGAGTATGTTTTGTGTATATGATTCTACCCCTAACTCCGAAAATTTACTTATAGACGAAATCCAGAAAATAAACATGAATTGCTCTGCCTGGACAGGGCCAAACTTTGGCGGAGGAGGGAATGCATCTATAAATCTATATTTGTCCAAGCTAAGTAAAGCTGAATATTTTAAGCCTAATAATACAATGTCAAGTGAATGTGATTTTGTTATTTTAGATGATGACGTTTGCGCAAGTCCTGAGACTCTGTATAGGGTATTCGCGTTCAATCAGCTGAAGAGGTCAGACGTTACGTTTGGTGCGCCGATTTTTATGGATTCTGAGCCATGCAGGCTGTGGGAAAATGGAGGAACCTGGGGCAAAGAATACCTTGCTGGATCAACTGAAATAACTTCAGTAACTCCGCAGCTAATTAATCACGGTTGGCTATTTAAAAAATATCAGAACCTGCATAGGTTCGGCTTAGAGAGCATGCCTGACTATGTAACATTTAATCTAATTTCTTTTTCTTCTGAAACTCAAGATGAAATAGGTTATCCTGCAGCTTTTTTCCTTCGAGGCGATGATGTTGATTATTCCTTGCGATGCAAGAAAAATGGAATTCTATTATCTAACCCTAATCTTGCTGTTTGGCAAGAGCCCGCCCATTCTTACTGGCAAGAATACATGGCGTATATGCATGGCTTAATTATAAATATTGTTCATGGCGATTGGGACTATCTTAAAGTTAAGACCAGCCTTGTTGATCGTATCCACGATCATGCGATGCATCATGATATGTTTGGAGTTTGCCTATATTCAAAAATTGTTGAAGACTTAAGCTCACCCAAGCTGCTTTTCAGTGAATTATTCGATGAATTGTACCTTATGCGAAAAAAAGAGTTTGCTGAGATCGAGGCTAAATTCTCGAACTCATGCAATCCACATCAAAGGTCTGATCGAGATAATATACAGATAATTTCATTCGTCCACTCAATGTCTGTTCCTGATAAGTCTAAACATTTAGTAGCCCTATACTGGCCCTCTCGGAAATCATATTATATTTACAAGCGAAATGATAGGTCCAATATATCTGCCGTGCATGAGTTGGCATTGCAAACTTTTGCACTCCTCCAGACTTGGGATGCTAATTTTGATCTCGCCATTAAAGACCAGATATTTAAGTATCATTCAACCACCACAGAGACGTTTTGGAGCAACTTGTTGGCATCGAAGAGCTACAGTTGTGCTGTCTCTTCTCGATATCAAAAAGAGCCAATTAAAGAAATCGTTACTCCTAGTTGTCCGTCTACTGATACACTAGTTTTGGAGAAGAAGGTCTATCCCAACGGAATGTCCAAACTGCAGTATGAGATATTGCTGCAAACCTTTGATCCCATTCGCTATTTGGAGTTAAATCCGGACGTCCGTGCAGCAAATGTAGATCCTTTAAAGCATTACTTAAAATACGGATACAAGGAAAAGCGTTCCTTGGTATAGTCGTATTGTTCTGGACATCATCTAATTTTCTTGTAATGACTTCAACTTTTTGTGTCGTCGGCTCCGGTTTTACTGGTGCAATTATTGCGCGTAGTCTTGCCGAACTATCTTTCCGAGTTGATGTTTTCGAATCAAGGCCTCATATCGGCGGGAATTGTTTTACTTATCGTGACGAGTCAACAAATGTTCTTGTACACAAGTATGGCCCACATATTTTTCATACGGATAATTTGCGGGTTTGGGAATATATTTCGCAATTCTCTGAATTTCATTCTTATACAAATAGAGTGAAGGCGGTAGCGAGGGGGTCTGTATATTCTCTTCCTATAAATTTACATACTATAAATCAAGTATTCGGTAAAACCTTTGGACCTCGAGCTGCGATTGATCATATTAAGATGCAGGCAGATGCATCAATTATTGACCCTCAGAATTTTGAGGAACAAGCGTTAAGCATGATCGGTAAAGATTTGTATGAGTTGTTTTTTCAGGGCTACACCTTAAAACAATGGGAGATTAGTCCGGTAGATTTGCCCGCCTCTATTCTCAAAAGGCTTCCTGTACGTTTTGATTATAATGATAGTTATTTTAATCATTCGATCCAAGTAATGCCTAAGCATGGCTATACTCCAATTTTTGAGAAAATACTTGACCATCCACATATTAATCTTTTCCTAAATAGATCCTTTAAGACAGATGAGGCAGCAAACTATGTTCATACTTTTTACTCTGGTCCACTAGACGCTTGGTTTAATTATTGCCTAGGTCGGCTTCCGTATCGCACGCTTGACTTTGTACCTTTTACTTGTGAAGGAAATTTCCAAGGAAATGCAGTAATTAATTACTGCGACAAGGATATTCCTTATACCCGTATTACAGAACACAAGCATTTTTCGCCTTGGGAGGAACATGAAATGACTATTTGCTTTAAAGAGTATAGTCGAAAATGTTTGGATAATGATGAACCATACTATCCTGTAAGATTTGCCGGAAGTAATCCTCTATTAGATAAGTATATAGAGTTAGCTAGCCAGCAATCCAAGGTAAGCTTTGTCGGCAGGCTTGGAACATTTAGATATATGGATATGGACGTTACAATTTTAGAGGCGTTAAATGCTTCTGGCCAAATTGCCGAAGCTATAAATACAAAGACTCGTATTCCAGCATTTTTTCCGTAGGACTCTTTTCTTTTGCTATAACGATTTTGCTGAACTATGCTTTTGATTCTTTGCTTACGCAAGTTCTTGATGCACTCAGGGCTGACTATAAACCCGCTTAATGTGCCTGCATCCTTTTATTTCTAGTCACTTATAGCACACAATTTCTACTCTCATGAATTCCGAAGCCTTTTCTTTTTTAAAGAGATATGCTCATCTATCGATGGCCTTACGTAGTTGTTCAAGATATATATTTGATGGCTTTATCTATTCGGGCCTTGTTGATCTTAATAGGAGCAGTCAGCTCCTTTCCGAATTCAAAATATCTGATACATATGAATATATTTTTGATTCTCGAGATCTCGACGATGGCACTTTAAAGAATAAGTCCAAATTTGTATATTATATTAATGAAAGCCTGCCTAATTCGGGAGTTTGTATAGAAAATTGTACTGAGTTTCTCGTAATTTCCAATGGTAAGCCAGGCCCCCCCCCCTCAGCCTAAGTTTTTGCTTACTATCACTAATTGCTCTTCGTTTGCTATCCGAAGCGTAAATCAGGCTTTTGGCGCCAACGGGTTAATGATTTCTAATAGTTCAATATTTACTGTCAGCAATTGCTCCTTCTCCGATTTTGAAGGCTATGGACTTGTTTTATTTAATTCATCTCTCTTTGCGATTCAAAACTTATATGGAAAAAATAATTTAGCCTCAACTCTTCTGATAGCAGGAAGTTCCTCGCATGGTCTAATCGAAGATAGTGTATTTTCGTTAAGTCGCGGATATTATAATTGTGATGCTGGACTACACATCGTGAATTGCTCTGCGCACGTCACCCCTGAAATGATGCCTGAGGGCTGTCATGAGCCCTTGAGTATTGAAGAAAAAGTAAATAAGCCTTCTTGTATTATTCTATCTCGTTCCAGGTTTGTTTCAAATAGGGCTCAAGGTGTGTACTTGGAGGGCGCTATTTCCATTCACTTTCTCGAGTGTTGCTTTAAGGATAATAATAAGGAAGGCATTTGTTTTGACTGGGGAAGCTGCATGTGCACCCTTTCTAATTCCCATATTGCATATAACGGTAATCGAACAAATATGAGTTCCTGTGATCTTGCAATTGATTTTATTGAGCATTATCAATTGCTCGACGATGGCTCAAGCTGCTGCAAGCTCCCAGGCATATCTATAGATAATGGTTGCCTGAATCATATCACTTCTAATGTTGTGGTGAACAACTATGGAGGGGGTATTAAGCTCGTTCGTTCCTGCATTGGAAATCTTGTTAAGGATAATAAAATGAATTCCAACAACATTGGCGAAAACCCCTTCTTTCCTGTATATTATGAGATGGCTTCCCTTGGAATTGGTGCAATACAAGAGGAATTTTCTGAGCCGGGTAAAGGTGGACTTATGGACTTTTTCGTTTCTGTTGATAATGTTTTTGTAGATAATTCTTATGACATGTCTAACCCCAATCTTTTTCATCAAGAGTAAGGCATTCTCTTTTATCTTAAGAAGACTCTGGAAAACCCATGCCAAATGCCACCTGCGGGACAATAGGGCCGTGATCACTGGCCTGAACTGGGGTAATGGGGCTTGCGTCCTCTGGGATTTGCACCACTCCCCTGGGACGCGAGCAACCAGGGTTCGTTGCTCGGGATGGAGCGGTTTTCCAAGCGCCACCGCAATACCCTCAACGTGCTGCTCGGCACCCACATCGCCAACCCGCCATCGGACTCGACCTTCCGGTTACTCCTCTCTCAGCTCGATGTCGGTGGCTTCGATGCCCTGCTGCAGCAGTGGATGGCAGCCCAACCTGGCGTCACCGAGAGCGTCGACACCCTGGTGTGCGATGGCAAGACCCTGCGGGTTTCGATTGATCAAACCGCTTCTGGCGCAGCTCCTTTTATCGCCCAGGTGAGCCTGTATTCCAACACCCCTGGGGTCGCGATCGCCCAAAACACCTACGCCACCGATGTCGACGGCAAGATCGCGGGGCTTGCGCCAGCTATTTGATCGCGTCGAGCTCAACGGCATGCTGGTGCGGTGCAGGCCGACGCGCTGCATGCAAGCCGCCCATTTTCCTCTACCTCGAGCAGCGTGGCGTCGACTTCCTGATCGCTGTAAAACACAGTGGCCTCAAAGGATCTCAGGTGATCAAGGAACGGCTGACCCAGTGCTGATTCAAAGTCTCAGCATGGGTTGGGCTGAGGACTCTGCCTGGCCATCGCCAGAAGGGCCGTGATGTCGTGCATCACCTCCTGCATGCCAGAGCGGATTGACCGGAATCCACCAGGCGCAGCAGGTTGAGAGCTGCGGTTCGCAGCGTGGCCATCGCTCCGGCGCCATTGCCGCGTTAGCGGTGTGCGTCCTCATGGAGCTGGGTGTCGCGGATCCAGTGCCAGCCCTCAATGCTCCAGTGGTCGTGAACCAGTTGCAGCAGCGCTGCTGGCGTAGTGCGCAGACTGGTGAGGAACAGATGGGTGGCCTGAAAGGGCTTGCCGTCCCGGCTGCCGGTGGTCGTGACCTCCACGATCCAGCTGCTGCCGATCCTGGCCTCCCGGATGTGCTCAGGCGCTTGTTTGGCCCACAGCGTCAAGGTGACGTTGCGACTGTGGCTGATCTCATGATCCGTTGCCACGGAGGGGATCTTGCGCTTTCCCTGAGCTGGCTGACGATCTGGCGGTGCAGCGTTTTCTGGCTGGCTTCCTCCTTCGGAGAAGCCTTCGGCTACACCGTCAGGAGGAAGTCGGCCCCCTGCTCCTAGAGCTGCCGAAAAACGGGCGCTGGGTATGGAGCGCGTCCGCTTGGATCAGCACGCCCTCCAGATCCAGCTCGCCAGGCTGCCCGTGATCAGCTGGTCGAGATCGCCCGCGCCGCTGGCGATCTGGGCGATCGTCCAGTCACGAATGGCAGCGCATAGGACAACCACATCCACCTAGAGGAAGAAGTAGCGGAACGAGGAATCCGACGGCGGACACCTGAGCTCGATGCCCAGCGCCTCGGTGAGCACGACGTGGTGACGGATGGCGAATCGCTCTAGATCCCGCAAGCTCTGGCACCCACTAAGGATTCCCAGCACCGCCACCAGCAACAGGTACCAGGCCGGGATGCGAACGCCCCGTCGCATGCGCGCGTCCGGGATCCCCTTGAGGTAGCTGATCAGATCGAGATCGGTTGCGGCAGAGACGCTCTCGAGCACAGGGAGGAAGCGATTCAGCCGACCTCAACCCATGCTGAAAGCCCCGGCAAGAGACCCTGGGACAGACTTTGAATCAGCCCTGCCGGCTGACCTATGGCCGCAAGACGCCGTGGCGAGCAGGGCCGCCTAAAAGTCTGTCTGCGCAGGACTTGGCGGGTATGTGAGCATTGGGTTTGGTCGGCGGGATTTCTCCCTTCCAATGGCCGAAACTCATTCTCTTGCAGTCGATCAGCCCACTGCTGCTGAGCTTATCAGCTTCCTCAAGGCCATCCCCGATGGTCGTTACCGCCGTGGGGTGCGCTATCCGCCTTCATCCGTGAGCCCGAGACAGGCTTTGATGATCAAGGCGCCGAGTGCCATGCGAAAGGGTTATGCCGGTGCTCCAAAGCCCTTGCAGAATTGCGCCGCGTAATCGTCCTCCAGCTCATCCCACGGAATGAGCTCAGCAGGCTTGATCCAGCGATTGTCACCAGAGAGTTTGCCGCCAAACGGCAGGAAGAAGTCTTCGAACGAGAGCTGATGACGATGCTCACGCCGATACATGTGTAAAACTCCGGGCCGCTTTTGGGCTCAAATTGGCCCGTTCATGCATATTTTACCGCCAAAAACTGCTGAGATCCATTCCGCTGCAGTGGATCTGGCCTTATTCAGGAAGCCCCAACTGAGTGCGGCGTAAGGATCACTCAGCGGCTGCACGGTTGGTGCAGGTTGGTTGCCTCTGCCCTTCGGCTGACTTCTCTGGAGGCCCTATTTAAGAGTGTTCATTTGGAGCATTTTCCCTAAACAGCAACTACACACTCTTAAGCCCTGGAATGATCTAAAAATGTATTCATGATTTTTCTGACAATGAATGATGGAGAGTCACTGTTCAACACAACGCCAAAGCCCGCCTGCCGAACGCGCTCAGATTGAGCTCCAATATCAAGGACAAAGGGGAATATGCCGTTCGCAAATGCAAGGCTAAGAGTATAAGAATACGTTTCCGGCCACGGCGACAGGAAGAGGGCGCAATCAGGCCTCGCACTCTCTACTAGCCTTTGAAAGTCTCGCTCTTGATACTTTCCCGTTATCGACACATTGCCATAACTAAGGATCTGCGAATTGTTCATGGTCGTGCCAATAACAGTAAAATGAAGGGGGAAATTCTCTTGACGCGCATAGTTAACCACTTCAGCGAGCAACTTAAAGCCTTTGTTGTTCCCAATTGATCCTATTACAGCTACAACAATATCATGCTTGATCTTGCAAGATTTTGAAGGATTCTCAGATGTTACAAGATTACTGGCGATGCAATCAGTGTTGTCATGGGGCTTGATCTCAGCAGATAGATTGCTGACAGGCAAATGACGTGAAATCACTTCAAAAGCTGACTTAGATGGGAATAAAACTTTACTAGCATATTGAAGAAAAGAAAATGCACTACGAGAGCGGACTTCTAAATTATCGCTCAATACAAACTTGGCAGCCCTTTTGCCGCGGAGCCTAATATTATTGATATCAAAAGACAGCTGAGGCCATGGATTGATCAGTTTTGAATCGATAGACAGCAAGTCCTGATGAGGGTTGATCCAGTGATAATCATGAATAATAACATCATGATAAAAACGTCTCGCAAAGCACGACCACAGCGAAAATACGTCCCCGAAGCTAAGATAATCTATCAGTGAATGAACTACAACTTTGCTCACATTAAAATCAGATGCAAGCAAGTTTGCAGAGCCTCTTAGTTGATCCTCGCTGAAGATGGCAGCTGCGGGATGTTTTCTTTCATCCTCTTCAGTGGTAATCTGGAAAAGTTCAACATAACCAAGGCGTTGCCGATAAGGTCTTAAACCTAAATGCATAAATTGCGGACTCGCTTCTACCAAACCTCTTATATATTTATCGGTTCCGCCTCCTCTCCAGTGTGAAATATGAAGAATGCTTTTTCTTTTATTGTTAAGGTTGTGCAGATATTGGATTACCGCCTGATTTCTAATCTCTCGTAACGGATCAAGCGAGCAGTATCGGGCAACAGCCTCATGGTAATAAGGATGCTTGTTGCACACTTTGGAGTAGTTTATCTTAATTAACAATGATTTTTCACTCGAGAATGAAACGGACTCGCGATGATATACATAAACATTGGGTGCTGCTATGTTTCGAAATCCATATTTCTTGCTAATCCGGCATGACAAATCGTTTTCTTCCCCGTACCCCCGGCCAAACTCTTCATCAAAGAGATACTCTAGTCCGATTCTTGAATGAGCAATTAATGTGCAAAAACCGTGGCAGCTTGGTGTTTCGATAATTGGGGTACCGTTTACTAGTGCATTTCCGGCAAGAAGATCATCAGTTTGGTCGACACTTAAAGATCCCATTGTCTCTTGTGCCTGGTTCGGTAATGGAAATGAGTAGATTGAAGCTTGATTACTTAGTGGAGTTACAGTGCCAATCGAATGATCAATATCTAGCCATTCGACAAGTCTTTCTATCCAGTTTCTGTTTGGGGCGATAATATCCGAATTAACAAGTAAAATATCCTCCTCTGGCCTAACGAAAGAGAATAATTTGTTGCAGTTCTTGACAAAGCCTAGGTTGACTCTATTCGCGAACACGCATACGTTTTCGCAACTGCTATAACTGCTAACAATCTGCTTGTTAAGTCTGTGGTTTTTGGGATTGTCTAGCCCTAGTAATAACCGGATATTCAAGTCAGATGCATTATGGTCTAGATATCTTGAAAGGGAATGAAGAGCAGATAAGGTTTCCGAGTAGCCATTGTATATTGGCATTAATATCGCAACTGACCTCTTGGAGGGGCGGGGCTGGGCGGGGGAACTCCTCTCAATAGGCAAGGGCTTAAGGAGCGAGTGATGAATCGAGTTTGTAATATACTTAGAGCAAATGCTTGAATAATCTCCGCTTAAGGTTGATCTTTTATGATTATACCGTGCTATTAAGTATCCCTCATCTTGCTTTAAGGAGAATGGCAGCGAAATCAGAAAAGGCAAAGAGGCCATTTTGCTGCTTTGTGATAAGTATTTTGGTTTTACGCTGTTCTTTTTGATAGAAAAGTCGTAAGTGCAATCTTTCCCGTCAACAATCAGCTGAAAGGGCCGAATGCAAAAGTCAGTTGGTATTCTGATGTTTCCCCTTAGAGTGTCGCCGCAAAACTCGTTGAATTCAATATCCCAATTTGCGCACGTAAATGATATTGAGGTATTGTTTCCGCATCGAGAGATGAGCTCTAGCGTTATCGCCGGACTGATAGGGTCTAGAGGGGGATAAGCAAAAGCCCTGCACAAGTTTGTGCTATTTATGGCCGAAAATAAAAAGGTTTCAGTTGACTTGTCTGGTCTTTGGTATGATAAGCTATAGCCTTGCCATCCGTTTTTGCGAATCGCGGACTCTCGAATAATAATTTCATTTGCAACTTTTGATGGCTTTAAGTAAAAGTCGTTAAATTGCGTACCTGTGTATGTATTTTGAGTCATAAATAATTTTTTGCGTTATAATTTTGCCGGCTAAAGCATTTGTGTTGACGCGTTTAGAGCTGTTGTGTGCAACGCAATCGTCTCACCGGTGTCATGCCTACCATACCGTTGCTCGTTCTCGAGGCGTAGGGCGTCGAGGATCCAATGCATTCTCTCAAGGCTCCTACTGTCCCGCACCAACTGCTCCACTGCTCCTGGAGTGGATCGCAGGATTGTTGGAGAGACGGAAGTGGCGCGTGCAAAGTTCTGTTGTCGCGGCTGACCGTGCTCGCTGCGCGATGTCAACGTGGTCCGCTGGAAAGCGGTCCACGTTGAATGAGAGCCCTCATTCGACCAGACTATGTCGAGGACTGGACCATAATACGCAAGAGCACACAGCGGACCAGATTCTCAAGCTCAAGACCGCCGAGAAGCTGATCGACCAGGGTGTCCTTCCGGCTGTTGAGTTGACTACAAAGCTGCCAGCAGCCGGCGCAGGTCTTGGCGCCAAGGTATGGCTGCGAGGCCAAGGGCGCGGCGGCTGTCTGAGCAGTCCAGCAGGGAATAGCTGGGCCGCTTGGCACGGGTGGGGTACACCGCTGTGATGAACGGGTTCACGGCAGCGGGCTGCTCCAGCAACCCCAGCTCCTGGGCCAGCTCTCCCACCGCTACGGCCACATCAAACCAACTGGCGACGCCGGTATCACACCAGTGCAGCAACGGCTTCTGCACGTCGGCCGTGATCACCCGCCAGCAGGCCTGCGCCAGGGTGTCGGTGCTGGCGGGGCAACCCACCTGATCTGCCACCACACCGATCTACTTGCGTTCGCGGTGCAGGCGCAGCATGGTGAGTGCAAAGTTCCTACCCACCGGGCCCATCACCCAGCTGGTGCGCAGGATCACGCCGCATCCACTGGGCGTGAGCAGCTCTTCAACCGCCTCCTCCCCCGCGGCCTTGCTGGCGCCTTAGGCCCCCAGCGGATCGCGGGCCTGCTCGGGCTGGTAAGGGCTGCCCTGCCTGCCGTTGAACACGAAATCCGTGCTCAATTGCAGTAGCCGGCCCCCTGTGTCCTGTAGTGCTTCCGCGAAGGCCCGCGGTGCGCCGCCGTTCACTGCCGAGGCCAGCTCCGGCTCACTCTAAGCCCTATCAACGGCGGTGTATGCCCCACCGTTGATCACCCAGTCGGGCCGGTGTTCGAGAACTGCCGCTCGGCAGGCGGTGGCTTCGGCGAGATCGAGGGGTAGCAGTCCATCACCGCCATTGCGGCTGGTGGCGATCAGCTCCATCCCGGCCGGCAGCTGCTTGCGCAGGGCGTGCCCCAGCTGGCCAGCGGCTCCAGTGATCAACACCTTCATGCGAATAGCTCACCTGCCGTCACGGCTTGGGCCAGGGTGGGGGCAACGGTGTCCTTGTCGGCCAGCACGGCGCCACGCCGCCGATGCGCTCCAGCGGCCAGGTGATCCCCACCTCTGGGTCGTTACAGCGCAGGCAGCGCTCGCAGGTCTTGCTCCAGAAGCCGCTGGCCTTGTAGAGCACCTCTGCGGTAGCGCTCAGGGTGAGGAAGCCGTGGGCAAAGCCCACAGGCACCCACAGTTGACGCTGGTTCGCTGCGTTCAGCTCGGCCCCCACCCACTGCCCGAAGGTGGCCGAGCTGCGGCGCAGGTCTACTGCAACATCGAAAACTGTTCCTACGGGGTAGCGCACCAGCTTGCCCTGGGGTTCGGGTTCGAGCTGGTAGTGGAGGCCTCGCAGCACGCCGCGGCTGGAGCGGGAGTGGTTGTCTTGGGAAAAACTGATGCGTGCGCCCACGGCCCAGGGCCGACTGAAAGTCCGTCACAGGTCAGCTGGTGCGGCCATGCTGGTGCCGGTTTTGTCGGGACTGCTCCCGTTCGTTGGCCGACCCCGCTGCCACTGCTGATCTGATCGCCTTCCTTCAGGCGTTGCCGGAAGGACGCAAGCGCCGAGGGGTGCGTTACCCGCAGTGGCTGCTGTTGTTGATGGCGATCCTGGGCATCCTGTCTGGCTGCCGCAGCGCCCGGGATCTGGAGCGTTTTGCCAAACGGCATCACCGGGCGTTCGCCGCAGCCCTGGATCTGGAGCTACCCAAAGCCCCCTGCGACTCCACCTTCCTCTACCTGTTTGAGCGGGTGGAGCTCGAGGCGCTCTTTGGGTTGCTCAGGGAGTGGATCATCGCCCAGATCGCTGATCAGGACAAGGATTTTGATCAGCTGATCTGCGATGGCAAAACCCTGCGGGGCTCTGCCGCGCAGCCCGATGGCGCCGATGGCGCAACGCGGTTTGTCACCCAGGTCACGCTGTACGCCCGCGAGCTGGGTGTGGCGATTGCGCAGACCTCGTTCGACACCGGTGAATCCCACGAGCGCGCGGCCCTGAAAGCTTTGCTCAGCACCCTGGAGCTCGAGGGTGTGCTGATCCAGGCCGATGCGTTGCATACCTCGCCAGCGTTTTTCAGCTCGCCGCCGAGCAGGGCGCCGACCTGCTCCTGACGGTCAAAAACAACCAGCGCAGGCTGTATCGGCAGAT
>Ga0194133_10002567_pt1 | contig 27774 bp, 17 predicted proteins | sample TA2KigOf40mmetaG_FD_155448 | JGI IMG/M metagenome (GOLD analysis project Ga0194133, IMG submission 155448) | Freshwater microbial communities from Lake Tanganyika, Tanzania - TA2015055 Kigoma Offshore 40m | ecosystem: Environmental > Aquatic > Freshwater > Lake | place: Tanzania: Lake... | reverse complement strand
GTTGAATGAATTCCCCCGCCACTCGCACCGCCACTCGCACCGCCAATAGCACCGCCAATAGCACCGCCACTCGCACCGCCCATCGCACCGCCACTCGCACCGCCCATCGCACCGCCACTCGCACCGCCGTCGTAGGGGGGCGGAACCCCCGGCGGAACCCCCGGCGGACCCCCCCCTAGTATCTTACTCGCCCATTCTCGGAATGTCGGTTTTTTCCCATTTTTCAAACAACCATGAGGCGGTTCTTCTTTAATAAAAATAGAAGGAAGAAAATCTTCTGGTTTTTCAGGAATATGGAAAGGCGGTTCATTTGATGATTCTGATGTATTTTTATCTTCTGATGACGTCGTTTCAGGTGTCGCTGCGGCAATCGTATTATTATACATATTGGCCAATTCTGTTATTTTCGGAGGAGTTTCTGGTAAGATGGATGCCGCCGGTGTTTCAGGCATGATCGGCATCGGACCAATCGAAATACTTGAAGTAGACACAGGCATCGAATGACTCGTAAGATTCGTATTTGATTGTTGTTCAGGAACGATCATCGGAATCACAGGTAATCCAAGCAAACCAGTATTTGTTAAAATTTCACCATTATGTAATGTTTCGGCAACTTTATTCAATATCTGCGATTCGGGTGTAGCACTTGAAACTGTCGACGATGACGATGACGATGACGACGACACCGACGACGGTCTATTTTTATGCGTTTGTTGACGCCTTTTCAGCGCCAGTTTACGCAGAAAGTCGATCGATTGAGAGAAGTTGTCATTTTTATTTGATGAATTTTCGCCTCCGCCGTCTTGTTGATTGGTGGTTGCTGTATTTACCCGATCCGATTCTTCTTCTCTTGACCGCTCGCGTGTTCGCTGATGTTGTTTAATTCTCTCAAGCAACGTCTTTTTAAGAGTGCTTGGTTGAACAATCGAGCTTGGACGTATCCTACGCTCACCGCTGCCGCTCCCATTATTCGACCTCTTACTCGATTTTCTTTTTGAAGAACTGCCACCACCTCCTAGTAATGAATTTGAATCGATCGTAATACTTTTTTTTTCACTCATACTACTTACTTTGATTATAACACCACAATTATATCTTATATAATATAACTTATAAGATACTACGAGTATATATTTATAAATATAACGTCTTCATATATGGCCCTCCCCCGCCTTTCTCTTTTCTTTCACTTACTTCCGGATTTTCAGTAAATAATTTGAAACCATTTTCTAAATCTGCGAATGTTACTATTTTTTTCTCAGACATCGGCAGACAAAATACGCGACGACTATGTGCTATTTTTGTTTTTGTAAATAATGTTTCCATATCTCGTCCATATGTAGTAAAATAATCCATTTTCGAGGCAAACCATGATTCAGGAAGCACATCAGTGCTCGCATCGGCGTCGGCGTCAGCGTCGGCGTTCTTTCGCGTCTCATTCACCGCAAGTCTCCAACCGTAATCGCGCACTTGTTTCACATAAATCGACTTCAATTCCGAGGGCTTGTATGCGTCCAACTTAAACCGCCATGTAAACCGCGAATTCAATCCTTCATTCAAACTAAAAAAACAATCGTTGAGTTCCTTTTCATAACCGGCAATAATCACCATCCAATTATGTTTGTGTTCACTCAACGCTTCGCATAACGTATCCACACATTCTTTCGCAAAGCTGTCGCGTTTTTCAGAATTACCAAGCGAGTATGCCTCGTCGATGAATAATACTCCTCCAAGCGACGCTTTAATCATATCTTTCGTTTTCATCGCAGTTTGCCCTAAATAACCCGCAACCAAATCATTACGACTTACTTTTTTGAAGATTTTCTTGTTTAAGATCCCGAGATTACTGAAAATACGGCCGATAATTTTCGCAACTTCTGTCTTTCCAGATCCCGGTGGTCCATATATCACCGTATGCATGAAATCACCCTTTGTAGGTAATGCGAAATCGTCTGTGTTAGTTGTTCCGTTACAATACGCATTCGACCATGTATTTTTTTTAATATTAAACGGGAACGGAGTCGCGGTAAACGGCGCTGATGATGACGCGGTTGAGGATTCGAATAAAGTTCCTGTAAACGGCGGTGCGAATGGATTGAAAATCGGTTTCTTTTCTTCAGGTTTGTCTTCTTCCATTTTATCGTCAACCGGCTTCTTTTTCACTTCCGGAATGTGAAGTTCCTGTAAATAATAAAGGATTTGGTCAACGATCGTTCGTTTGATTGTTTCCATTCCTACCATATTTGACAAATCTGTCAACGGTTCACGAATGGCATGTATTGCTGCCATGTTGATATTATATTTCTTGTCTTCAGCCAAAGGATACTTATCACAAAGCGCAATCAGGTCGTTGATATGGTCGATTTTTTCGCAAATCTGTATCTGATTTGTTTGTGAAGTCGGCCCCAATCCCGTCTCATTCGACGACGACGACGACGACGACGACGTATTCATATTAGAACTCGGTGACGGGTCTGTTCGTTTTGCCACATTTGTATCTACCATCTTAATCGGGTAAATAGATGTCCATAATGTTGGAAATGGTGATGAGAAAAATGAATTGGATGGAACGAATGGATTAAACGTCATGTTCATAAATGGATTTAGAGACGGCTGTGACGATGGTTGTGACGATGGTTGTGACGATGGCTGTGACGACGGCTGTGACGATGGTTGTGACGACGGCTGTGACGATGGCTGTGACGATGGTTGTGACGATGGCTGTTCATTATTTTCAGAAGTAGCCTGAGCAGGAGGTGTAAATGTAAAAATACCGTTATCATCAATAAATGAATAGGGTGTCTTTGTTTTATGAAAATATTCATGCAATTGTTGCTCCATTTTATTCACTTGTTTTTTATTTTCTTCTCTTTCCTTTTCGTGTTGCTTTAACCGCTCTTGCCGTGCGTCTATTGTCGGCGTTTTTGCTTGATCCACATTATTATTTACAGAGGAAGTATCGGAATGATTTTGTCGAGATGAATGATACCAGCGCTTCTTTCTTCGGGGTTGATTATTATTTCCATTTATATTGTTATTTGATGGGGAAATCGTATTGTTCATATTGACCTTATATTTGTCACGTCGAGACGGTTTATTAGTCTCTTGTTAATGTTATATAATAATAAAAGAACGGTTTATATCGATTTATGTATTCTCAAATAATAACATTCGAAAACAACATAAAAATAAATTGAAAATGAATGATAGCTTACCCTGATATATAACAAACAGGGTAAATTCAACACATTATTGTTATTCAAATGCCAAAACTTATTCGTAAGCAAAAACAGAATACCGAAGCAGGAAAGGAAATAAATAAAGTCAATAACAATAATGACGACGACGGGCATCTCGTCCAACATGAACAACAGTATCAAGAGAAGCAGCAGCAGCATGAAGCACCACCAAAATATGAAGACCTGAACCCGAGATACGCGAAAGACGCACACATGCTAGCATATTCAGCGAATGAACCAAAGGAGGAAGAACCACTCCAAGAAAAAATAAAAAGCAGAATCGGAACATATATCGAAGAACCATGGACGATTATCGGATCATATTTCGAAGGCAAACATTTGGAACAACTCGTGCGACATCAGATCGAATCATACAACGACATGATTAATGTTCAATTGAAACGAACCGTCGATATGTTCAATCCGGTAAAAATCGCATCAGAACAAGACTATGACAAGACGACACACAAATACAGACTGGAAGTCGAGGTGAATTTCACAAATTTATACCTTTCACGACCGCAAATTCATGAAAATACTGGCGCGACAAAAATTCTCTTTCCTCAAGAAGCGCGTTTACGTAATTTCACATATGCGTCGATGATGACAGTTGATATGAATGTGAAATACATCGTTCGTGGTTCAAGCAATATTACGACAGCAACGACCGCGAGCACAACAACAACAACCACCACCACCACCAACGCTGACAGCGAATCCATCACTATTCATCACAAGGTGTTTCCAAAAATTCAAATTGGAAAGATGCCAATCATGTTGAAATCATGTATATGCGTTCTCACACAACATGATCACCTTGATCACAACGTTACAGGTGAATGCCCGTATGATGCTGGCGGTTACTTCATCATCAACGGAAGTGAAAAAACGGTTCTTGGACAGGAACGCGCAGCTGAAAACAAGGTTCTCTGTTACAACGTCGCGAAAAATAATAACAAATGGCGTTATGTTGCGGAGATCAAGTCTATTCCCGATTCAAAATGTATTTCTCCGAAACAGATTAACATGATGGTTGTCGCAAAACAAAACGGATTTGGACACCCACTCGTCATTCAAATACCAAGAATGAAACAGCCGATCCCTTTGTTCATCGTGTTTCGCGCACTTGGCGTCTTATCCGATCGCGAGATATGTGAATATATCGTATATCATATAGATGATAGTGTTACTTCCAACTCTGCCGACACAAGCATCAGCAACAGCAGCGGCGGCGACATCAGCGCAAAATTACTGGAAGCACTTCAAGCATCGATCATCGACGCGAACGGTATCATGACACAGGAAGACGCCGTAAAATACTTTACGTCACAGGTGATCTTTACACCGATCAATATGGACAAGGAAAGTGGTGCGATGAAGAAACGTGAATTCGCACAGGAAGTTCTCCATAATGACCTCTTCCCACACTGCAATACGGATAAACAGCGAATCTTCTTCCTCGGATATATGGCGCATAAATTGTTGTGCGCATTCTTTGAGATTAACAAACAAGATGATCGCGATTCTTACTTGAATAAGCGTGTCGACCTCACCGGTGCGCTTTTGAACAACCTCTTCCGCAACTACTTCAACAAACTTGTGAAAGATATGTCGAAGCAGGTTGTCCGTGAAATCAATACCGGATCATGGCGTTCAACTGAAGACTACTTGAGCATCATCAACGATACCAACATGTATAAAATCATCAAATCCACGACGATTGAGAATGGACTCAAACGCGCGTTATCCACCGGTGATTTCGGCATCAAGAGTATGACGAGCAATAAAGTCGGTGTTGCGCAGGTATTGAATCGTCTTACTTATTCGTCGAGTTTGAGTCATCTTCGTCGGTTAAATACACCCATCGACAAGAGCGGTAAGTTGGTGCCTCCTCGTAAGCTCCACAATACGTCATGGGGATTTCTTTGTCCAGCGGAGACACCGGAAGGTGGAAGTATCGGTGTTGTGAAAAATATCAGCTATCTTAGTCACGTGACAATACATAGCAATCCGGCGTCACTTCATGCGTATATCGATGAGTATATTGAGCGCGTGGAAACGCTGACACCGCAGCAAACCATTCGTCAGGTGAAAGTATTTATCAACGGAATATGGGTAGGTATTACGCGTGATCCGATGAGACTCTACAAAGATTTCAAGCTTATGAAATGGCGCGGAATTATCAATATTTACACGTCGGTTGTATTTGATTACCCGAATGCCGAAATTCGGATATGTAATGACGCGGGACGGATGATGCGGCCGTTATTGTTGGTGAATCCTGAAACAAATGATCTCTATATTACACGTGATATGATACAGAGGGTTGCGGCTCGTGAGATTGGATGGGATGATCTACTGACGCATATTGCGAGTAGCGTTGTTGGTAGTGGATCCGACGCCGACGTCAATGCCAACGCCATCGCACACGGCGTAATCGAATATATCGACCCGGACGAACAGGCGTTCAGTATGATTGCGATGCGTCCACATCATTTATATCGGAATGAAACGGACACCGCGAACCCGTATATGTATAAGTATTCACACTGCGAGATTCATCCGAGCACGATTTTCGGGATTTTGGCGTCATGTATTCCGTTTCCGGAGCATAATCAGGCACCTAGGAATACGTATCAGTGCTTAGATATTAACGAGACAGTTCAAATGTGTGACGGACGTCGTGTTCCAATCAAGGATGTCAAAGTAGGCGACGAAGTAATGACATACCATCCGACTACATTTGAAGTCAGCAAGACACGTGTCGTGAATCATTTCATCCAAGAAAACACACAACCGGTCTATAAGATTACCACTATATCTGGACGCGAAATCATCGCAACGGAAGACCACAAGTTCTCAACCAACGCTGGATGGAAAACTGTGAAGGAGTTGATTCAAGACCGTGAGTTGCGGGTGGGGGTGTTTGATACAACATTTCATGCGTGGAATTTGACGTTTGCTCGCATCCATAGCATCGTCCCAGTTAGCAATCGTATGGTCAGCGATATTGAAATTGAAAGCGAAAACCACTCGTTTATTGCTGGTGATGGTTTTGCGAGTTCGAACTGTGCCATGGGCAAGCAAGCCATCGGTATCTACGTGACGAATTACCAGCGCCGCATGGACAAGACCGCGTATGTTCTTACTTACCCCCACCGCCCTCTCGTGGATACCCGCCTCATGCAAATGATCCAACTCGCGGAAATCCCCTCCGGCGCACCCCTTATCGTCGCAATCATGTCTTATACTGGTTACAATCAGGAAGATTCGGTTCTCGTGAATCAGGGCGCGATCGACCGCGGAATGTTCTCTGCGACCATCTACCATACGGAGAAAGACGAGGACAAGAAGATCAACGGGGATGAAGAGATCCGGTGCCACCCTGATGCCTCCAAGACGAAGGGTATGAAGTTCGGAAATTACGACAAACTGAATCAACGAGGCGTGATGCCCGCAAATACCTTCATCGAAAACCGCGATATCATTATGGGCAAGGTGATTCCGATCAAAGACAACCGAAACGATCCCACCAAGCTCGTGAAATATGAGGACATTAGTCGTGTGTATCACACATCAGAGGAATGTTATGTGGATAAGAGTTATATCGACAGCAACGGCGAAGGGTATTGCTTCTGTAAGGTTCGCGTCCGCGCATTTCGCAAACCGGTGATCGGTGATAAGGTGAGCAGTCGTATGGGACAAAAAGGCACGATCGGTAATATTATTCCGGAGCGCGATATGCCCTTCACTAAAGACGGGATCCGCCCAGATATCATTATCAATCCTCATGCGATTCCATCTCGTATGACGATCGGGCAGCTGAAGGAGACGCTACTAGGGAAGGTTCTCGTGAATTTAGGATTGTTTGGTGACGGGACGTCATTTGGTGAGTATGATATTAAGGATATTAGCAAGGAACTTTTGAAGGTAGGATTCGAAATGAACGGCAACGAACTTCTTTACAACGGTCTTACTGGCGAACAAATTAAATCGGATATCTTCATCGGACCGGTATTTTACCAACGGTTGAAACATATGGTGAATGACAAGCAACATAGTCGCTCGATTGGACCGATGGTGAATTTTACGCATCAACCCGCGGAAGGACGTAGTCGTGATGGTGGCTTACGTTTTGGCGAGATGGAGCGTGATGCGATGGTTGGGCATGGTGCTTCGCGATTTACCAAAGGGCGTATGTATGACTGCTCGGACAAATACGAGGTTCATGTGTGTAGAAAATGCGGGATTATTGCGTCGTATAATGATGAGCGTAGTATCCACTTTTGTAAAACATGCGACAATCGGTCAGACTTTGCGCTGGTTCAGATTCCGTATGCGTGTAAGTTACTGTTTCAGGAGCTGGCGACGATGAATGTGGCACCGAGGATTATGACGTAATTGTCGCTTCCGCTCCGACGCTTGTGCTTTTGTTATCGTTTATAATGTGTATTTTTGTAATTATTTTTTATCGTTTTGTAACGCTTTCGCATTGAGTGACGATATTTATGGGTTCCACCCATGATCGAACAACCGTTGCCATTTTTACCTTTACCTTTACAATTCTCTTTCGGCTTATCTTTCGATATTCCTCTTATATTACTAGGTGTCATCGCTTGTGCGGCCGGTGCGGCTTGTGCGGCCGGTGCGGCTTGTGCGGCCGGTGCGACTTGTGCTTCAGCAGTAAATTTCCATTCACTTAATATTCTTGTCGCTAATTTTGAATTTTCTGCCTTTGTGTAATTATCGTTTTCAATTTGCCTCTTCTTTTTTTCTATCAAACTATGAACTATCTTAGAAGAATCTAACCAGTTTATTATGCTTAATTCATATGGCGTTTTTTGTGGTCCTTTACATCGATTGTTAATCTCGTTCACTTTATCAACTACATGACATAAAAAACATCGATATTCATAATTTGACTGTTCTTCTATTTTAAATCGTTCAGCTTGATGAATAAAATTTTGTAAAAACCCTGAAAAAGTAGTATACGCGACATGGGCGAAACTACCATATATATTGTATATAGTCTCACTCATTTGAAAAATATTAGGATTAGGTGGAGTATCATCACGATGATTTCTATATTTATAATTATTTATCATCAAATCTACAAATGCTAATATCATAAGTATTTCATGAAGAGAATCTTTGTCAAAGGTATCTCTATATATATTTAGAGATTCAAGTGCTGATATAAATTTGAATGTTATTTCTCTGGCTAAGCAACTAAAAAAGTGACATAAATTATCTATACTTGGATAATTCGGTGTATTTTTTGTTGCTTTATCCAATAAATATTCAAAACTATTTTTAATCAAAATGAGACCATCCGGTGAATGTAACGAACACATACTACCAAAATCAATTGATTTAACACTTGATACAGCACCTAATGAATCTACTGATATTATTGCGTTGGCCAAGTGATAATCATACAATAACATTTTCAATTTTGTTGCGATAATTATTTGATGTGACGCAATTTCACTTGTCGCATATACTAGCGGTCTCCCCGTTAATTTGTAAGCTTCAATCCTATCTGGAAAAAATTCCATAACAGTAATACCAACCCGAAGCGATCTCAGCAATTCCGGTGATAATTGTAATATAGTAGGCGTATCGATATTCAATTTTACAAGTAAATTTTGTAATTCTTCTGGACTACAAATAGAAGTCGCAAGTATATCGGGAACAAACACAACCGACGGATCTCTACAATTTAAACTGTCATATATATCTTTTTGCGTTTGGACTTCTATATAGTGTTCATTTGGCGTCATAGTAGATTTCATAATTTGCCTTACTGCTCCGATTGTAGTATTATAAGGAAACTCTATATGCTGGCCTTCTTGAATATATGTTAATTTCACACAAAAGAATTTATTACTCGTTCCTTTATTATCATTTGTCGGTATATCAACCACTTGTTCTAATGATAATCCAGTCGTATCTAATAGAAAATTGTCTGGTATCTGAATACTAAAAACAATAGAATATCGACTTTTATCCGATATAACATTAAATTCCGTAGCATATTCAAATAATATTTGAATAATAAGTTTATCAATTGTATCTTGTGTCGTGTCCTGATGTTGGTTCTTTAATTTTGAAATTAGTATTTGTTTGAACGCTGAACCAAATTTCATACCACCATGTTGCCTAAGTTTATTACGACGCGTCTTTTTGTGTTTCATATAATATTATATATTATACGAATAATAAATATATGCTTGTTTAGGAGTTTAGGATATATCTTCATAATTAAAGATTTTTTATCTATTCTATTCATATCAAACCTATTTGAATACCACCATGGATTTTGCTTCATCATCGAACCCGCCTGCTCTGTCATTCACATCCACTCCCGACGCAAAAGTTGCGCCAATCGTAGTTGCGGGTGCCGCTTTTGTAGGAAAAACGATCGCTGGTGGAGTGATCGGCGGCGCCGCATCATGGGGCGTGAATCGCGCCCTTGACAACCGTTTTCCCGCTAGAAGATAGACGATATTTACCAAATATATTATAATTTTATAACTTATAATATATAATACAAACCAAATGAATTTTTCTTTAGGAGGCGGTGTAAAAGGTATTTCTCCTCATCCTGTTTCAAATGGAACGCTCAAAGGAAGTTCCGAATTAGAGACGATGCGTTTTACTCTTCGTAAGGCGTGGAATGGAGCAGCCGCCGGTGAAAAATTGGGTGGTCGTGTTCCTGCCGCGACTCCTTTTCGTGTCGTGAATAACGCCGGCGATTACCTTTCTCGGCAATACTATACTTCTGGTGGTTCGAATCAGGTCACATCCGCGAGGCAGAGTATCACTTCTGGTTGGCGCGGTTTAGCGGGCGGTGTTCATGTTCAGGCCGATGGCACCGGTATTCCTTCCGCCACTTGTAACACGAAATTTGTCTATGACGGATCGGATTACACGCGTTTTCGCAAGCAGATGGCGATGAACCGCAACTACAACGATGCTGGGTTTGGTGGGGCGAATAATGCTGCTCAGTCGGCAATCCGTGCGATCCGCCGTTAATACCGGCACTACGAATACGAATACGAATACGACTACGACTACGACTACGACTACGACTATGACTACGAATATGATAACACCGCGGTGTGTGTGTGGTTTTATCATAACCAACGCTTTTAACGGCGGAAGATTAGTGAAATTTAGGCGGAACAACATATCCCTGTGCCCTCGCACGTGAAAGTGCCTCGCGGACATCATTAACATTCGGTGCTTTGAATTGTATATTCTCCGTTTCTTTGACACGCAACGAACTCTTTCCGATCGCCTGAAGTTTAAGGCGTTCCATCCGCGACGACGCATCATGACGATTGTAAATCAGTTTTTGTTTTGTTATTTGAGCTGCATTGGCGGTATCGGTGATACGCGGGTAGTGTGTGCGCATATATGCCGCACGATTGCTAGAGAATGTCGAGTCGTCGGCGGATGGGTAAAACTTTTGCGGCATCGCTCCGGTTTGTAACGTGAGGACAGGCAGCATCGCTTTATAAACAAGGCCGAGACGACGAACTGATAATACCATCCGCAAACTACCGCCAGAATAACTATAAATCGTGACTCCTTTGTTGTTGGCCGTATTTTGCCATGTATTTACATTCGGGTCAGCATATGTCAAGACAGTCGTTCCGTTTATCATAACAGTCCATGTATTGGCTGCGTTATTGTCATAAAGAACCCGAACAGGATACCATGTATTCGCGCCGGTTCCGGTTGGTCCTGGTGCGGTAGTGCTTTTTAGAACAGCTACACCGCTTGTATTTATGATATACACACCAGTGCCCGACAATCCATTATTTGAATATCCATTATAAAATTGGAACAATATTCTCAATTGCATCGTGCTTCCAAATATCAGTTCATAATAATCGCCACCGCCACCTGCGGTTGGTGACCAAGAAATATCGGTATTAAATTCAAATGAATTGAGTTCGGGGTTAATTAAAAATTCAGGATATGTCACACTTCCAAAGACACCGCCTGCTCCATCGACGATCTGAAGTTGAACATTCGGATCGGTTCCGGTGAATGGTTGTGCCGCCGCGTTGTTACTTTTCGTGACTTTGTTATACCAATTCGACGCATTTAGACTTTCAAATGTTTTTTCGATACGCGCCATATGATATGAAAATTTATGAATATTTACGATGGATACTATTATTTATTGTATAGATAATAGTCCTAAATGAATGGTTCTGTTCCGTTCCGTTTCATTTAGGAATAAACTTTTTTATTCAATTATTGTATAACGCAACTTTAAAAAATGTTGAACAAGTATCTCGTTGAGTTTATCGGAAGTGTGTTCTTCCTCTATGTGATTATCGCCACCGGCAACGCTATCGCGATCGGTGCTGCGTTGGCTATCGCAATCATGCTTGGTGGTCACATCTCCGGTGGTCACTTCAACTCCGCGGTGACGGTCATGATGGCCGCCGCCGGAAAGATCCCGATGTCCGATGTTGTTCCTTACATCCTTGCCCAGATTGCCGGTGGTCTCGTCGCTCTTGAGCTCCACAAGCGCATTAAGTTTTAGATATTGAAAGTCAAGTGTATAATTCGACAAAATAGTAATAAAGGATAGTAATAATATGATACAAAATTATATCATATTATATTAGAAGCGTATCCATGTCAAGTATATCTAGCATTACAAATCAATATGCGAAACAGCAACAAATGAAAAAAGCACAAAAAGGAGGTGCCATGTTTGACTTTTTGAAAGGTGATGATGACTCGAAAAATGAAGAAGCATCGGCTGAAACTTCTTCAACATCGGTTTCACAACCAACAGAAGAAAAAGGTGCGATTGATAAACTTAAGGAAACACTCGGGTTCGGAACGACAACACCGAATGAGCCTTCACCTGCTACTGAACCGGTGGTTCCTGACGCCAAAGATGAAGTTAAGAATGAAGCTTCCGAAGAGAAACCCGGATTATTAAGTGGAATATTCGGAACGGGAGAATCAAAAAAAGACGAAGCAAGCGAGGGCGAAAGTGACGACGAAAGTGAAGCAAGCGAGGGCGAAAGCGAAGCGAGTGACGACGCAAGTGACGACGCAAGCGACGACGAAAGTGAAGCGAGTGACGACGCAAGCGAAAGCGAGGGCGAAAGCGAGGGCGAAAGCGAAAGCGAAGCAAGCGAAAGCGAAAGCGAAAGCGAAAGCGAAAGCGAAAGCGAAAGCGAAAGCGAAGATAATGATGATGATTTCGAAATGATATCACAAAAGATGAACACCCTTCGTGAGAAATATGAAAAGCTGAAATCAGACCATAATGCTATAAAAAATAAAATGGAATCTGAAAAGGCAGAACAAAAGAAGATGGATAATGAGAAAGTATCTACATTAATTGCGGCATTTACAGCTTCACAAGGTGCGTTGACGGCATTTAAAGAAGCTCTTATTGAACATTTAAAAAATAATAACTATCCACTAGATGGACTACAGTTGGATGCGAGTTCATTTAATGCGGCTCCTGCTCCTGCTCCTGCTCCTGCTGAGGTTGCCGTTGAGCCTGAACAACCTGCTCTCGCTCCTGCTCCCGCTCCCGCTCCTGTCGAAGAGGTTGCTCAGCCTGAACAACCGGCTCCAGCTCCAATCGTTGTTCCTGCCGAGAATGTCGCTCAACCTGAACAACTAAATACAGAACCGGTAAATGGAAATATGGAGACATCTATGTTGGAATCCGGTTCAGAATCAGAAGAATCACCGGATAGTGAAAATGAAGGAGAGCAAGCAGAGTCTTCAGCGTTACCTGAAATACCTGTAAATGAAGTTTCTGAAAATAATACTGGCTCCGTCTCCGCACCCGAACCCGCACCCGAACCCGCACCCGCCGCCGCCGGAGAGCCTACGTCTATTAATGGCGGACGTAGTCATTACGTTCATTCAACAAATAAAAAAGCAGCAACACACCGCCATCATAAGCGTCGTAATCGCCACCAAACATTACGTCGATACAAAAAATAAAATTCATGAATACGGCCGTCGCTCGTGTATCGTATTCATGATTTCTCAATTTCTTCTTTTATACAGCATTCTATAAAATACATACAATAGTATCGCTGTAACTCCGTAATAATATATTTGCGACATCGTATCTCCTCGAATTGTTGAAAGGTCTTCATGTTCGATTTCTTGTTCACTATCGCCGCTGCTGCCGCCGCTGCCGCCGCCGATCCGTTCCATCAAAGAAGACAGTTGATTTGATAGTTCATCATACAATGACGATATATTATTTTCACCGCCATCATCGGGATTGTTAGAGTTCGACGATGACAAAATAGGCTGATTATAAAATGATGATACATTCGCGTTATGTCTTTCAATTATTTCCCGCGCATTTAACGACGACGACGAGGACGACGACGACGACGAGGACGACGACGTGTCGAACGTATCGAATTTCAAATCAGTCATCGATGATATATTATAACTTAAAGGGCTGCGATGTGATGTTTGATATGCGACACCTGAAGAACCTGCTAAACTACCTGTTTCATTTCGTCTTTGGTTATGTGTATCTCTCGTTTTTTCTTTTTTCATTTCATTAAAACCTTCGCTTCTAACCTGACACGATTTTCCTGATGCGGGGTTATAACGATTCGGAAAACTACACGGATTTAATTGAGCCATGTCAATCATCGCGATATGATGTGTTTCGCTACTTTTTGCGTTTTCATTATTTACAGTTTCTAATGTGATTTTAGCACAATCCGGATATGTTCCTGCTGTAAAACCATTAAATAACTGGACAGGATTTAATGCCCCTAGATTTCCGAGAGCACCAGGAATAAGACCTCGAAGCGACTGAAACCCACGTCCATCAGCTCCGCTCGAAATAAATGGAATCGATCCATCGGGAATATTATTTACATAAATCCATCGTTGGACCTGTTGTTTCGCTTGTCCACGTTCTTCATCACGCTTCGCCTTTTGTTCGTTGAGTGCGTTTTTTAGTTTGGTTGCCTGATCTTCGGTTATTTCTTTTGCGCCTAATTTGTTTTCAACTTCTTGATACGCTTTTTCCCATGCGGCGTCTTCGTCTTGTTCCTTCTTCCATTTTTCGACCGTTGTTTCACTACATTTACCAGTTGTTGGTAAAAAGAATTTATTACCAAGAGGTTTTCCAGTTACACTCGCATTTCCGGTTCCTGAAATAAGAACTTCGACATATGATAAAAGACCATCTACATTCGTCGCAAGCGCACCGAGTGAGAACCCAGGCGACATCCCCATTTCTTCGGGTTGTTTAATACTTTTCCAATAATCATAGGACGGTCCTAATAATGATGACATACTACTACTACTACGTTATCATTAGATTAAATTCTTTATTGTAAATTACATTCACATTCACAATTAGATTATTATATTTACTTGTCCGCCAGGTGAAAGCGATTTATTCAAATCTTCTATTTGTTTTCCTAATTCCTGTATTTTTTTAGACGTTTGATCAATTTCATCGGTTTGGTCTTTCACAGCATTCACATATTTCGAGAGATCGTTTATTTTTCCTTTAAGTTCGACATATTGTGAGCAGTCAGTAGCGCAAGGTGTTTTCTTTTTCTTTTCGGCACTTTCGGTATCAGCACTGATGAATTCGCCGGATTTTGTGGTTGCTTTTCCGTCTTTCGTCGTCATGCCTTCGATTGCTTCTCGAAAAATAGCAGCTTCTGAATTACGATATTTATAGTCATACCCAAAAAGAATGTCATCGTCATTGTGTGTGCGCGTGCGCGTGTCTGATGATATATATTTGTCTCTTAATTGAGAAACCGGAATAAATAAATGTCTCCAGAATGAGTGACCGAGCAGTTTATCATGATTGAATAAGAGCAAAATAACCAACCCAGATATAGCAAGTAGAAATGCGATAATAAATCCTTTATATTTCACAATTGGATGGGTTTCTTTATCATGTATGAATTGTGATACATTTGACCTAAATACGTCGTTTATCGTGGTTCCATCGTGATCAAGATGGATAAATGATTTATGAATCATGTCGAACCACACCCGAAACGAAACTCCTTACTATTTCGTATTATTTTATTACTTTGACTTTTCTATTAATTTTTGGACACTTTTCTGCATATTTTCGATGGTTTTATGTTGCTTCTTGATCGTTTCATCATTTTCTTTGATTTGTTTTTGAAGTTTAGCAGCGTTTTCGATTAATCCGGTTAGTTTGGTTCGTAAAGCTTCAACTGCGGAACAGTCTTTTGGACAGTCTTCACCGTCTGTCTTGTCGCCTTTTTTACTGTCTTTTCCGTCACCTTTATCGCCTTTATTTTCCATACCTTCTCGGTCACGGTCATTCCCCCGCATATTCTCTCGAACATTTAGATATACATCTCGGACAACGTTACGAAGTGTAATATCTAATATCGCGATGACGACACCGATCAAGAGTAAAATCGTGAAGTTCGAGAGATTTTTGGTATAGAATTGAATATATTCGAACATAATATCTAAAATACTATCTAAAATAATATCTAAATTATACTATCTACTTGATATATACGAATACATAAAATGAGCAAGAATTTTGTTTCATGGCCGCTTAATTTTAGAACGATGAAAGTGGCGATCCGTTCGACGAAGCAATCTACAACACGAAGTGTGTATCCAGGTTTTACTCGACCTGCCGAAAACGGTCCATCAACTGAAGGCAATCCCCTGAATGATTTTGGCCGTGATACCAAATGCTGTGAGTTCCCTCAAACCAAGAATGTGATCAAGCGGTCCGTTTTTCGCCCGCGACCCATCAAACACTGGCGTAAAAGTTTAATGCCTTCTTCTACGAATAAGTCTCGCCCCACAATCGGTTTCATCGACCGTCCAGGCGGTATCGTTTTCCGCGGAACTGCGTGCGGTTGTGACACGCGTGTCGCCTCCAAACAAAACTATGTCACCGAAGATATCCCGCGCCCATTCTTACGCGAGTGTATGCCTGATGAAATTGTACAGAACCCCGGTTATAAACAAGTGGGCGTTCCAGGTCAGCCAGGATCGTATCAAATCAATACCGGTATTTACGAGACCAAGAATCTCTCGTTCAACCCGAAGAAGCGCATTATTCGCAGCGGGAATACGAATGTAAGTCGTGCTTATCATACCAACACCGCGTCCTACCTTCAAGCACGATGCCGCACCTATCAACAACAACAGACATTTTCGAAGATGTCGGGCACACCGAATCAATATGTTCTTGCTGACGGAACACCCGCCAATCCCAGCGATTCAAAAACGGGGGCACAAGTGTATTATTCAACGAATTGCGGAAATGCGGAGAGAATTTACCCCGACGCGGCCGACCGCGCCAAATGCCGCACGACTGTGATCCACAAGCCGAATAATGCGAAGTATGGCGTTCAAGGTGCGGTAAGCGCCGGCACGCGTCTCGAGAGATTGAAACTCGAAACCATCACAAAGAATGGTGCGTCGTTCAAGACAGCGTATGGTGTTGCTGCTGGAAACGCCGGCCAGTATCATGGCGACTCGATGGGTGCGCCTTACTTCATCAAGAGCAAGATATTCAAACCCGACTGTAATTTATATAACCGGGCAGTGAAACGACCTCACTTGAAATGCTAATATATCTTCTCACCAATATATAACCGGAGTATAACTGTAGTATTACATAACAGTAATATATTGGTGTAATGACACATACAAAAAAATACCGACAACACCGACAACGCGACCACCTACGCCAACACCGCAATCGCATAACCCAACGCAAACGAGACCGTGTTCTCCGCGCCGACAACTTTTATTTATGGGCGAATCAGAAGTGGTTGAGAGAAGTCCCGAAGACCTTGCCGAGAGAATTGAAATACATCCGGCCTTTAGACAATTTCAAATTAATTCAAGACGAGATGTTCAAAAATATGCTTACGATGATCCGTGACTATACTCGCTCACATACCGACACCGCGATTGTGCGGCAAATGAAAAATGTATACGCGTCCTTTCGCGACCTACATCCTGAACCGGTGATCGCCCATATCGCAGATTTTTGTAAATTATACAAGGACCTCGTATGCGAGAACAACCTCTATAAATTTCTGGGTGTGATGAACCAGAATGAAATGATAAAATGGGCTCTTCCTGTTGTTTGGAACGTATATCCCGATGAATATACTCCAGGCAAATTATCGGCACATGTTGGAACACCATCGCTTTCATTATATGATTATCGGTTTTATCTCGCGGATAGCATTCTCGAAAAACAGATGCGTGGGGTTCGATTGAATGTTAGCACGAATAAGGTGATACGTCAAAACCAAGAAGGTGGTGCCAGAGGTGCCGCCAGTAGCGACGACACCGACACCGACACTGACGGACCAGAAATGAAAACCGTCGAATATTTAAAATACAAAAAACGAATCACGAATGCGTTTCTACGTTTTATCGACGATGTTTTCACAACATGCTTGGGGCGTGATTATGAAACAACCCACAATATTAAAGTAGACGATGTATATGATATCGAGTGTAAAATACTGACATGTATGAACAACTTGGATTGTCGTTTCGATGAAAGTTACGCGAATATCTATGATTCAAAGAAACAATCGGATAAACCGCCGCATCTCTCGTATCCCCACGCGAAAATCATGAAACACCGTAACTGTGAATGCGAAAGCGAGAGCGGAAGCGGATGCGGATCCGACGCCACCGACGTCAAAGAACGTCTGAAACTTCCTCATTATAAAAATAATATACGGGGTGCTACACGAATTCTCTCACAAGATGCGATGTCTCTCGTCGGTTTGGATTGGCCAGAGATGGCGAAATGGATTGGGTATGGCGAACGGTCGTCGTCGTCGTCGTCTAGCATTCCGTCCTATTTCATCGTAAATCAAGTTGGCTATCTCTCATCGATCATGGACCTTCTCAAAAAAGAATGGGCGTCCGACGCATGGAAGAGTTACTGGTATTTCATGTATTTACGACAACTCATCTGTTTCCACGACAAATGGCGAGAGATTTACCTCGATTTCAACGATACACTCATTCGTGGAAAGGATACGCACTTTCCGAGAGAGTATTTCCCGATTGTTGGAATGGCGTATGCATTCCCGAAGACGATGACTGAAGAATTCACCCGTCGTTATAAAAACGAAGAAATGATTTCGAAGGTTCGAGAGATTGGAAATACAATACTGGATTGTTATAAGGCACGTATCGCGCGGAATACATGGATGTCGGCAACTACGAAAAAAGGCGCGATGAATAAACTCAACACAATCAAACTCCGTATCGGTGAGGCAAATCTCTCGGCACCTGATCCTACAAACATAGACTATGACCCGAAAGATGCTTGGGGCAATCTTCTCAAACGCAGCATTCAGCGAACGGAGTATATCGCGAAGCATCATCAAAATATTGACCGTAATAAGTTATCGCCGGATGACCTCGACATCATGAACTGGGGAACGATGAAATTCGTTGGAGTTCAATCCTTCATAGTAAACGCGTATTACACACCGAACTCGAATAGTATATATATCCCGACTGCGTATATGCATAGTATGAATGTTCAGTTTGGACGCGGTTATGAATACGACCTCGCGTCGGTGGGTTTTACGTTCGGTCATGAAATCTCTCACGCTCTTCACGTCAATTCGCGAATTTACAATCATAAAGGCGTCATTAAAAACTGGTGGAGTAAAGACGACACCGCGACATACGAACGTAAGATTGCGGCAATCCGCCGACAGTATGAAGAAATCTCTCGAGAGGATGGGTTCGTTATTGATGGAAATCTCTCGTTATCCGAAAATTTGGCGGATGTAACAGGTATCGCTGTGTGCGAGGATGCGCTCAACAAATATCATCGGCATGTATATGATGACGTAAGTGACATTACGAGAGATGAACATGTGCGGACGAGTTCTTTCTTGAATTTTTATACTTATTATGCGATCCAGAATCGTCAATATGCGAATTTTCGAGAGATTCTCGTCCAAGTCTTGACCAATCCGCATTTGAACCTGAAAATACGAACAAACGTTCCGCTTATGCGAAGTAAGACCTTTCGTGATGTCCTTGAAATCAAGAAAGGCGATAAGATGTATAGTGACGATTTTGACGTGGTATTTTAGGCGGATCGTCAACGGCAATAAAATAGGTATAAACCATCTACTTTATTGTATCTTATTGTAATAAATGGGCACAAATATATCGATGGATACGAGAGCAGCAATTGTCGACGACGCAAGTTTGTCACCTTTGTTACTACCGATGCTCACACCGCCGCCAACGCTTCATGCGCCGAAATCGTTTGAAGATAACTGGCGCACAGAATCCGTTCTTATACCGGAAGACATGACAGATATTCATATTGAGGCTCCGGCTCATCCCTCGAATAATGTTGTAACAGAAGAAGGTGTAGCCGCAGTAATGGACCGCACACCCACATCCACATCCACATCGACATCCACATCGACATCCACACCCACACCCGGCGGTGATACATCCGCGGATAATACACGTTATGGTAAAGGAAAGCATTGGAAGCGACACATGAAAAAAAAGCAAAACACACAAGAAGCCGGCACAGGCACAGGCACAGGCACAGGCACAATCCCGATTCAAACCGAACGCACCGTCGAACAACGCCGCGAACAGGTGCGACCCATCATTGATAAACTCACAGAATTACAGATGAATATTTCTTATCCGGCGATCCGCGAGTTATACAAACAACTCAATCATTTCGTGAAGACGGGCGAGGATGCGAAGATCAAGATCGCATTTCCCGAATTCTCTCGTAAAATCAAAGGTGAACTTAGCAACGCGGTGTATAAACAGTGTTGGGTGAAGTTGGAAATGGAGTAGGCAGATCATCACTTACGACCGATCATTAAAACACAATATTGTCATCAATCCATTTTTTGATGCGAATATTCACCGGTTCCAGAATTTTATTCAATCCTTCTACGTAATTCAAGTAATACTGTGGGTCATTCTGGATTTTCACGAGCGTATGATAAATAATCGTGTAATCCTCCTGTGAATACAAGTCCGTTATTTTCACGAATATCAGGTCGATATTTGTATCCGCTAAGCTGTCAATCGGGACAGTTGGAGCGCTTGTGCCTAGTGTGGTCATCGGGCGTAACGGCGGAGACGATGTCGGGCTCTTTATTCTAGAAGGCAATTTACAGTCTGAAGCATTAGCGTCAGTGTCGTCATCAGGTTTGGTAAGTCGCCGCACCAATTCCGGATTATCCAGCATCCCTTTATACATTTGAAGTGTGTGTAGAATATGGATTTTATCTGTTTGATTATATGTCCGTGTCAAATTATTGATCCCCGTTTTCGCGAGTTCATTCAGTAGAGAAAATAAGGCTGCGTTTTCTCTGCCAGAGCACCCTGTCCCTGTCCCTGTCCCCGTCCCTGTCCCCGTCCCCGTCCCCGTCCCCGTCCCTGTCCCCGTCCCCGTCCCTGTCCCTGTAAGAACCGCCTTGTAGAATTTGTTGAACCGAGAGAATACATTATACAAATAAAACACGTCTTCTTTCTTATCGTTGTTATACCATCGACGAACATGCTGCGTATAACCCGGTGCCTGAACCGTAAGTATATTATTATGTATCGCCAATTTACTTCCAATCGGATAAAATGCGAGAAACCCGATCTGAAGAAGTGCTTGGAGTGGCTCTAATATCGTCTCGAAACGTTCACGCGGCTTCTTCAATTGACCTGCGATGAATTGTAATGTGCTCTGCATTCTTGCTATATTACTACCATACATTTGGATATATATTTAGACTGTTTTTTATCTCTACGTCGTTCCTACACCTACGCCCAACGGCGTTTGTAATCGCGCATTTATGCTGCTCGATTGTGGTATCGACTTATGAAGGAAAATATTCGTAGATTGAAAATAAGCATGATGTGCGTTGTAAGGTATATCGTATTTTTCACACCAAGCGATACATTTGTTTACATTCGTCCGTTTATATTGTTCCAATTTTTCCGCGTTTCTATGATTTGTTATGATGGAAAGGGTAGATGTAATATTCTCGATTTGCTGAAAACTCACTATCGCGTTCATCTCTTCAATACGATTCAGAAAATAAAGATCGTGGTCGAACGGAAGAAACGACGATAAGAGATCGCCATTTATTATCGAAGGAAACACAATAGCAAATTGTTGTATAATCGCGCGAGAATCTGTAACCTTGAATTCTTGGCAAATGATATATTTTTCAGAATTAGCCACACGACTTGTATACGGTTTCATAATCGATACATTTTTATAATAGTAACTTAGTAAGTATAATATATCAACAGTTGATTTATGAAATACGTCGAAAATCTTCAATATGAATGAACCGCCTTGTTTTTGAATCGAAAGCGCATAAAATACTTCACATAATATTAACTGTGTTGCCATATTTTCTTGCTGATTAAAATCAACCGAAAAATCGAAGCCACCATCTGCGGTTACGATATCTATCGTATTTTTATATTTTTCAGCACAATAAAGAAAATTATCCAACGATATTAAATTACCGCTTTTATCTGCGCCGTTTTCGATGATGACGTTGGGGTGTCCTTCCAGAAAGGTGCGTGTTTTTTTCCATCCGGGACAAATAGGATCCTCATTCACCAACGTCATACCATAATAACGGTCGTTGCCGTATGTAATTAAACTTCCTGTTCCTGTTCCTGTGAACGTTTCATTCTGAAAATCGAATATACGACGTGATACTTTCAAGTATTCTTGCTCTTTCATATATTCATCATGAAAATCAGTATTACGTTTAAGAATATGTATCGGCGGTGCTGTATTCGTTTCATATAAGGGATTGAATACGTCGTCTACCTTGTTCACATTCTGTATATGACGTTGATATTCCAGTCCACGTAAATACGCGATTGCTTCAATAAATCCGCCAGGTCCTTCTGCCAAATGAAATGTTTTAATTCCCATCTTTGAATCTGGTTTTGTAATATACGTATTTCTGTATTGCGATAAAAGGTTATTATTTTTCATGATTTCGATCATCTTATAGAATGATCGTGATAATGGACGTAATTTACTAATATTTGTTTTATTACCAGATACGTTTGAATGTATATACTCGTATGGATTGGTAAACTTCTTTATATTATCCCACGTATCTTGATACTGTTCGATCTGATGTTTGATATCACACAAATGCGCGTATATGGATGATGACACATAAACATGAAGATCATTACTATGTGTAAGTTGTATTTCAAGTGGTTTATACTCCCCATTTTCGCAAACATTTATATCGACTTGTGGTAATAAAAAATAGTTGAAATAAGACAAGACTGGTCCATTTACGATATTCGACTTACTTGATTCTGTAGATGTAGATGTAGATGTTGATGAATGACTTGCGGGTGCGACGAGATCGATATTATCACCACGATTCGCCGTTGTTTGTCCTGAACATGGTAATAATGGTTTGAAACAATTTTTGGGAGATCTTTTAAACATACTGTTTGATTATATTCATACTTAAAATCTTTATAAGTCTGTTTTCTTCTTGGTTTGACGTTTGGGTTTTGCCGCTGCTCCTGACGTCGTCGTCTCTGCTCCTGCTCCTGCTCCTGCTCCTGCTCCGGCTCCGGCTTCTGTCCCTGCCGCCACCGCCTTTGCTTTTTTGGTAGTGCGTTTCTGTATCTTTTTCTCTAATTGTTCGATTGGTGCCGATGTCGCTTCTTCTATCGCTGCTTCTGTTGCTGCGGTTGACGCTTTTAATGTCGTTACCTTTTTCAATCTGGGTTTCGCTTTTAATGTCGTCGTCGTTGTCGCTTGTGTGGCTTTGGAAGAAGATTCGCCGAGAAGAGCGGATACATTCTCTACATCTGTGCGTTCTTCAAGAATATGCGCAGCGATCGCTGGTTTAGACGCAACATCGATTGGACGCGATGCCTTCACAATCTTTTCAAGTGCGATCGCATCGACAGTAAGATCTTTTTCTGAAGAAGACAACGACGCACGATGCTGTTCCTCTTGTAAACCGGCATAACTTAAGAAACTGTTTTTCAATTGCTTCGCATTTATATTTCGATTCTTTCGGAATATGAAATATCGATTATAGAATGAAATTTGCTTCTCTTCTGCTGACATATACAACGCGGAACCGTATTCGTTTTGACAGTGCCGCTCCCATTCGCCACCGCCACCGCCACCTTCAGTCTCACGCTGTTTCTTCTTACACTCGATTTCCATTTCATGATACATCGTTTCAAATGTCGCGGTTCCATCAGGCATACGAATCATTAACGTTGTTTCAGCTTCCTCTGGTGTCACGAGATCAAACCCGTAATTTTCAAGAAGTTGTGTCAAATAATCAAAATTCACGAGATATTCACGCGTTAGCTTATTAATCGAATCCTGATACACTTCTATTTCATATCCAATACTACTACTATCCGGTTCAAATTCTGTTTGATGATACTTCTTACGAACAGACCACATTTTTTGAGGATCTGGCGACGACGACGACGACGACGATGACGACGAGAGAATACTCAATTCAGAACCGCTTTCTAGTCTCGACAACGCATGAAAGATACGTGCCCCGTCAAAACACGTTCCGATGAAATATCCGCCCAGTTTCGTGCATTCAGATACGTTTTGAAGAAAGGTGTGGACTTTCATTATATTTTCAAAGAAGTAATGGATCGCAAACTGAACCGAACAAATATCGAAACCATCCGCAGCGCGACCGTAATGCGGATAAACACCTCGACCTAGTATACTTGCGTCTTTCGCGCCTTCACCGAAAATCGCACGTGATATCAACCGATAACGCTCACTAATTGCCGCGTGTCCGCTTTTTACTTCTTTACTACTGTCACCGTGAATGAATATCGCGTCTGGAATATTGTGTTTTCGCTTCTTGATATCGAGATAACGTGCGCATACGCCATCGAATTTGTGTTCAAGATTGTCTTTCGAATAATCGATACCGAAAACAAATCCCAGTTTCGCGGCGACCCATTTTGGTAAATCACCGCCTTTTCCAACAGCAAGATCAATAAGCGTCTGTCCTGGTCGCGCAACACTCATGATAAGTTTGCGTTTTACAAACAAATTGTGAAAATCACGCATTCCTTTTGTGAGTGTGCGAATTTTTGTGCCTCGTCCAATATCTATCCCACGCCCTCCGTTCGAAGTTTCGGCATTATTATAATAAATATCGTCGCTCGTGAGGTCATCCGGAATACCTTCACCCGTCATGATCATCTCTGGTGTAATCGCATTATGAATAGAGTGCCAGTTGTTATTTGCGACATGGTATGCGTTGCCATAATTCTTTCCTCCTGCGCGATATTCCGCCGTTTTATCGTGTCGAACTCTCAGGGCAGACCACCGCCAATTTACCGGTTGTGACGGGTCATAACTAAATTCGACGATAGTCTCATCTTGAATGATATCATTTTCAAGCGTCATCATTTGACTTACTCCGGCTTCATCTGGACGTAACATGACATTGCAAATATGAGCATCGTTATCATAAGGATATGTTGGATAAAATGGCGCCGGTTTATATGTGTCGATATTTTCACCGACTCCGTTTCCGCGACTCGATGCCGCCCCCGCCGCAGCCGTAGTCCCTTCAATCATCGAAACGCATGGATTCAGGTGTCCGTGTTTTCGTTCGTCATATCCAACACGCAATACCAACGTTTTGTATTGTTGAACCTGAACACAACGCGACATGTCAACGCCACTTTTGAATATATTGCTTACAAGATCCTCATTATCTTCGCCCTTTTTTGTTGTGACTAGAAAGTCGATTGTATTCATGTGCGCGGGTTTCCATTTGAATGAATACTCCCATGTGGCCTTGTATAATGGTCCAGCTGATGTCGGATCATTTCTCTCGACACTCCCCACGCCAAAATCAATCGGCGTAAAGATGAGTCCGTCCGTATGATATTCAAATTGATGTTCGGCTGCTTTGCGTAGTATCAAGGCGCAACAATCGAAAATGGTTTTCGACGATGACGCGATTTCAAATTTTTTGGTCTCAATACGAATCGGTGGTAGTGAATCAACACCACCCGACACGCATTTTAACTGTAGATTTTTCACGACACTCTCCATTAATGGAAGCCGAAAATTGGTGAGAACTTCGTCTTCGTTGATCGGAAAGAATAGACGTGACCGAACATCAGCCTTGTGAACGAAATATACATCAAATATAAGGAATAAGTTGATGAAATCTCCTGACTTGTTATGAATGATATGTTCACCATCTAAGAGCGTATTATGTAGTTTTGTATTCAGCGAAACCGCACCTGTAAATTGAAAGTTCATATTTGTATCGATGAGATAGACATGTCCTGTTTTTGGTGCGACAAATAGAAGTTTGCGATGCCCGTCTGCTTTTTCTGTTACTGAATAATTCAATCGAATATTTGGGACCTTTGAATCTGGATCAAAAGGTTGAATATTTTGAGTTTGAAGCGTATAAGAAGATGGACCAATAAAATGTTTGGGGCGAAGTTGTATTCCGTTTCTTCCGCTGGCGGTTTCGTGTTCTCGTTCACGTTCCTGCTGTCGCAGTCGGTTGTCGCGTTCGCGTTCTCGTTCTCGTTCGCGTTCGCGTTCGTCGTCTTTACCAGCACCACCTTTACGGTCACGGTCACGGTCACGGTCACGGTCACGGTCACGGTCGCTGTCGCTGTCGCTGTCGCTGTCACTGTCGCTGTCACTGTCGCTGTCGCTTCGTTGTTTTTCATTAGAATAGAGTAATTCATAATACCGACGCTGGACACCACGCATATCAGATAAAGAAACGGGATAGTTCGTTCCCTGTAACCCTGACATCACAATTTTTATCATCTTGCGCAGATTATCCAATAGATGTTTTGGGTGATTGAATGCGGTTCCGGGACCGACTAAGTCATTGATGACCTCAATTTCGATTTCATACCGTATAGGACTTTCAAGCACTTTTGCGGCGTCAAATGTCGTGGCGGAGATATATCCGGATTGGTCTTTATGTGACTCCTTTACAACACTCATATCGATTTGAAACGGAAAATCAGGATGTTTTAATGTGCTACGATTGATATAACGAAATGTTTTCTTGTTGTCGTTCCATGTTTTCAAAATAGACCTTGCGAGTGTCGATGTATTCGCAATACGTTTTTCACGTTGATAACTTACCTTGAAATTAAAGTCGTCAAATATAACTGGGTGTATGTTCGAAGTGCCGCCGTCGCCTCCCTCGCCTCCCTCGCCGCCATTCCCTCTCTTCGCATACATCTTTTGTGTAAATAGCACGTATTTTTCATCTGGAATATTTGTCTTACAATAATTTTGGATTTCGTTGATACCGTGAATTTCAGCGCGAATAAGAGAAAGCTTGGTTTGTCCGGTTTTCTGGTCAATAAATTCGTTCTGGATTTTCAAAGAATACGCATTTTTTTTCATGAATGAGAATCCGCTCGACAGTAACTTTTGAAGAACAGCGTCGAAATTTTCCCGAGTCGTCCCCTGATTTCCACGCGTTCCAAAGCGTATTTCTAATTCTGGGACACCATCAGTCTTATCTGTGATACCTTCTAAATAATGTTTTACAATATTTGAGAACGCTGATTGCTTCACCGACACACTATCCGATGCTGACGCCGCCATTGACGACAGACCTCTTTCGCGATTTCTCGGCATTATATATATGAATAGGATATATTATTTATATATATATACTTCAATTTTATACATATCGACAAATTGATTCATATAGTTCTGGTTTCGTTTTACGCTTTTCTGTTCCCATCGACCCGAATTTACCGGGAATTACATTCACAATAGGCAAGTTCAGTTTTTCAGAAATATCGATCAAATCTTGTAACTTGTATGCTGACATAGGGCGAATCGGGGCGGAAATACTTTCCATGCGCCAATAATTCACAGAGACATAATCGATGTATTTCATCGTTATCGGCATAGGTGCGTTATAGATTACATATTTTCCCTTTATTTTTTCAATAATAAAAAGAGTTTCTTTATTGGTCCCGCCGCCGCTAGTTATATCATAGTATTTACGGTCTTGAATAAAAAACACCGAAAGTGATTTACATATCACCACCGCATGAACTGTTTCTAATGTAATGAATGGTTTGTTAACTAATGTATCTTCTACAGAAGCGAGCTTTACTTTATTTGCCTTCAAAATTGTCTTATTCTGTCGTAAAAATTCGACGAGTTCAAACTTGAAACGATTGGACTCTATATAATGGTTTTCAATCATTTCGTATTTTTCAACACCATACATCATAATATACAAACACAACAATAATGAATCAGCATTTGTAGCTTGACTTGTCCCTATATTAATATAAGCATATTGGCTTATATCTTCCGGTTTAAATTTGACGATTTCATTTACAATAACAGTGTCAGGAGAAGAATCACTACTATCTTCGCCATCGTCTGACACCGACCCCGACCCCGACCCCGAGACCGACCCCGACCCCGACCCCG
>Ga0194133_10002566_pt1 | contig 27789 bp, 20 predicted proteins | sample TA2KigOf40mmetaG_FD_155448 | JGI IMG/M metagenome (GOLD analysis project Ga0194133, IMG submission 155448) | Freshwater microbial communities from Lake Tanganyika, Tanzania - TA2015055 Kigoma Offshore 40m | ecosystem: Environmental > Aquatic > Freshwater > Lake | place: Tanzania: Lake... | reverse complement strand
TAAGTACTTTTATGGCAGTTCAGAAAACATTTGACTTATTCAAAAATTAAAGAAATTTTAACTCAACATGGTAGTTAAAAGCATAAAACTTTGAATACCTGGTTGTGCAACAGGCCTGTCAAATAAATGAGCATCAACATCGATGGGCTCTTTGCTTGTTGGAACCTGAGATCTTTGGATCAAATCAGCAGAAGATGATTTGGGCTTCTTCAAGATGGAATGTGGGTAAAGTGGCATGGCTTCAGTCTGACTAAAAATTGATTATATCCATCATAATATTCCTCCAAGTACATACATTTGAAAATATATATAAAGTCATTTTAATATTTTTGATGCATTAACCAGTTTAATTGAAACAAAAGCGTAAACTTGCATTACAAAATTCTATTAGAATTTTTTTACAAATTTAGTCATGTGTCATAACTTGACCATAAGGAGAAAAAACATCTCTGTCTTTGAATCTTTATTCAACTTAACCTCAGATTCTCTACAGTGGTCCTTAAATATACTACCCTAAGGCATAGCGGTATAAAGTTCTCGTCAATGATTGTGATATGAGTCCTCAGATAGGGAACTGGAATCCTTGGAAATACAGCAATCAGGGGTTCATGGCATATGCTATATGCGGTTTGCCTAATGTCGGTTTGCCTACTTAGGTTAGGTTAGGCAAAACGACATGAGGTGAACCACCATAGGTGAAATGTCCATTATACAAAAGATCATTACACAAATTGACATGGTATCATCTAAATTTGCTGTTTAGTTCTAAAAGTGAGTTTGACCATCATGGTCTCCCTAAACAATTAATTAAAGTATTCAACTATATTTTCTAAGTCTATTAGCCACTCTTGCCAAAGTTTTTGTAGTTGTACAAATCCAGGCCACACCAGGTCATTCACAAGCAAAAGCCTACAACTGTCCAACTTTCATTTTCTAAGTATTTAGAAGTATAGGAAGCCTTTTGGTGTTACCACCAGCAATATGTGGTTGTATATTGTAATATTGATTAAAAACATGAAACAAACATTTTCTTCCCCCCAAAAATTTAAAATTTCTCAAAGCTTTATGTCCAGATCGAGTACTATGAACATTACTGTAGTAGCATTTATCCAATTAAATATCAATTCCATTTTATATCCATTATCAGTCTTAATTGTACTCTGCTTCAAGTTAAAAGTGCCAATCAAAAAGAAATTTCAAAATATTTCAGGGTTGTGAAAATATTTTGCAAGGCTTTAATGGCTAGGGTCATAACAAATAATCAGGCATTGAAAAAAAACTATTCATTTTTTCACGACTCCAAATTTTGTAGGTGAATCAGAGTAGCGAAACGTTCTAAAAATCAGTCAAGTGTAAAAAAGACATAGAGCCAAAAGAAAACCAACTTTAAAAATAAGTAAAACAAAGTTTACTGTCAATTGTGTTTAATTTGCAGGAACACATTATGAGAAATATTCATCTAATCAATTTTCAACTAGTTTAAAATATCTTGGAATTATACCTTTTCCTAAAAATTATTTCTCAACTTAGTTAATAAATAGTTAAATTCTGACCTTGTCTGCGGTGAAATCCTAAAAAATTTGAATTTTTCAAACCAAACACTTTGTTTCCCAACTTTGTTCTGAAAGGAGGTTAAAAGTTATGCCGCAGGTTGAACCACAAATCCACCGCCCGCACGTAATTGAAGTTGGAGCTGGAAAAGCAAGTCAGCCGGAAAGCAAGCCTTGCAATGATGCTAGTGGAAAGAATAGATAGATACAAACACATTCATTTCTACTAGGTTTTGTTGCTGGTAATTTAAAAAAAGAGAGAAATTTGAAAAAATATATTTTTTGGACACCTAAAAGAAACTATGAATGGCATTGTGCTTTATCTGGATTCCAAATAAAGGTTTCAGACTGATGTGAAAGGAAAGAAGAAATGTCCATAATAAATTTTAGGATTGAAAACCTGAATATCTTTACTTTTTGTGTTACTTTTACGAAAAAACTAGCCACCTGGGCCATGCTCTGCATGGGTAAAGTTTGCCCCTCACACATTATTCTCTTTTGTACACCCTGCCAAACAGACAGATAAAATTTGCATTAGATTCTTATTTCTTATATATAGAGATTCCTCATTGATGTTACATTTGTTTATTGAAAGTCCAACTGGGCAATAAGAAAAGATACAATATTCAACATTGGATGTGTAATAGGGAAAAGAAATCTACATTAGTGCTAACAATGGAAAAAGATGACTAAACTAGGGCTCAAATCCCTTGTAACCAATTCAGTTGGCCAATGAGGAGTGCCACCGAAATTGCCGCTTGTATCTAAGAGGGACAACAAACTAGGATCACCAAGTCCTAGAACAAAAATTGCTTTCATAGACATCTAAGAAGGATCCCTAAACCTCTGCGAGATTTTGGACAAATGCAGAGAAGTCTCAAATTATCATTTAGGGGAAACCTGAAACCTTCATGGGTATTGCAACCCTTCACACAACAATAACTAACCATTTTTAGTTAATTATTTAACAAAAATGAATAATCATTACTTGATATTTCACAGACCTTGCACAAATCAGTATCGGCAATGACTAGTCCTACACTACATACAGGACAGAAGTGGCAAGAACAAACGAACAGACAGTATTTGTACTGATGTCATTGTCAGTAGGTCTCTGCAAATCTCACTTCTTCTTATTCTTGAACCCATTGGTCAAAGTTTGTTGTCCCCCTTAGCTACACCTTTGCCACCTAGTGGCAATTTCCCTGGCTTTATGAATCTTTTTCTATGCATCTCCATCCTGGTTTACACCAAACCTAGGAAAGAAGGAAATGAATGTAATGAGGCGTGCCAGGGAAATCACCACCAGGTGGCGCTGGTGTAGCTAAGAGGGACAACAAACTCTGACCATTGGGTTCTAGAATAAGGAGGAGTGAGATTCACAGAGACCTAGAATGAAATTTGTGCAAGTTTTGTTTGTCTGTCTGTCACCTCAAACTTCTCCCACAGTTTCAATGTTAGAAAGCTGAAATCTTGTTTAAAGACTACTCATATTCATGCCAAAAAAGTTATCAAGGATAGATTCTTGAAATTTTATCTTGAGGCTGCACCTTAGATGTCCACCCTGGAGGCCCCTCGCCTGGCACAGAAAAAACAATATCTCATCCCCTGACAAAATTTCAAAAATCTTCTTAGAAACTTTTTTGGCATTAATATAAGGGGTCTATATGCGAAATTTCAGGTCTGTAGCTTTAAAACTGAGGGATTTATGTTGCTTTTGGAGGCTCCTGCATTTTTCAACTTTCAAAAAATGTACATCTACCTAATTCTTATTAACTCTCTGAATGTATTTCACCCCAATAAAAACAGTTTTTAAATGCTCTCTAATGATTAGTCGAGAATATAAAATGCTTTCAAATTCAATAATGGATTGTGTAGCCAATTCAAAAATTCAAAAAAGAAGCTTTTTAGATTAAATCGATGCACACCAAGAATAGCTTCTTTATAGATCTCCTCACTTGAAATTGGAAAAAGAAATTCCCAACAGAAATCACCATTTTTTATTGGGGAAAAAAACCTTTTTGACAATTTTGGCCGTGAGAAAATTTGATTTTTCAATAGGTTAATCAGACATAAGAAAAGTTTTTTTCCTCAAGACTTTGAATTTTCTTCGCTGACTTTTTATCTGGTTCAAGTATAATAAATGAACTTTCTTTTCTCTTTCTATCCATCTCAACTGTCTGCTCAGATTATTATGCTTGCTTTTTGATGACTCAGATATTTTGAGATATATTTCATTTTTGCCAATATAAATCTGGACTATATCTGGAGAATCCATCCCTCATGATTTTTATTATTATAAAAGTTATTGTGCGAAGGTTTCCCACATTTTCGGTGCCTTTGACATGGTTTGTTTAAATCTGTTTCTTTTTTGTCTTCTGTAGTATTTTAGGTGTAGCGCTCTTAGTACACTATAATGGAATGTTCTTAGTTTTCTCCAATTATCTGATGTTAAGGTGTTGTTCATTCAGACTGCACTTGGATTTTACATGACACTAAAAATCTGTGATGTTGCTTTTCTTAAGAATTTGTCTATGTTCACATTTTTACCAGGGCTAGTTTTGGGCTTGCTTTCTTTATCACATTTTTGACATGGGTAAACCCACTTCATGTCATGTCTGGAAGGTTAAACCAAGGGCTTTATAGTCTGTTAAGACTGGATGTCTGTTCCATTGACACTTGATATTAAATATTTCATCCTTTATGGCTTTGTCAAACAAAATAAGTTTTGTTTTTACGGAATTTTCCACCATCCCTAATCATTAATTTTCAAGGGAATGTTAATTATTCTCAACATTATCTGCATAATACAACAATTAAAAAACCTCTCTCTATCATAATAACATTCTCCTGCTTTTGTTGCAAGAACAAAATTATATTCTGGAAAGGAAATGTTGAACAGGTTTCCAAAGATCTTCTCTTTGGCAAAGACATCTTCCCAAACTCTAAAAGTAGTATAGAAAACCCATGAAATATTCTGATAAAGCTATTAATCTCATTACAAAACAACAAAAGTAATTTGTTAGAGAGAAAGACAAAATCATCAATCTAAGCAATAACAGAACTTACTTTTTCTCCATTCTCTTCATTATACGTACTTTTACTTTCTCTCATATTCCAAAAGACTTTGAGCAAAGCTCTCAAGAGAAGTTTTTATTAGAACATTTCTCATCTGATTTTTTTTAAATAATTAGAATTTCTTATTGTTGCAGTATAAGTTTTACGTCACACAAGTGAGGCATGGCTTTTAAAAAGTTATTTATAATTGGCTTAAATTTTAAGTTTCGACGGAGCTTTAGACAAACACAAATGGGTGCCTTTAATGAGCTAGCTAGGCTTACAATGAAAATTACAAACACTCACAGCTCACCTTTCCAGAGCCTACTGCTACCATTCTGAATTCCAAAGATTGCAGGTGACACTATTTCTACTTCTTTAAAAGGCATCCTTGATTTACACAAGAAACTATGCTTGTGTAACAACCCTTTTTTCTCCTTCCAAACCTGCCAACATCACCCTCATTAAGCAAGATGCCACATATTGCATACCAAGGACACCTGTAAAAGCATTCGCTCTGTCCCTCGTTAAAGCACTTGCAATATTTTGTACCTTATCCTTGCTCACCATTTTCTGTTGTATCTTAGTATTTTTTGTTGTGTTTCATTGGGAAGGGTTACACTGACAGAAAGTGAGTCCCATGAGCCATCACTTAAGTTTAAATTTTCTCTTGGTAATAATGGTTAAGATATTCATTCTGTCTTGAGCCTATAGACTCAAAACATTGCCAGAAACCCACAATCATCATTATAGAGGGTGGTATCCCCCTCAACTAATTTCAGCTTATCCAACTACAAGAAGAAAAATATTCTTTTTTAAAGAGAGCATCTCAATGGCCAGAAAGTATGGACAGCAAGGTGAAGATGTTTATGACTTCTATTCTGAAAGAGCTTGTTTGTTTGTAAGAAAAGTGCTTTTGACAAGGTTCTTGCACAAGAGATGGGCTTCTAAATGTTACTTTCCCCATTACAATTTAGCATTTCAAAGACATTATGAAAGCTTTCACTTCTCACAATATTTACGTCATGCCGAAAATGTCATACTATTTTTGAAAAGAAAGTTGGCAATCTGAAAGCTTGACATATGGAAATACAAATATGGCGTTTAGTGGCCTTTTCAGGATTTTTATGAGAATATCCAGTATATTGTTTGATGTAAGTAGCCATTGGAGATTAGATTTAAAGATCCTCTCAATCTCCAGCTAACAATTTGATTCGAGTAAGTATTTCCTAAACTTCTCTCATTTTATTTGATAATTGGGTAATTAGTAAGAGAAAAAAAATCTTGTTAGTATGTTCCCTTTGAATGATCTTGACCTGCAACCAAAAAAAAATAATGAGCTAAATACTTTTCCAATATAATATTGATGAAGTGAAAATTTAATGGGATAAAACTTGAACTAAAGGTAATCAAACAAATCTTTGCATTCCCAATTTTCCATAACATTTGGATGATTTTAAAATTTAGAAGGAGGTGGAGGGAGTTGTTTGGGTGCACAGAGAATCTTTGTGGAATTGTAATGGAGCGTTGTGTCAAATTGCTTTAGAAGGTGGGCAAGTGCAAGAAGGAAGTGTTGGAGTTACAAAGAAATTTTGGGGGGCAATGGCGGCTTGAGTAACTTTGGCAATATAATCACAGAGAAAATTACAAAAGACTATAAAGGTACTAAGCGCCACATTTGCTTTGGATCTTTGCTGGAATACTCAAATGGACTACTAAAGCTAATAAGGTGATTTCAGGCTTGAAAGTTATCAGAAGATTACTTGACCAGGACCAATTCCTACTAGTTGCTTCCCCTCAAAATTTTGGTGGACTTTATTTTGCTCTCCCAGTCTGGTACGGCTCCTCCCGAGAAGTATACCAATGGAGATCGGACACACTGTACTTTAAACTGCTAAGAGTTACAGTGAAGAACTGGCAAAGGCTCTACCCAAGAGACATGCTCGACACAAGGGGTAGATCCAAACCATCTAAATTTGCACTCTACTTGATGGGATCTCTGTCCCTTAAAGTCTACAAAACAAAGATACCAAGCAGATTATATTCTATGATAACAAATAATGAATATAGCATCAGACAGACGCACAGGAAAACCGATTTTTACTACGCATCTAGAAGGAGAATAGGAAGACAGGCAATCTCCAACAGAATTAATAAGGCTGTGAAATTCTTTGACAACAAATGGAAAGACCTGCAAAGCAAACATGAGATAGAATAAAGACTTTGAAAAAGACATCTTTTTTAACTACAAAAGATATTTCTAGTCTAATGACTTGTGATATTCTATTCTAGTAAACTAGTATATTTGGGTTTACATAGGGAAGTGAAGAAGATGAAAAAGAGAGTTGTGTTGAGTGTAGAGATGATAGGGTGAGAGTGAGGAAGCAAATTGGAGTTCTGGAGTTTGAAAAGGAGTACCGCTGGATAATGTTGGGAAGTGCAAAGGTGTAAGGACGCATACAAAGGTGTACATAAAAGACGGCAAATAGAGTTTTCAATCTGATTTTCAAGATGGTAAACGAAAAAAATTGATCTTTTGACTTGTGAGAGACTTAATGATATTTATTTGAAGTGATGAAACCATAAAGGATAATCACTTGGAATTTGAGCATAATCGCTTTACATGTTAAGGTCAATCTTTTCCTTTTCTTATTTGCATGTGGTATTTTTTGAAAACTTGTTTGGAGGAAGATATCTGTTTTTTAAGATAAACTTTTATAGCATGGAGCTGGATTGAAAGAAAAGCATAATAAAGCTTTTAAGGGGATATGTGAAAGAACCAAACGTTTGCATCAAAAATATGGCAAAATGAGAAAACTTAAAGTAAATGTAATTGAGCAAGTGAAAGGATAATCTGTTCTCTGTAAAGCATTTCTCAACTTCCTTATAATTTCAGAATTTTAAACCTTCAAGAGTTTCCTACATCAAGCTTATTTCAAACGATGGCTACCACAATTTGCTCAGGAAGAAAAATTTCTTGCTAAAATTTCTGACTGCCTTTCCTTTTTCATATTTTCCATCCGAGAATTATTTAAGCATCCAAGTCTTGATCTACTATTCCTTTAATCTTCATCAAGAAATTCCAGAAACTCTCCTAGTTCTCGTGGTTTAAAGAAATTTTCATTTAAAAGATAACAAAATTGCTGTCTTTGAATCTCAACATCAGATCTTTTACATCCTAATCTTTCAAGCATCCTTTATCAGGATAATGATGCATATAGTACACATAATAGGTAAAGTGATAGACCAGACATCAGGTAAGAAACTTGACGTTGATGAGAAACCCATACATGGGAATCCTGATTAACCAGAGGTGTAAATATGTGTGACACACATGACTTAATGACTAGTCATTCTTTCTGCTTGAGGTCATTCATGAATGACCTCCTGAAGTCATCCTTATACCTTAAGAGGTCAAGCCTCGCCTATCCATTGTAGAAATTGTAAACATATGCAAATATGTGTACTTAAAAGAAAATATCACTTACTATTTCCTTGGCATTATAATTATTTTGTATAAGTACAAGGCAAATAAAGCTTGATTGATGACATACTTTTTCTTTGGTAAATTAAACTAGCAATATTTCTCTTTGCAAAATAGTTGTCAAATTGGAATATAAATTGAACTAAGTGATTGATGTTTGAGTATCTTTTTCAATAAATTTCAATGTATTTATATCAATTAAAGCAGAAAAAATTTGAGGTTGTAGAGCTTTTTTAACATTTATTTAACAGACTTTAACAACTCAGCATGCAGACATGGCAAGTTTTAAAAAAGAAAATACAAACATGCAGCTTAATGAAATTTTCTTTATTGATTTTTGGGACGTTGAGCTTTTTTACACATTTAATGAGGGAAAGATTTTTACATAAAATTCCAGAAATTACTTTTAAACTTTTATTCCAACTTCATTTACTTTTGGTCCTTCTTGATGTTGTGTGAAGAAGAAAAAGTCAACATCTGCAATGCAATAAAAGTCCTCTTGTTAAATTGAGTAGAATATTCATTCATAAATAACTAAAGTCGCTGGTCAAGTTTCTAACCTGAGAAAAAGATTTGTTTCTGATATAGAATGGAATTCTAGTGTTGAAAAATACATAAAAGAAGGACATCAAATATTTTCATTCAAACCCAGTAGCAGCTTCAGTTTCGCCAGGATAAGCCTCTTTGCCAGTGCAATGGATTCCATTTTTCAGTAAAGGTGTACCTTTCCCTTTACCTGGAAAACAAAGAATTCATCTTTAATGTTAATATCTCTTGACCTGAGCAATAATAATCATCTAGTGCAGTATAGTTTTATCCCAGAAAAAGAACTAGAACTTATTGATACTCAAAAAGTTCACTGGGATCCTTGTGCAACAAAATCATTTTTCTTACATTAACTTTTGTGTTTTGCATAACCATAGACGTATATAGAGTGTATTTTTGGTTAAGCAAGTTGTAAGTTTGCCTTAAAATATCTGGAAAATTTTTCTAAATTATAAAAATTTTCACATAAGGGTATCAAAACCCCTTAGTTGAATCTTCCTGCATCACAGAAGTTCAACTAGGTGAGTGATGCTATGAAATTACTTTTGTACTTTTTTCCCAATTGTACACAAGGACAACACAAAACTAAGTATTTTCTCAAAAAAAACATCCAAACTGCATTCTGAAAAAACTTCTTTGAAACAACAAAGGCATTCTTGATGTACGTTTCCCATTTTGTAAAGGAATTCTTTCAGTGCTTTGGTATTGCAAAGGATTTTCTGACAGCTAAAAAAGTTATATGCCAATGCTCTTAGACCAGAGCAAAACTCTTGAAGGTCTTTTGAAAGGTACATTACTTTTGGGCAATTGCTTAAAAAACCCATCTTGCTTTTTCACTTTGTTTGAATTTTGTCACTTTTCAAGGAAATGACTACAGTTTTTAAACTGGCCAGTCTCAATTATAAAAACATAGGACTTGGATTTTCATAAAAATATTAAAAATAAGCTTAAATTAATTTTGTTTGATCTGGAATTAGGGTATTATTGTGTGCTCAAACTTACCAATTATTATGGTCTGATAATTTCCTTTGTTGGGAAAGATAATTTGGAAATTAAAAGACCATAATTTGTGTGAAATTGGTTGAGAAAAGAAAAGGTAAAACTTACCCAAAACCCTTGCTTCAAAGATGATTTTGGTAAAGTCTGCTGGGTTAGCTTCATTTTGCAAAATCAAAATCTCTCGAAGAAGTTTGTCTTTGTAAGCAAACAATTCAAATTTTGCTTCCACAGTGTCTGGATCAATAGGAACTAATTCTAAAAATCTAGTAATGATATGCAAAAGCATTATTGATGTTTTCAAAGCTCTTTCATACAAGATTCTGCTTTCTTGCCTTATATTAACATTGGGCGGCTCAGATATTTTTTGAACAATAGATGAAGCATTAGGGAGATCCATAGTTTTGAAATTGCACGAGATGAGGTAACGGTGATAAATCTAAAAGCATTTTGATTTAGGTTTTTTTATTATTTGAATATTCAAAATAGCTTGCTAAGGCCCCCTAAGATGTTGTCTACCCTTTCATTCTAAGCACTAAAGCAGTCCAAATAGTGCTGCATCTGGGCCAAAATTTTTAGAACCCTTTTCAGTTCGGATAGTTTTTTGCTGTCAGGTCGGATCAGATCAGCCACCTCCGGATCTGGAAAATTTCCCCCAAAGAATCCCTAATTTTTCCCAGAGGTCACATTGGCTTCATGACTTGACATTGGAATGTAGTAGAGATGGGCCCTGACCCGAGCATACTTTTGACCCAGAGTAAATAAGAGCCCAGCTTGCCTTCAATCCAGGTACTTTTTGACCCAACCAGATGATATTTTTTTTGATCTGAAGGGAAATTTTTTGCAAATTTTAGGGGAAATTTTCCAAACCCAAACCAAAGATGGCTGACGCAACCCAAGCAACAAAAATTTGCCCTACCAGACCTGGGTTTTGACCTTGACCCATCACTAGACTCAGTGTAGATCCACCTTCCAAGGGTCTTGGGTTCAACCCCCCATTCTTACTTTATCAACCATGGCTTTTAAGTCAAACAAAGCAATTGTAATGCTTCATTGCAAATGGTTTTGATTGATAAGATGTACATCAACCTTTTGTTCAAACAGTGGTGGAGATTAGGATTGCTAATTGCTGCAGCCAAACGGTTAAGAAATTTAGCTCAGGATAACCTAGTTTCAAGCAACTTTTTGTTGTCGAGTATGACAATGTCATATGATATCTTTTTGGTACCCAGCTGCGTGCTGCAATCAAGTTTAAAAAAGTAATTTTTTGTCTCAAACTATTTGATTTGGATTACTCACATTCATTTATTGGCTGAAACTATTAGATAAGGATTACTCGAATTCACTTATCTGCTGAAACTATTTGATTTGGATTCCTAGGACTTGTTTTTTGGTTAATATTTAGTTACTAAATGAGCAAAACTGATACCCTCCAAAGATTTGTGCAGAGATCCCTAAAATCTAAAAAAATCAACCAAACCTGTAAGAATCCCAGATGCAAGTCTAAAGTTTTATGTTCATCAAGCAACCTTCTGATAAGGATTTCATTGGTGTGGCTGTCTGTGTCTCTGTGACCCTCATCAGCATCGCTGAAGTGAACACTTGATCGTCGTGTTAACTGGCTTTCCATTTTTCAATTTGAAAATAAAATAACAGAGATTCAGTGTAGTATTTGAAAACTTCTTTATCACTTGAGGTCTTTTCCAAGACACATACATCTATCACTTCTCTCCTCTCTTTGCCAACTTTTTAATCCTCCTCTGCCACATTTTGAACTGCAAAGCTTCTCTTTCCATTTTATTTATGGCAAGGCAAACATCTATTCCAACTTAAAGAAATCCGCACAGACACTTGAATATTTACCTTTTAATTTTGAAGGATACTTCTGTTTTCCATTATCTTAGTTTTCAACACTAAAGTTTTTAAAGCTGAAGAATTGCTGACTTGGTTTTTTGTTTTAGTAAGTGCTTACATGAAATATTAAGGTAAATAAATACAAATGAAGGTGCAGGGTATACTTACCATCAGTTCAAAAATGACATTAAAAATTATTAATTTTTTTTTGAAAAAGTACAATATGTATATTTAAGTCAAATCATTTATCATTTGGTTATACCAAAAAGATATCCTAAATGAAAAGATGGAAGATTCTTTTGCATATAAGAAGAAAGAAGAAAGGTATTTTTTGGGGGGGGGGAATACTTAACTTCCACATCCACAAGCAATCGATTGTCTTAACTACGCTATTTAGTTGGCTTAAATGTTTAAGAAACCCTGGGAAACTATTTGAACTTAAATATCTCAGCTCCCAGACAAAAACAAAAATTTGGTACACAAAATTTTGCCAAGGAACAACTCTATCCAATGCACTAATTATTTTCTTTCTAGCATCAAAAGTCAGGGAGGAGATGTAAGTGACGGACATACGGGCAGACATCCATAATGAGGTCTGAACCCTAAATAAAGATACAAAACTCCACACGCTCACACCGAAATAAAGAGATGAAACAACTTATTGTCTTCATGTGAAAAATCCAACAACCAGTACATTCATTCAAGTTTTGATTCTTAAAAAACTAATCATCAACAAAAATTGCAGGCTGGTGATGGGTCCGGATCAAAATTTTTGGCCCGGGTCGGGTAGGGTTGGGTCAGCCATAGGTTTGAATTTGGAAAATTTCCCGTAAAAATTTCAAATTTTTCAATTTTTTTCCCTTCAGGTCAAAAAAAATCTCTTCAGGTCAGCTCAAAAAGTACCGGGTCAAAGGTGGGTCGGCCTCTCATTTACTGCGGGTCAAGAGTAAGCTGGGGTCGGGTCGGGTCAGGGCCCATCTCTACCGCAGGGCTGCAAAGCAATCTGGCTGCAGTCCAGCTACTTGTATTATATTTGGTTGATCAATCAAATTATTTTCATTCAATAATCAAAATATCCAAAGATTGTTGGATTGTTTTGGATCAAGAAATGAGAAAAAGTGACACAATATTTCATCTTTTTGAGCGCAAAAAAAGTAAAAAGCCTCTTGATCCTCTCAATCATACTTAAGCGCCCCTTTTTCAATTTTGTACTACCTTAATGATCCTTTGAAAAAAGAAGCAGTTGAACTTCTTTATAAACATCTTCAACACTCTCATCAATGTCTATTTTTAATCAATTAGGTTCTGGAGTTTTCAGACAACATTTGGGCTCCATCAGATATGTGGGTCTCCCTTGAGTAAAAGACAATGCGACTGCAGGCAGTATTTTGACTACCTGTCTGATAAGACTCCCTGCTAAAAGCACAAGACAAAAATGAAAGTTCTTCATTATAAGCTTCTTAGGCTTGTAATTATGGAGACTGGCAAATGCTCTATCCTATAGGGACATGGTTGATACGCCAGGGAGGGCCCCACCATCTGCTTTTGCAAATTACTCACTTGGATTGATAATCATCAACACAATCAACCATGGCTTGCCTACTCGCTTAAGCTGGTCACAATGGAGTAGTGGTCAGCACATCAGAATTTCAAACAAAAGGAATGGGTTCGAATCACCATCAACTTTGCCAACCAAGAATTCCAACAATGAAAAAATTAAAATTCATTCTTTAAATTCCTGTAATTCACCTGTTCAGCTTTTCAAAAGTGTAATGATGTAAATAAAAATCATGATATGATGAGGCTTTTGAATGAAGCACAAATACAAATAAAAACCAAAAACATATCTACAATTAGAAGAACAGGACAGACTAGATCATTTAATGCTGCAAAGAAAAAGATTGGAAAACAAGCAATAGGAAACAGAACAGGCCACATCCTCCATGCTTTTACAAATGACTGGCCCACCAAACTCATCAAAAATGATGTAAGAAGATATTTGAAAAAGACTTTTTTCTTACCTTTATTCATTAAAAATCTTCTGTGATATTTGACTAATCGAGTTTTCTCGTGATATTTGCTTTGATTGGATTTGACACTTTTTGATATGTTTATTTCGTTTGACTGATTTTATCTACCAATGATTGGTTTGCAGGGGCACAAAGATTTTTGTAATGTCACATTTATTGAAATGATAAATCACAGTAAATGAGTCAGAATAAAAGATCTGAATTGAATTGAGAAGCAGGGAGGTAAATTAGTGGTAATAAGGAATGTATCCAGTGAGTTAATGCTGAGTGTGTGATGCGGCTTAATTGCTATGCTCAATGTCCCTTTATTGCTTAAGAGACTCAGTTAAAAAATCCCAAAATCTTTTCTGTTAACAAATAATATTTTTCTAAAGTTTAGTTGAAACATCAAATATACTAAAATAAATTGCAACTTTTCATTCGAACCTTTTCATTTAAACTCTTTTGTTGTTTTTACTCATCAAAATATAATTTATTTGTCTCAATCAGTGGAAAAATTTAATGATGGCCACAATTTTGGATGATGAGGGGTCATAGAATGCATTTGACTATTTTCTCTAGAAATCTCACTTATCATTAAACGATATTTTTATTTGGTGATATAAATTTAATGCCAACTCTGTTTGACTTAGATGAAAGTGATTATATGCAGCCTGAACCTAAGATATTTGCTCCAGAATCCAATCTGTGAATTTTGAAATTCTAGTGCAGACTCCTGAAATTTATAATTATAAAATTGTTCTTTTTATCAAATATATGGCTTTTAGTTCAAAAGTAAAAGTTTTGTAAATAATTTTTCTTCATAAAAAGCATATACTTTCATGTGAAAAGTGAAGGGGCAGATAAATACTATTGAAATTATGTTTGTTATATTACTTCTCAATATTTATATTGTCCTTTAGAGTAAACAGAAAGTTTTTTGAAACTTAAATAGCTAGTATAATTTATAAAACTAATTAAAGTTAGAAAAATATACCTGGTAGATTAGGCTCTGCACATCCAATTCCCCAACTTATGATTCCACCAAGAAAGAATCTTCCATCAACACCTTTCACAACCAATGGGCCTCCAGAATCACCCTAAAATTTGATTGCAAAACTTCTTTAAACTTTTCTATTTTTGTACAGTTTGGAAATTTTAAACAATTCTGCTAAAAAGTTCTTTTAAATGCAAAGTTTTGATCATCAGACCAACTGAACATTCAATTTTAATTCCTTAAATCCAATACTTCAAATGTTAAAATGATTTTAGATGTCTTTTTCAACCCTCCTAAATGTTGTAATGTTCCTCTTAATTGCTAAATCTTTCAAGTCGCTTTATCACTCATTCAAGGGACTCTTCTTCAGCAATTTTTTTGGTCTTTTTCTGTGGTTTCCCCAGATGGTGGTCGAATCCAGGTCGCCAGAATAGAATTCCGGCATCAAACCACGTGAACACCTTGACTCTTTTTGAAACCTTGATCTTACCCTTTGCAATGCAGTTTTTCTGAGTTTAACAGGGTGTTCATCGAGGATTATGACTGTTCAGTCAGATTCCACCCTAACTGACTCAGGTTTAATCCATGGCTGGGACCTTAACCAACATTTACCTCTTTCATTCTTCACTTTCAAACAGCTTAAAATTATACAATTCAACAAATCTAATCAAAAAGACTTTGATAGATTTCCTAGTCAAGTCCTAAACATTCTTTCAGAAGATTAGGCTAGTTTGTTGATTAAACTATTGAAAATTTTATCTCCAACCTGACAAGAATCTCTTCCACCGTTGTCAAATCCAGCACACATGAATATATCTGGAATCACTTCATGGCGATTGGCTTTTAGAAACATATTTTTGCACTTTGTGTTGCTCACAATAGGTACGGAAACCTAGAAATCGATTTTCCTTAAAGGAAAGGAATTTTGATGAAATTCTTGCTCAATGATCTTACATATTGCAAAATATTTGGTAGCTGACCACCCTCACTTAACCTTCCCCATCCTGCAACAATGCCAGTCTCGCCTAAAACGGAAATCTTAATAAAAAATGGGAACTTGTTACACTAATAAAACATTGTACTCACCAACTAAACTGTCATCATTTCCAGGCAAACAAATAGGTATGATATTTTCTTGAAAAGTGACTTTACTTTCCAGCTTAAGCAATGCCAAGTCGAATTCATAAGTGAAAAAGTTGTAGTTCGGATGAACTATTTTATTGACTACCATCAATTCAACATGACTCTGGATAAAAAGATGAATAAAATTATTGTTATTCAGAATGAGATGGCAAAATGAAGCCAAAGAAAAAATATAGAGGAAAAACCTTTTTTCAAAATAAACACACTTTTTCATGAAGCTTTGCTCTTATATAGCTTTGGTTTTGTACTCTCTTGAAATAAACAACTAACAGTTTGAAATAATTGCTGAAATTTTTCAAAGCTACTTCATGCGGACTGTAATTATCTTTAAGGTCACTACAATTTAGCTGCTCTGATTTAGAGTCTGTAGATTTTTTAACATCCTTTGGCAAAAGATTCCAATGAGATACAAGGGTCAGTGATAAAAGTCTTTTCCGACCAAGTTTTTCCCAAGTGCACTTTTTCCGAACATATTTTTCACTGCAATCAAAATAGGCTCAGAAGGTTAGGCCCAGATTCAGTTAGCAATAAATAGAAAACTTCGATTCACCATTTCTGGGAAAAGGTTATTCGTGAAAAACTCTTGGTGCCCAGTACTCACAGCTTGCTAGTCCTTTAATCTAAACTCTCCTGTTCCTGTCCCCAATAATATTAAGCTAAGTTAAGCTAATTGGAACTACCTGTGGCTCACTTGTTGAAGAGAAATCCCATTCACCAATCCGTAGCCTGATTTTTGGCACTGACAAGCTACAATGAATTAACTTATTGAGTTTACAATTTTTTTGTTATTTCTATTGACTCACTCATCAACACAATGGCCAGCTGTGGCAACCCAATTGTCATTTATCAGGACACCACCACATCGATGGGTTGATGAGAATCCAAAGAAAGATGTTCTTCTGACAGAAACCTGATTTTAAGTTCTTCTTAAGTTCTATCAGATTATGTTTTATTTGGTCTTTAATTACCTGCCATGGAAACTGCCCATAGCAGGATTGAGTGCCATTAACAATCCTCCCCTTGGGACATTGTTTCTTCAGAACTGGAGTCCCACATGACCCTGCTTGAGGAGCATGGATTGGACTTGCTGCAGGTGGATGAGGTGTTGAAGAGGTCGAGGTAGACAAATTGGGAGGCGTCATGACATGAAAGGGAGGTCTTGGGGTGGCCTTTACTATGGACATGGATTCCTGGGTAGATTGCACTAGGTTTTCATTAGATGTTGTAGTATAAGGCTCGTAGACAAGATGATGGATTTGTCCAGCAGTATTGATAATCTCCATATTACTTATACTTGGAAAATGACTGAGAACCTCTGTAACAGTTTTATCTGTGGGCCTAAATGGATCCTTCAAGATAAAAGTGTCATTTTCATCCACTAAGTTGTCACTTATTGGAAAATAAAGGAACTCAGACGATGGAGATTCTGTTGTTGAAGAAATTATCGTGGGATATTTGTTTTCCCAAGACCTGAATAAAGTTTCAAAATAAATTATCTAAAAAATATAATAATTTTTTAATTACCATTTGCTTTCAGTAAATGAGGTAGTTACAGGCTTCCAGGTTGGTCTAGCTGATGGATTGAAGTTAATCATATTTTCCTTGGGAGTAGTTGTTGTAGTTGTTGAAGTGGAAGATTTAGAGGTTATTACATCTTTTGAAGGCCACATGATGGATGGCTTTGTTGGCCTGAATCAGAAATATTCATTCAAAAACAACCTCAATATATATTTTTACAGACTTTCTAGTTTGTTTTTCATGATTAAAACTGCCTAACTGTCATGATTCTGGCTGGGAATCTGAGGATTGCAGGTTCAAATCCCAGCACCTCCAGTCAACCTTTGACCCTGGGTTGACACAAAAATACACCAAAAAATAAATAAATGATTCCCAGTATGCAACTTATCTATCCACATTCAATTACTGAGCACACTTGATCACTGAGTCCCGCCTAACTCATTATCTAGTTACTTTTCATTATTCTCACCCATAAGCTAATCAGGGAAAGCACCCTAATTAGATTCACTTCAGATTATTATTACCTGAACTGGGAGTACATAGTTAATTTGTTTTGAAATCTGGTGTCAAACCTCTTGTCTTGAACATTAGTTCTCATAGGACTAATCTAAACTAAGTTACAAGAAACAGAATTGACGCCTTCCTACTTTTCATGATGACTACCCTTTTATCATTTTGACATATTTTATTTATCGTGACCTGTAGACCAGTCATCATGAGACAGTCAGACTCTTAAAAAGTTTATAATTATGTTATAAAAGAAGGAGTCTTAAACTGCAATAAATAAAATAAAAATTAAGCACTTGGGCATTTTTTTGTGCGTTGAAAAATGCCAAACCCTCCCAAGCAACCCTTACCCCCTAACCCCTATTAACAACATTATACCACCAAAAGGTATTAATTGCTAGCCTTACCAGACCCAACCAACTCCACGACGCATATCCTGACTCTGGAATAGTGTGACGCCGACAGGTTCAGGTTTGGGCTCAAGGTGGGTTTGCCTACCCCGACCCCAATCCCACTGGCGATCTCGATGCCGACTCTAATGCCAACCCTAATGCTGACCCCAACCCTGATGTCGAACCCGATGCTGACCCCAACGCGGATCCTGATGCTGCGGACACGGGTGAGCCCACCCAATTTACTATAAAACTTTAAATTTAATTTTCTCAGCTTCTAGTCAAAAAATCAAAAATCTGGTTGGTAATTTTGGAGCCATTCATTTGGGGAATATGCATGCTAATTTTCAGGCCCCTAGCTCCACTAGTATGGGAGAAGGAGGAGATGACAGACAGAAGGACAGACAATGAATGTCAGGCCATTTTTGGCACGATCCCTATACAAAAATTCTAAACTCCTTCCTCACTTCGCTTGGGAGAGATTAATATTCTAAGTCATTTGCTCCATCTCAAAAACCGTTACTCCATCCAAGTAATATTTTTGACACTTAAGTTTCTTTAACCCCATTATTTTGACAGGGGATTCAACATTAAATTTATTTATTTTTAGTCCTTGCCTTGTTTGTCTTGTTGAGAATGTGATTGTTGATGCCTCTGTTGAAGTGTCAGGCCTATACTTTATTGGAATGATGTCACTAAAATTTTCACTGGTTTGTATTGTTTCTAAGGCTGCTGAATGGACACCTAAAAGTGTGCTATCAACATTTGTATTGTCACTGATGGAATCACTTTCAAGCTCGTTGACAAATGGTGGTAGGTTTGTTGAATTTGAAGACGAAACCTTGATGGATTCTGTTGTCTATCAAATAGAAAATAAAAATTATTGAAACAAACGCTATCAAATTAAACGATTTTCTGGTAATTTGGTTTCAGTCCAGCAGAAAAACCTTGGAATTTCAATGTCAATGCAAAATATTTGAACATGTTTTTTTGTATTTTAAAGGGCAAAAAAGAGATCAGAGGCCAATTACATCAATTTTGTGGCTAAAACATTTTTTGAGAAAAAATTCCAGTTAAAATGGAACAGAAAATGATGGATTACTTCATCAAATTTTAAGCCTGTATCACAAAACAATGGAAAAATTTGGTACTATTAATCAATGTCCAAAAATGTTTTCTTTCCCCAAAATATTATAATTTATCAAAATGTTAAAATTAGTTTTCCTAGTTAGACAACTTGAATTTTTTGTACTACATTCTCAAAAAACTTTATGTTAAACAATAAAATTTAGAGTTGCAATTAGACTTCTTTCTTAAAAAATGTTAATCTTGGCATTCTGTCTGTCAAATCAATAGTGATGGGTCCGGGTCAAATTTTTTTGACCTGGGTCGGGTCAGGTTGGATCAGCCACCTGTGAATCTGGAAAATTTTCTCCCAAAAACCCCAATTTTTTCAATTTTTTTTCTCCGGTCAAGCGCAGGCCGGCCCTTTGTTGCCTTTTTGTCAAAAGTATGCTCGGGTCGGGTCAGGGCCCATCTCTACAAATTGAGTTTTGAAATGAAAATATGTTTATCATAATCTAGGTGGTTGTGGCTGTTCAAAAGGGTGGGCTCAGAACATCTAAGGCCAATTACAATCATAAGTAAAGTTTTACTCCAAAAAGGTTCGGCCTTCGAGGCTGTAAAGAAAGGGTCGCCATAATCTAAAGGTATGCTAATTGTCTGGATATTCGATCTAAGGGATTGAACAATCGGGGGTTATATCCCAGGCCCAGGCCTTTGACACTGGGATTAGTAAAAAAATCAAATACCCCCAAATTCCAGCCAAAAAAAGGCCTGTGATACACCAAATAAAAAGTTGTCCAGGCCTTCCCTGATACATAAAAAAACACTTCCTTAAAAACAGAATAGATAATCCAAAAATACCTCTTCTTGATTGCCATGAACACAACAAGACCCAAACATGAATCCATCCATGCACATCCCAAGATGTTTTCCTTCACTTTTCAGGCACTCCCAGACAAACATACAAGTTCCTTCCTCACCAGCTACGTTGCAATTCTTTGGAGAAATTGAAAATCCTTCTGCAAGAAAAATGAAAGTCTCATTTATTTGTGCAAAATTTCACCAACTTTATCCCCAAAGAAAATAATTGATGATTGACTTGGGCAGATATTTTTTCCCTTGCCATTTAACAATTGCCCTAAGATATGAGAAAGAAATGGAAAAAATTAATATCTAACTAAAAGCTGTTTGAGATAAAGGTCAATAAATTTGGCCTTGCAGTCCTGTCTTTACAATAATAGTAATTAATAATCTTGTGCAGTATTGGCTCAAGCGATGATTACTCAAAATAATTAATCACCTTTTTAGAGCCACTGCAGATACTATTACCCTGACTGGGGTTGCCTTATTGATTTTTTTTTGTCAATCAGGGGTTGAAAAATTGCTTGCATAGCCAGGAATCGAACAATTCATTTAAAAGTTTCATATTTCTTTACAACAAAACAGGAAAGCCGTAGAATCCGAACTTGTCAAATCCAAACTCGCCGAATCCAACTTGTCGAATGAGCGAACTCGTCGAACAGGGCTCTCGGGTTGGCCGACCCAGACCCCAGAGCCATATTGGTTAAAAGGGGGATGGTTAGGTTTGGTTAGGTTAGGTTAGATTAGGTTTGTTTTAGAGATGCTTTTAGAGGAATATTCTCTTACCCTGAGAATAATTATTACCTTTCAACAGTTTAAGTAAATTAAATCAAATACAACATATGAACAAATCGAGGAGGATTGAGCAACAGTCAGTCCGGGAACACTTATCGGCATGGTTGTTAATGCAGCAATGTTTGATGTAAAACTCTTGGTCAAAAGGATCAAGAGGTAGCCTTTTTTAAACTTTCTGTGTTCATCCAGCTGGCTTGCTAAGGATTATGGTTATTGCTTACGAAAATTTAATGTTCTGGAAAAAAGGTATACAATGTGCTCTGTGGATTTAATTGGGTTATTTTACTGGTTTTGCAGGTGTTGAAAGAGGAATTAAGTGATTTGTACTTCTTTTGAAAACTTTATGTTGTTTCACTTATCTTTATTTGCTTTGTTTGAGCCACCTACATTTATCTTCAGCCAATTTGCCTCACTCATTCTGGTTTGAGGAAGTTTTATTTCTGCTCTGGGTTTGACCCCTAAATCCCTTCAATTATGTCACATCAGCTGACAACTGTGACCACCCATCTTCCTACAATCTTTTTAAAATTTTCTACTTCAAAATAACCATTAAGGGTACGGGGTCTGTTATGTAGCAATTTGGCAGTTACAAGAGATGTTAAAAATATCAATTTCATCTAACCACAATGAATGTTAGATTTTAGTGAAGAGTACAAGCCAAAAGCCCTTCAAATTTTTTACTCAAGTATGTTGTTACAGAACTGAAATTGTATGGCCAACATCCATAGATCCATTATTCTATAGAAACTGTACTTTTTCTACCAGAATTTGTGAGGGGTGCGTCCAAAAATTTCCTGTTTTGAAAACACTATTACGACAAGCAAGTCTCGATCAAGAAGGATTGAGAGTGGAAAAAAGGGATTCAGTTTTTGTTTGTAATGTAAGAAAAAATCTTTTGTTGTAATGGTTATGCACAGTAAAAAGGGGTGATTTCTAGAGCGTAACCCGCGCACAAAATACCCTTCTTCCATTACATATTTCTTCTTATTTTTTAAAAGGCTTTTCATTGTGAAAGTGAAATCAGACAAAATTAGAATAAAGCCTCATAAAATGTCTAAACTCCAACCAAACACCATGTGCAAGTTTTCTAACAAAAATTTTTGCCATAAAGTTGATGGATTTTCGATTAACATTTCCTCTTTTACTCAACAAAAAAACTGATTTTTGATTCAAGAAAACTGCAAAAATTTGTTCCAGATATTTTTTTGCTTAAAATCTTTCTTTTTGGTTGAATCATTCTAAAGGGGGGCTGGTCCTCCAGCTGGAATTGACTTGCAAATCATCCCTCAACTTGGTAATTCATCTCTCTCAAGACTAAGGATTTTGATGGGAAAAATAGAAACAAACTGGAATGGCATTTTTTCAGATCAAATACTGATAAAAGAAATCCATTTCAAATGTGTTGAGTTAAGATAGTTTTTTGATGTTGAAACTTTCATGGTATTGCCCAAAAATGTAGAAATTTTATATTCGAATAAAATAAAGCAATAAAAGTTCTTGATTAATTTTTTTTACATTTCATCCAACATGATGAAATTTCAAAAAATTAACAAGTAACTTCTTAGTTCAAAGTTGTTTTAAATACTTTAGATTAATTTACTGAGTTTGATGGAGCAAACAGAAATGAATGCACTGAAAATAATCAAAATAAAATTTTCTCCTCAAACATACTTCAAAGAAAAAATGAACTTTTATTTCCTTGGCCTTAAACAAGATTTAATGATAAAATTTCAAAATTTTAGTCGCTTTGGTTCATAGACACCTTTATTTTTTACACCAAGGTCTTCAACGAAGAATCCTGTTTTGAAGGCCTTCAATATATAAATATAGTTCTCCTGAACTTACATCATGACCTCTCTCAACATCCGGGAATATTTCTTACTTAAATCTTTAATAATAAAATTGATATCAACAAAAAATTTAATAAATGTTTTTGTTTCAAATTTTTATCCAATTTTTGCCCAGAGACTAACAAAAAAACAAGTTTTTCAAATTGAATGTCTATGTCAACATGATGAGATTTGGTCTAACCTTTCACGAAATGACCTTTTTTAAACATTTCCAGCAAAAAAATCTCCAGAACAAAATAGCAAAAGGGTTTAAAGCGTGATAAAAGTGATTTTTTACTTTATATGAGATGGATTGAGAAATCTTGTCACGATTTTGTTGCATAGCTGGATCATTAAAGCAATAGATTTGAGGCTATTTTTTCCACCAACCAACCTCAATCAGCTTTTATTTAATACTAAACTTGATTTTTTTGTTTCCAAATAAACATCAACGTTCAGATCTTAGAGATGTTTTGTTACCAGGTAAAAAACAATTAAAACTTTAGCCTATGTCATCTGATTAAATCCTTTCAAATTTTTCATTAAAAATGTTGATTTTCCTTGATATTAAAAACAAGCAAAAGTAAATTTCATCCATTGTCTAAATTGATTAAATGTACAATCTCTTTGGAACTTTTTTTCAAGATCAATAAAGGACAAAAACTCACTTGAGAATTTCATAAGAATTCTAAAATAACCAATATTAACAGCATAAAAACTTTTTATTGTTTGTATTGCTTTGAACAACCTTTTTACCAAGAATTTTAGCTGAAAATTTCTCAGCTTTTTGGACGAAGGATGAATTTATTTCACACATTTTCTTACCTCGGATTTTTGTGTTCCCAGACTCTGAATGTATTTCTTTATGGGCTGCTCCATCATGCTTTTGAGATTTTCCGTAACTAATGACTAGAAAAATTATGGCCATGGATTGCAATGTCACATCTTTAAATGTAAGTCGTCTTTTGTGTGCCATAATGAAGGTTGCAAACAGTTTTCCTTTCCTTAAAGAGAGTTGGAACATAAATTAGTTTTTACACGTACCAAGAGTGCAATTTTTACAAAATTGTAAAATGAAATTGTGTTTGAATTTAGAATTTGATTGTTTTACTCTCAACCAACATGTTAAGGGTTATGAGAATATTTTTAGTAGACATTTACTTTACTTGAGTTTTTTAAAATGAAAAGATTTTAATCAGCATAAGTTTAACTTTTTTTTTAATTTAGAAGTAGGTACTTGTCTTCTTGACTTGAGATTATAATCAACAATATGATCCCTTTGATTTTGCACACCAAGCATGGGCCACAACCATATTGGGTAGTGATCCCATCTTCTCTTAAAGCTATCATCCTCTTGGCCATGAGCAACATCCTTTTTCATCTTAATCTCTCAGCCCAACCCTCCTGTTCTCATTTCTTAGTGCTGAGCTTTCTTCCAAAGCTCTGTGCAGTGTGCACCCAATATCAAAGGTGTTTTTTAGATCTTTAATTCTTTCTCTGGTGCTACAAACTTGACCATTGATTTTCAAATGTTCAATTTTTACATGGTATTGACTTATTTAGTATTGCAGAGACTCTTTCTATCTTCTATACTTATAGAGAGTTTCTGGGTCTTCTTGTAGCTAAAGATTTATCTCCAAACCCTTTTTTCTGTTCTTGAGATATTAGAGGCTCTTGGGTTCCTAAAATCATGGCTAACTTTCATAAAAATCTGCTCATCTGATTGAAATAAAAGAATGTTTTATGTCACATCAGATAGTTTTTATTAGATGCATATATATATATTGAGAGAGAGAGAGTCTTTTTGAAGAAGAATATACAAACACAAGAACAAGAAAGCTTCTTTAACACATTCTTTTATGTAAAAATGACTAAAATCCAGGAGAAAGGAACTTTTAAATATACATTAGATCCTCACTATCAAATGGTTTGATTCGTGAGAACCTTGGGGCATCTGTTTCCTCAGCTTTTTTAGGAAATGTGCTTCAGTTCTTTGAACCAAGGCTGTTAGCAAGAGCAACTCTCCTCAAAAACATCCTCTAATGGGACTTGAGGCCCTCCTTTCTATGTAGTATGCCTCTTCTCATGTCTAGCCTTTGGTTATTCTGGGAGATGCAGCATTTGCTGATTAGCTAATTTTGCAGAAAAATTCAGAAAAATCATTAGTAGAGCTCCTCTAAACCTTAGTGCCAAACGTGTGCGACACCCCAGGCGTAGTGCGCCCTGCCGCCTCCATCACTCTAGAGGAGCGACATGACACCACCCGTTTCCTTGCTGCAGGCGGTCATCGCCATTTGCTAACAACATAGCCAGAGGTAAAACTCTGTAATTCTCAATTCTCGGAGGGATCTCACGCTAAACACGCTTATCAACCTTCACTATTGGTAAGCAATGGTGTTATTTTTTGATTGGTTGAAAGTGACTTCTTCTGAAAGGTTGAGGTCTCAATGGGTCTTCCTAGAGAAGTGGTTGCTCATTGTACTGAACGTGTCCACTCGTACGTTGTGTTTCTCAGAGAGTGACTCATCTCTTTATTTGATTTCCAGGACAGAGTGACTCTGTATTCCTTTTGATATGATCCTGACTCTTTCATACTTTCCAGGTCAGTTCTCGTATCTCTCTCCTTGCTTCTCTTACAGGGTCCAAAGTATTGAATGCTTCTTTGTTTGGAGGTTTTTGGTTGTTCAAACAAACATTTTGTTAGAAAATTTTGACCCCAGTGGTGTCAAATACAACACAATATACTTATCAGTACTAAGTTATACTGGTTAATTCAAGATTTAAGTTTAGATTGGACTACCATCATAATTCATAAATTTTATACCCTTTTTTATTAAGATATGTTATCAATCTATGTTTACATTAACAAGAATGATTGAGGCGCTAAATCACATTATTTCTTTGGTAAAGTCTATTAAAGATATTTCTACAAACCTAACTTGTATTAACCGTCATTTTAAGAAAAGGAATGTTGAGATCTTCTTTTTGTTTTCTAATGTGTTGCACTTAAAGGATTTACCAAATGTCACTATATGCCACCTGTTTACTCTTGTGGTGAAAAATAAGAAAGTTAGATTTAAAATTGGATCTTCAATCATGCTTCACAAACATATTTCGCCTTGATTTGAATAGATTTTTTGCTATTCAAATTAGGCATCTTTTTCAAGTTAACTTCATTATTTTCTGTCAACTTTCAGCTTTGAAAAATAACAAGTCAATTCCATGTTACAAAATATCCAATTTAATGGCTGATGAGGATTGAATTTCTTTCAAACTATGAAATCATAATCGGTTTAAATTTCTCCATTTTTCTAAATACTTATTTAGAAATACCTATTAGTATATATCTAATAATTTATTTTCCAACAAAAAAGACCCATTCATGAAAGTAAAGGACCTTGGCAAAATTTATGAGACTTAAATCTTCTGAATTGCCCTTTGGCAAAAATCTGAGATTTATTTTTCCACTACTTCAAAAAATCAAAATGAAATAATTTAGAATTAAGATTGGATTTGATGAAACCACTGTATGTGAAAAATAAGAAAATGTGAAATTTGGTCAAGGTCAGTTGTTGGGAGGAAAAAGAATTCCTGATTCTTTGTCCAAAAACTTGGCTCAAATTGTCAGTAGACCATTTACCCCCCTCAAAAAAATGGGTTAAAAACTTTCCAAACAAAATAAGATTTATTTTTAGTTTTGAAAATATCCTTTTTTGACAGCCTGGGATAAAGAATGAGGATTTTTCCTCTTTTGGCAGAAACATGACCTTGTTCATCTGATAAATATTTGTTAAAAGAAACAAATAGCAACATTTTTCTTTTAATTTTTTTTAGATGAATGAAATTTTGGTTGGTTTTTTAAATTTTTTAAAGTACGCGCTGCAAAATTGTTAATTGTTTTCATCAAAGGTACTCTGAGGCTGGCAACTGGTGTTGAGGTAACCCAGAGTCAAAGGTTACCTGTAGGTACTGGGGTTTGAACCCCTCGGCCTTCTGATTCCCAATTCGATGCTATGACCAATCGGCCATGGCGACCCCTTTCTATACAGCAAACTTAATCTATTAATGGTCCTAACCAGAATGATAGGTATTTATAAAAACCCAGGCCATGTTAAGGCTCGCCCCAAGGAACAAGAAAATATCTAACAACGTTTATTGACTTATAACAACAGGGGTGACAATTAAGCCATTAAAGTCTTTCGAAAACTTTCAATGATATTAAAAGAGGGAACAATATTTTTCTTTATCTTTAATAGAGTTACTTCAATACATCATTCTTACTAGATGCTTTGATGGATTTGTATTGCAAACATTTTTTTGTTTTATAATTAAAAAATAATAGAGTCACAGAACCTTAAACTTAAGATCCTTAGCCTGTTTTAATAACTAAGCTCAAAAATTATATGTTCTACCTGCAATTAGAAATTTTCCATGGATTGCTTTATATCTGACACATTTTTCTTTGATCCATTTTGTACAGGTTCAAACACTAACTCTTAATAATTAATTTTCACTAAACCATTTTTTCTTAACCTAGATGCACTCTTTATGATTGGATACAATGCAACCCCCCCAACCAGGGCAAACTTTATTTCCAGACTGAAGAATCTTGACAGGCAAGCATGTAAGAACTGACGCTGCCGCCTTTTATAGGTGGCTGGTTGCATGGAACAAAGTACGCAAATGGGAAAAACTTTCGCCTTCAAACAATCAAAATACATATTTACCTTAGAATCATATTTTTTTCACAGTGTGTTTAACCACTTAAAACGTAAAGTGTGATAATCAGATCAAAGTCTGTAAATAATTTTCACTCCATGCCGTGCAACCAACTGGATTTACTGCAAATGAAGTTCGAATTGTAGCTAAAGACATAAATTTCAAGGACAAAAATACTTGAGCTTGCAATTTGGGATCTTAGCGGTAATTGAGAGAATATTGACTTAAAGAACTGTGATCTAAATTTTTTTCTGATTATTTTATAAACTTAATTATTTTTTGCATTTCGGATGATTTTTCTGCTTTGATTTGGTTGGGTCAGGTTAGTTTAGGGTTAGGTTAGGTTAGGTTAGGTTAGGTTAGGTTAAGTTAGGTTAGGCTAGGTTAGGTTAGGTTAGGTTAGGTTAGGTTAGGTTAGGTTAGGTTAGGTTAGGTTAGGTTAGGTCAGGTTAGGTTAGGTTAGCAAG
>Ga0194133_10002563_pt1 | contig 27797 bp, 32 predicted proteins | sample TA2KigOf40mmetaG_FD_155448 | JGI IMG/M metagenome (GOLD analysis project Ga0194133, IMG submission 155448) | Freshwater microbial communities from Lake Tanganyika, Tanzania - TA2015055 Kigoma Offshore 40m | ecosystem: Environmental > Aquatic > Freshwater > Lake | place: Tanzania: Lake... | reverse complement strand
TATCACAATTTTCAGGTGCAGGCCAAATTACAGCAGGTGCTGCTTTAACAAAAACTGGTAATCAAATAGATGTTGCGGTAGATAATAGTTCAATAGAAATTGTAGCAGATCAATTAAATGTAAAAGCATTAGGGGTTACAAACGCAATGTTAGCAGGTTCTATTACAAGAAATAAACTTGCAAATCCTTTTATAAGATTATCAGACGAATCTTCAACATTAGGACAAGTTTATTTAGAAGATACTTTAGAATTTTTAACAGGCGAAGGTGTAAATACATCTATATCACAAAATAGAATTACAATATCAGGAGAATTAGCAACAGATACAAACATAGGTATTGCTAATTTTCCTACAGCAAACTTTTTAGTTACAAGTGGTTCAGTAGCTATAACAACAATAGACGGAGGAACATATTAATGGCATTTTTAGCTTGGCATATTATTGCAATACTTACAGTTATGGCCGGTTCATTTATAATTGGATATAGTATTGGTAAAAAAGACGAAAGATTAAATTACAAATTTACAGATAAATTGAAAAACATTTTGAGAAAATAATTATATTATGCCTGTAATAACAGTAATTAAACCTAGAAGATCAGCCGTTCCAGCATCAGTGCCTACAGCAGCTACTTTAGAAGTAGGCGAATTGGCTATGAATATACCTGATGGTAAATTTTTCACCAAGCAGGCCGATGGCACAATCAAAGAAATGGGCGGTGCAGGTGCAACAACACTTCAAGCCGTTACAAATTCAGGATCTGTTACTACAAATAGTATTACACTAAATGGTGCAAATTTAATATTTGAAGGTAATGTTGAAAATGCTTTTGAAACAACTGTAACAGTAGCAGAACCTACATCAGATCGAACAATCACTTTACCAAATCAATCAGGTACAGTGGCTATGGACGGAGATGCTTTAGCATATTCTATTGTGTTTGGAGGATAATATAAAAAATGGCTAGTTCTTTTAAAAATGCAGGTATGACAATTGTTACTTCTGATAACGCTAGTGCAAATTTCTATACTTGTCCTGCTGGCACAGTGGCCGTTATACACGCTTTATACATTTCAAATAAAAGCTCTACAAACGTTGCCAACGTTGATGTAAAAGTTACTACAGATGGCGGTACAACTTTTTATCATATAGGAAAATCTTTAGAAATAGATGTAAGTAATACTTTAATAATGGACAAACCTATTAACTTAGAAGCAAATGATATAATTAGAATTGTTGCTGAACCAAACGAAGATTCATCTTCACCAGAAGTTGAAGCCTTTGCAAGTATATTGGAGATTAGTTAATGGCTAAATTAGGATACTTAGTACCAGAAAAATCAGTACAAACAACGGAAACTTTTCACGCTCTTAGACGCACAGCTGAAGGAATGTTATATTATACAAAATATAATAAAAACCAAAATGTTTCAATTGATTTTGAAGCAGGTAATCCTACAGATAAAAACGGTGGCAGACAATTACCTACAAATGAAAATTACGTAGAAGATATAATTAAATTACAAGCAGGGCAAACACAAATTTTTGTAGGAGATGGTGGTACAACAACATTTACATTGTCAACACCTGTATTAGATGGTACAAGAATTGCAGTTTTTGTTGATGGAAATTTACAACAATTAGACAATACATATAGTTATACAAGCCCTACGGTTACATTTAAAATTGCACCTAAAAATCTTGCACAAGTAGCCGTTGGTAAAATAGACAAAACATTACAAGCAAATCCATCAGATTTTTATTACCAGTACGTATTTGAAGATGGAGACGCTACGTATTTTGTAGATAGTAATGGTTACTTTGTAAAAAGAGAGAATTTTGCTAAATCTTTAACAAGTATTGCAACTGATGATTTTAGCACTTTTGAGAGTACACAGACAGTAAATGCAACAACTTGGAGAAGTTAGATTAAAATGATTATAAATAGTAGAATAAATTAAGGTTTCTCAATGGCAGATTTTAAACTAGGTAGGATTAAATTTAAATGGCGAGGTAACTGGTCTACTAATACTGGTTATTTAATAGATGACGTAGTAAAATACGGTGGTAATACTTACGTAGCCATAGCAAATTTTACTTCATCTGCTACGGAAGCACAATTTTATGATGGCCCTTATACAAACTATTGGTCATTACAAGCTGAATCTCTTTTCTTTAAAGGCACTTATGCGGCTTCTACATTTTATAAATTAAATGACGTTGTAAAATATGGTGCAAGACAATATCGTTGTACAACTCAACATACTTCAGCTGCGGCCGTTAGTGGTGTAGCAATATTAAACGCTGCTAATTTTGAATTATATATTGACGCTACAGATTACAAAGGCGCTTATGCAACAAGTACTTATTACAAAGTAAATGACGTAGTTAAATATGGAGCAAGTTTATGGATTTGTATAACTGCTCACACTTCATCAGCAAGTGCTTCAGCTTTTGATGAAACAAAATTTTCTGCTTATACAGAAGGATTACAATTTGAAGATTCTTGGAGTTCAGGCACAGCATATCAAAAAGGTGATGTAGTAACTTATGGTGGATATGCTTATGTGGCCGCTCAAGAAGTTGCAGCTGGCCAGGCAGCTCCTTTAGCTTCAGGTGCAAACTGGGATTTAGTTGTTCCTGGATTTAAAGCAGCAGGGACTTGGAGTAATGTTGCAGCTTATAAAACTGGAGAAATTGTAATATTTGGAGGTTTTTCTTTTGTTTGTATTGAAGATACGACAGCTGCTCAAAGTCCTTATACACATTCATCAAAATGGCAATTAGTTGTTCAAGGTATAAATTATAGAGGAGCGTATAGTAACGTATTAACTTACTTTAGAGGAGATGTAGTATCATATACAGCTAGTTCATATCTTGCTATCGCAGACAATTTTTTAAACGTAACGCCAGGAACAGACGCAGAAAAATGGTCTATATTAGCACAAGGCGATAGTCAAGCGGTATTAGAACAAAGAGGAGATATTGTTGTAAGAAGCGCCTCAGCTGCTGCTCGTTTACCCCTAGGTGTTGCAGGTTCTCAATTAACTTCAAACGGTTTAGATCCTGTTTGGAAAAATCCTACAAATAGAAATATATTATATGTTGCTAATGATGGAGATAACTCAAATCCAGGAACAGAATTATTACCTTTTAAAACAATTGCATACGCTTTAACTCAATGTGGTAAAGGTGATGTAACAGATTTTGATACTTCTACTATCACTGGTGGAACAGGTGGTATTGCAGGAACTTATGATGTAACAGGTTCAGGTGGATCTGGAACAGGATTTACCGCAAGAGTTACTATTGATGGTTCATCTCAACCTGTTATAGACATAACAAATGGTGGTAAAAATTACACAGTAGGAAATACAATAACTATTCCTCTCGCTCAAATCGGTGGCACACCAGCTACTGATATAACTTTTACTGTTAAATCAATAAATGCTGGAGATGTTTTATATGTAAGAAATGGATCTTATAGAGAACAAACACCTTTACGTGTTCCTGCTTTTGTTACAATTAGAGGTGATAGTTTAAGATCAACAGAAATTAGGCCAGCAACAGGCTCATCATCTACTATTGCTACTGTTACACGAACATCAGGTGGTACAGGTGGCACAGCAGGATCATATACTTATATTTCACAAACATCAACATCAGGTTCAGGAGCTGGTGCTAGATTTACTGTTGTTAAAGATGGTTCATCTCTTCCAGTAATTACAGTAGTACACGGAGGATATGGATATGCTGTGAATGATACTATTACTTTAGACTCAATAGATATTGGTGGAGGCGGTAATTGTATTTTAACAGTTACAGCTTTAGAAAATAATAATGCTGGTTATGTTTTCTTATGTGCTAATGGTGCTAACGTTGAATATTTTGCATTTAGAGGATTTACAGGCCTACAAACACACAGTGCTGCTACTTACACAGGTGGCCACGGTGCCGTTATGATATCTTTAGATCCTGAAGAATTAATTACAAATACATCGCCTTATATACAAAACTGTACTTCGTTCAGCGATAATGCTGTAGGTATTAAAATTGACGGATTATTACATCCGACTGCTACAAGTAATAGATCAATTCTTGCAAACGACTTTACACAGATTAATTCAGATGGTTTAGGAGTTTGGGCATTAAACGGAGGCCGAGGTGAAATGGTTTCCGTATTTACATATTATTGTGATAAATCTTTCTATACATCAGGCGGAGGATTCTTACGAGGATTAAACTGTTCATCTGCTTATGGAGAAGAAGGTATTGTTGCTGAAGGCCAGTTAGCGTCAGAAACTCCTGTTACTGTAACAACAAGAGGTCGTACTATTAGTTATAACCCATTAACTATTACTGGTGCAGGTGCTTCAGAATTTGAAGTGGGTCAAACACTTGTAGGAGTAACATCAGGTGCAACAGGTTCGATTTTCAGATTAAATATTTCAGGTAATAAATTACACTTAGATCCTGCAGCAGGTAATTTTACACAAGGTGAAACAGTTACAGTTACAAGATTAAGTGCTGGTACATTTACATTTGCTATACCAAACACAGCTGCTGGTATTAGTGGTAATGGTGCTAAACAATCTGGCGCTCTTATTGAAATGGAATCAATTGATGGCACACTCAGCACAACAGGAATTATTAAATTAGGAGATAACTGTAAATTTGCTGGAAACTCATTCTTCTATACAGTATCAGGTATTACAAATGAAAATACTGCTGCTCAGACAATTACAATTCGTTTAACTTCAGAAGTTTCAACTTTAGATGCTGTGGCAGACGGCACACAAGTTCAATTTACTCGTAAGTATTCTAACTGTAGATTTACCGGCCACGATTTCTTAGATATAGGTACAGGAGGTTTTGTAGATACAAATTATCCTAATACTCCTTTACAACCGGCCGATCAATCAGATGAAGTAGAATATAATACAGGTGGTAGAGTTTACTGGACATCTTCAGACCAAGGCGGAGACTTTAGAGTTGGAGATTTATTCCGTATTCAACAGGCAACTGGTATTGCAACTTTAAATGCTGATGCTTTTGACCTTTCAGGATTAACAGAATTACAACTAGGTTCTATTGGTGCTCAATTGGGCGCTACAATCAATGAGTTTTCTACAGATGAGTCAATGTCAGGTAATTCAAACACAGCTTGTCCTACAGAAAATGCGATTGTTGGTTACATACAAAGAGATAATATGGGAACAGGTGTATTTGTTCCTCCTACAGGTACAACTGCTGAAAGGCCAACATCAGGTTTTGGATTATTTACAGGTGGTTTAAGATTTAATACTTCTTTAGTTACTTGGGAAGGTTATAACGGCACACAATGGACAGGTTTAGGTGGTGGTAATCCTTGGACAACAGTTACGGCCGATGGTTCGAGTGCGTTTACAGCTGCTTCAAATGATAGAATATTTGTAAATACTTCAGCAGCAGCTTGTACAATTAATTTACCTATTTCTCCACAAACAGGAGATCAAATAAGATTTTTAGATTTAGCGAGTACTTTTGATACAAATAATTTAACATTGGAAAGAGCTGGAAATAAAATAATGGGATTAACAGAAAATTTAGTAATATCCCAAGAAGATGCAGCTTTTGGCATAGTATATACAGGTTCCACATATGGTTGGAAATTAATAGAAAATTAATATTAATAAATAAAAGAGAGAAAAAATGGCAAATTTAAGAGATTTTAAAAATAAAAATACTGTATTTACAGGTACAGCTGGAATAAAAGTTTCTGGCGGTGCCACTGGCGATAGAGTTAACGAACAGGCACGTTTTAGATTTAATACCACTACAAATTTAATGGAGTATTACACTGGCAATGAATGGAAACCTATTGACAGTCCTCCTACAATTACATCAATAAATATAGATGGAGCAGGTGCAACTACTTCGGCGTTTGTAGATAGTTCTATTAGTGGAAATGCTTCAATTGTTATATCTGGTAGTTTATTTTCATCAACATCAACAATTTTATTAGTTGCAACTTCAGGAAGTAATATAACACCATCTACAACCACATTTAATAATGAAAGTCAACTGACAATTACAGTACCATATAATTCTTTTGTAAATGCGAATGAACCTTATACAGTGCAAGTAACAAATGTTTCCGGTTTATTTGGTTCATTAAGTGATTGTATATCCGTTGATACAAGTCCATTTTTTGCAACTGCTGCAGGTTCATTAGGGACGATTGGTGATCAAGCTCGTAGCTCTTATTCGCTTTCTTCAGCAGCTGCAACAGATAATGAAGGCGATACTATTACCTATTCAATTACATCAGGTGCTCTACCGGCAGGCCTGTCTTTTAACGCATCAACAGCTGCGATTACAGGCACAGCAACGGCCGTGGGTTCAAATACAACGTCAAACTTTACTGTTCAAGCTGCAACAACAAATGCTACCGTATCAAGAGCATTTAGTATTACAGTGAATGCTCCTGTTACACAAACATTTACTTACACAGGTTCAGATCAAGATTTTACAGCTCCAGCTGGAGTTAATGCTATAAACATAGAAATGTGGGGTGCAGGAGGTGGTCAAGGTAATATTTCAGGATGGTCAGGTGGAGGTAACGCAGGTGCTGCAGGTTATGCTTCAGGAAATGTTACAGTTACACCAGGAAATGCTTATAAAATAGTTATTGGTCAAGCAGGACAAGCTGCCAATAATGCTAGAAAATATGGAGGTGGTGGTAGAGCTCACGATAATTGGGGACCAGGTTCTGCTGGAGGGTTATCAGGATTTTTTCTAGGTTCTGACACCGTTTTTTCTGGTACAGAACCACAAGCAGGAACTCACGCTCGTTCAGTTTTAATTGCTGGAGGCGGAGGAGGCGGCGGTGCTAATAGAAATCCAGGAAGCACAAATGGTGGTGCTGGAGGAGGAACAAACGGTCAATTTGGAAATTCATCTAATTCTAGTTTTAGAGGAGGTGGAGCAACACAGAACGCCGGCGGTAGTGCAAGTCCAGGACAAGGAGGTTCTGAATTGAGAGGCGGCGATGCGACCGCTGGTTATGGTGGAGGTGGAGGCGGTGGTTATTGGGGAGGTGGATCAGGCGCTTATCAAGAACCAAACGATATGGGTGGTGGTGGAGGAGGTTCAGGATATTTTAATCCTACATATGTAAATTCTGCAACTTTAACCGGTGGTAGTGATACGACTCCTGGAAATTCAGGAGATCCTGATAGATCAGGCGCTGGTAGCGTACAAGCTAACGGTATAATGGTTTTAAGATATTAATTATTTAAAACTAGGCCCTAAAATCCATCCTACTAAACTACATCTAGTACCTTTAGTTACAGGTGTTACTTCGTGTAACATATAACTAGGAAAAATATTTATACAACCTTTATTTCTTTTGGTTTTTGTTTCTTTACCTGTATATAAAATTAAATCACCTCCTTCATATTCAGTATCTTCAGTAAGTTGAATTGAAAAACTTATTTTTCTTGTTTTTGAACTTTTATATTGCAAATCTACGTGTTTTCCGTAGAAATGTCCGGGACTTTGATATTCTGTAAATTGTAAATTTTCAATGTATTCTATATTATAACTATAAAAATCTCGATTAACGTTTATTATGGCATCCGTTATTCTTCTAAAAATCCATTCGTTATTAGTTAAATCAGATCTTATAAATGATAAAAAACAATTTCTGCTAGATATGTCTTTTACTGCATCACCTTTTTCATCACCTATAAAAGGTTCCTGAACGGTGCTGAATTTTTCGTCTTTTCCTATTTTTATTATTTTTTCTATTTCTTCATTATTAAATATTTTTTCACCGTAAACATAAGGTTCTAAAATACTTTCTTTTAACCACCAATGATATTGCATATTTCCTTTTTCAATATAATCTATGGTATATATATACAATTAAAAAGCATATAAATAGATTTATGATTCTACATTATTGGTTTCCTACTGTTTTATATGTAAAAGAAAACCTTTTTTCTGACGCAGAAAATGAACAAATAAAAAATTTGTTTTTGAATGTTTTAAAGAATTATGAAAAAGGTGGTAAAAATTGGATATCGGATGTATATAATACTTTAGGCTCTTACAATTTAAAAAATGATAAAAATTTTAATTTCTTAATTGAAAAAGTAAATGAAAACGTTAATTTATTTGCTAAAGAATTGCAATCTGATTACACTTATAATTGTGATGATGGCTGGATAAACTTGTATAATGCAGGCGATTATCAGGAATGGCATACACATAGTAATTCTATTTTTAGTGCTGTCTATTTTGTAACCAATCCAGAAAAATCGGGAAAATTATATTTTGAAAATCCTTATGAACCTGATATGTTGCCTTTAAAAAACGTAAAAAATTATAATCAAGTAAATTCTTTAAATTGCAGTTATAATTTTAAACCAAAAACTTTGGTAATTTTTAGGTCAAACGTAAAACATATGGTTCAAAAATGTAATAATGAAACACCTAGAATAACAGCAGCTTTTAATATCAGTTAAAATGATTATAACAATAGAAAACGTAAAAATTTTTAAATTTAATTTTTTTAATAAACAAATTAGCGATATTGTTTTAAAATCTTATCACGAAAATAATTTGGTAAATTGTACATTTTTTACAAATACTAAAAGTGAAAATTTAAAAAAATCTTTTTTCACAAATTTATATAGTAAAGTAATTAAAAATTTTAAATTAAATTTTGATTATAATTTTGATTTTGTTTTTACTCAAGGATATATTGATGTCATTTATAAAAAAACTGAAAGAGATTGTTTAATAAATGAACAGAATTTAGAAGGCATAGATGTTGATTTATCAAAAGGAATTCAAGAAAAAAAAAATATTGAATTGCCTTACACCATTATACATTTTATTAAAAAAAATATAAACAATCCAAATTATTATATTGTAATAAATAATAAAAAACAAGAAATTAAAACTTTAGAAAATGATGTAATAATTTTTCCAGGAATACTTTGGCACGGAACTTTTTTAAATAATAACGAAGATATGATTTGTTTTAAATCTTTTATAAGGAAAAAATGAAAATTGTTATAGTAGGAGGAGGAACTGCAGGCTGGTTAACTGCTTTCTTATTAAGTAAAAAACAACCGTATCAAGACATTTCAATTATTGACTCTAGTAAAATTCCTTATATAGGAGTGGGTGAAGGAGTTACAGGAACACTGAGCGATTTATTTTTAGATCCTAGTTTAGAATTAGATGAAATAGATTTTTTAATTAAAAGTTGGGCGTTACCAAAAATAGGAATATTATTTAAAAATTGGTCAGGAGAAAATTCTTACTTTTTCAGTCCTTTAGAGGGTTCAACAACAGCTAAAAAAAATTTAGATGCAAACTTATTTTATCATTTATTAAGTGATTTAGATTTAAGTAAAAGTAGTATCAGTGGCCACTATTTTGTAAATAATGTTGTTCCATATTACATTGAAGATAATACATTAAAATGGGATTACTATAAATCTTATCATATTGATGCTCATAAATTTGTAGAATATTTTAAATCAAAAACGAAAATAAAGGTTTTAGATGAAATTGTAAAAACTATTGAGGTTAAAAATAATAAAATAGAAAAATTAATTTTGTCTAATAATGAAAGTATAACAGCTGACGTTTTTATAGACTGTACGGGAATGCAAAGATTATTAATATCAAAATTAAAATCTAATTGGATATCGTTTGAGGAAAGTCTGCCTGTTAACGAAGCTATAATTTTTAAAACAAAAAAGGATTCCGATAATAGATTTTCTCACTCAATTTCAATAGCTATGAAAAATGGCTGGATTTTTGAAATTCCCACAAGATATAAAATTGGAAGAGGATACGTTTATAATAATGTTTTTACAAATGAAAATAATGCTTTAAAAGAAATAAAAGAATACTATAATGATAATGATATTGAAGTAATTAAAAAAATAAATTTTTCTGCAGGAGTTTTTCAAGATACTTGGGTATCAAATTGCATTTCCTTAGGTTTATCTTCATCTTTCTTAGAACCTTTACAAGCTACCAGTTTACATATATTGCTTGTAAGTTTAAAAAAATTAGTTGCAAATTGTTTAATGCCTACAATAAAAGAAACTTTTATACCAGTTTCTATAGAAAAATATAATAAAGAAATTTTTAAATTAAATAATGATTTAAAAGATTTTGTTCAAATAACTTATTTAGGAAATAGAAAAGATAATGTATTTTGGAATTATATAAATCATTATAGTTACAAATCTGAAAGATTAATAAACATAATTGATTTAGCAAAATCAAGGCTAACAAGAAGTTCAGATTTTGAATCATATGATGGATGTGCAGATCAATCAATATGGAATTATACCTTAGCCGGACTAGGATATTTTAATAAAAAAATTATAGAAAGAGTGTTAATTCATAATCAATTTGATTTTAATGAGTTGGATGAAATTAGATTTAAATTAAATTATGATATAAAAACAAATATGGTTAAAAAAAATTACTTAACAACCACTAATTTAAATAATTATTTAAAAAATTTGTAATATGATTGAAAAAGAAGATTTTAATTTTAAACCTGTAAATTTTATACAAGGTTATCGTATGACTGACACAAAATTATGTGATGATATTATACATTATTTTAAAACAAATAAAGATTTACACGAAAGAGGGGTTGTAGGAAATGATAAGGGTCCTAAAATAGATGTTACACAAAAAGATTCTATAGATATAGGTGTAAATACTGAAAAATTTAAAACAGATTTATTGTTTAATAATTATTGGAATCATTTAGATTTGTGCTTAAAAAAATATTTAGAAACGTTTACGCATTTAAATAATGGAGGTGTATTTGGTTTAATTGAACCAGTAAATATACAATATTATAAACCAGGCGGAGGTTTTAAATGTTTTCATACTGAAAGACAAGGACCTAATAATAATAGAGTATTAGTTTTTATGACTTATTTAAATGATGTAAGTGAGGGCGGTACAGAATTTCCTATTCAAAACATAATAACAAAATGTAAAAAAGGATTAACTTTAATATGGCCTACAGATTGGACTCATACTCATAGAGGTATTGTTTCTAATACAGAAGAAAAATTTATTATTACAGGATGGTTAAATTATTTTTAAGAACAATTTAAATTTAATCTAATTACAGGACTATCGCCTACAACACCAGTTAAAAAATAATTAAAAGAAATACTATATCTAGTTTTGTTTGATTTATTTTCAGTAATACTATGTTTTAATTTTGAAGGAAATATTATTAGTAATGATTTTTGAGGTGTTATATTCCACTCATCACAATTAAAAATGTTTCTTTGCGAAAAATCAGGTTTTATAGAATTATCAAATATTTGATCGTAGTCTTTATGAATTTTTAATACACCTTGATTTTCTTCAGCAACTACATATATTACTCCTGAAAATATACAATTTTGATGTGTATGTGCGTGAGTTGTTTCGTTAGAAAGATTTTTTAAAATCCAACTATTTGTCATAATAAACTTGTTATCAGTATTAATATTTAATATATTATAAACGTAATTATAAAAATGTTTATCAATATTTTCTTTTAAATTTTTAAATTCCGTTTTTAATAATATTTTTTTGTCAATAGTTATATCATTTAAATTATTACTTGTTCTATCGTAACTTTGACTTTTTACGTTTTCTATAATTTCGTTAGTTATTAAATTTGTTTGAGCCAAATAAACAGGTGTAGGCCATAATTGCAAAAGTTGATTGTTCATTAATATATTTATATCACATAAATAGATATATGAATGATATAAGACAATTGACTTTAGATGAACATAAAAAGGCAGAATCAGAACCTTTTGTAAAAACTCTTATGTCTGGCCAGATAAATCCAGACCTTTATGCTACATATTTGTTTAATCTATTACAGTGTTATGCTACACTTGAAAAGTATGCTTTTGCAAATGGCCTGTTTAGACAAACACCAGGTTTAGATAGAGCTCAAAAGATAGACCACGATTTTCGTTCACTTTGGAACAAACCAGAAAAACCTCATATCACAGACAGCACGTTAAGATATGTCTATCACTTAGACACAATTAAAGATGATGCCGAAAAATTATATGCACATATTTACGTAAGACATATGGGAGATTTATATGGTGGCCAAATGATTAAAAGAAAAACTCCTGGCCCAAATACGTATCTTGTATTTTTAAAACCTGAAGAAACAAAAAGAGTTATAAGAGAGATAATAAATAACTATATGAACACATATCAAATAAACGTGGTCGCTGAAGCTAAATTATGTTTTGAGTATGCTACAGAATTATTTAAGGAAATGAATGAATATAAAAATAATTGATGATTTTTTAGACAAAGAATATTTTAATAGTTTAAAAAATACTTATGTCGACCCTAATTTCCCTTGGTATTTTCAAAAAGGAAAAGTAAATAAAGACGATGGTAATTTTCAATTTACTCATCTTTTTTTTACAAATAACAAAATTAATAGTGATTATTTTTCTTCAATAGAACCTCTATTATTAAAATTAAATGTAAAATCACTGGTTCACATTAAATTAAATGCAACATTTAAAGAAAGTGTAATTAAAAAATTTATTTTACATACAGACGTAAACTTTAAATGTAATACGGCTGTTTTTTATTTAAATAAAAATAATGGTAAAACTATTTTTAAAAATGGAAAAGAAGTAGAAAGTGTTGAAAATAGAATTGTTATATTTCCTTCAAATTTAGAACACACAGGAACAACACATACAGACACTAATTATAGAATGGTTTTAAATTTAAATTACTTTTAACGTATGATTTGGGAAAATCTTATACAGTGCAAGAATAACATCATAGATATTTTAGATTTAAATTGTGTAGAATACTTTGAAGATGGTATGACACGATTTAATAAAGAAGGTTGGGTCAATCGTACTTGGAAAAATGATAACGTAAGACGAGCACACGTTGATGTGGTTGACGCAAGAGAGACAAAAGGTTTATGGATGATGCACGTTTGTTTATTTCCAGGTCTTACAAATGGCGGCCCAATATATGGATTTGACGTAATTGCAGGTAAGAATAAAGTAACAGGTGCGTTCCACGATTTTTCACCATTACTTAAAAAAGAACACTCATTAACAAATTGGTTTATCAATGAAACTAAATGGTACAAACCAAGTAAAGCAAGAGAATTGCCAGATTGGGCAAAGGCCATTTTTAGTGGTGGTATGATTGCCGCTGGTAATATACAGACAGAAGAAGAATTATTCCAAGTAACAACAATGGCCGAAAGTAATCTACATAATTACTTAGATAAAATTGGCGATTTTAAAAACGATTCTAAAAGAGAAGATGTAATAACAGCACAAAACTATTATTGTGAACATCAACAAAAAAACCCACATACTCCTAGAGTAATGTTATCTTTAGGATTAGATGAAAAAGATGTCTTAGTATTTAATAAAGACCATCTTTTTCCAAAGATAAATACTTAATATGAAACTAGATAAAAGATTGATTATACAATATTTTGCCATAATTGTTTTAATCGTTATTGCTTTATTGGCAACCTCTCTTGTAAAAGCAGACGAAAAGAAAATATCTGATTTAGAAAAAAGAATATCACAATTAGAATCAAACAAAATTTCCATACCTAAAGGCCTATTCATCACAGGCGAAATAGAAGGTTATTATGATGATCGTACTTACGATAGTGGTTGGGATTCAAGAGCTGAATTACAAATTGGTATAAATCATAAATTTAATAATCCCTATGTCAATTGGACAGGTACTTCAATGCTATATGACACATATTATTCTTTAGATACAACAAAAAACAATACGATACAAGAAAAACAAATTGGTATTGGTAATGACTATTACAGATTATATCTTGGTGAAACAGACGCACAACGTTTAGGTTTTGCAAAGACACCAAAGGTTGGTGCACCATTAATTATTACGCAGACAAATTCAAGGATAGATCATAGAGAGAAAACAGTTCTAGCAATTGGTGGTTTTAATTGGGACAAACAATTCGATTTTGATTCATATAGATTAAGAAATGATTTGCCTCTAGGTTTAGTTGTAGGTTGGGATAACGAAAGAGATGCTTTATATACAGGTGCAACTGTAGGACTTTTTGGATATGCTGATTTATCTTATATGCAAATAAAAAATCCAAAAAGTTCAACAAATGTAGCTTCTTTTAATGAACGAACACAAAAAGGTTGGGCATTAGGTGGTACTTTATATCGTTGGAATATTCCTTTGATTTGGGGTGCAGAAGTTTGGGACGATATGGATACAGGTTTTGCCAGCAAAAACAGATATGATTACGGCTTATTATATAGTTTTAATGAACGCATTTATGGTACAGTTCACAGAACAGAAAATGATGATTTAGGATTTACGGGTAATTATTGGGGACTTGTTTATAATATACACACTGAAGATGATAAACACAAACGGCCAGATAAAAGAGCTGGTTTAGAATTTGGATTATACTACCACGATAAAGAACAAATCTCAACAACAACAGGCGTATATAAAGACTATACTCCACAGATACTCGCAACTATACGCTATAAGTTCTAATTTCTTTTATATAAATAGTAGAGTTATGGCAAATCCATCTACTAGAGAAACACTAAAACAATATGCTTTAAGAGCATTAGGTAAACCAGTAATAGAGATAAACGTTGATGATGACCAGTTAGAAGATCGACTGGACGAAGCATTACAATACTATGCTCAATATCACTATGACGGTATTAGACGAACATATTTAAAATATAAACTTACATCAGCTGATAAAGACAGATTAAAAGCTTCAACACCAACTTCTGAAACACCTACACAAGGTGGTGTCAGCACAACTTGGTACGAAGCAAACAATTTTCTTATAGTTCCAAGCACAGTTATTGCCGTAACAAATATATTTCCTTTTTCAGATAAAGCAAGTATGAATATGTTTGATGTAAGATATCAATTAAGATTAAACGACTTATATGATTTTGCTTCAACATCAATTATTAACTATGATATAGTATTAAGACATTTAGATTTTTTAGATCAAATATTAGTAGGTGTAAAACCTATAAGATTTCAACAACACGATAATCGTTTATATATTGATATGGATTGGGTGAATGATTTAGAAGTAGATGAATATTTAATTATAGATTGTTATAGAAAATTAGACCCAGCCACTTTTACGGATGTGTTTAACGATCAATGGTTAAAAAGATATACAACAGCATTATTTAAAAAACAATGGGGTGCTAATTTAAGTAAATTTGATGGAGTAGTAATGTTAGGTGGCGTTAAACTCAATGGCGAAAAGATTTTCACAGACGCACAAACAGATATTGAAAAATTAGAAAAAGAAATAAGAGATAGTTTTGAAATAGCACCAGCATTTATGGTAGGTTAAACTATGCCAGTAAATCATTATTTTCAAGGCGGCCAAGGAATTGGCAATCAGGCCGAGAAAACACTTTACGAAGATTTAATTGTAGAAGGCCTAAAAATCTATGGCCACGATGTCTATTATTTACCACGAACACTTGTCAATAGAGATTTAATACTAGGCGAAGATACTTCAAGTAAATTTGATGACAGTTATATGATTGAAATGTATTTTGAAACAACTGAAGGATTTGCAGGTCAAAAAGAATTAATCAATAAATTTGGTTTAGAAATAAGAGAAGATACAACTTTTGTAATTACAAAAAGAAGTTGGCAACAACAAGTTGATAATCCAATGACACAAATTGTAGAAGGCCGTCCTAATGAAGGAGATATTATATATTTCCCATTAATGAATAGTTTTTTTGAAATACAATTTGTAGAAGATCAAGAGCCATTATTTCAATTAGGTAGTTTACCTGTTTATAAATTAAGAGTTACACGTTGGGAATACAGTTCAGAAGAATTAAATACAGGCATCGCTGAAATAGATGACAAAGAAACTGAATACTCATTAAATCTATTACTCAACAGATTTACACTTGAAGATGAAACTGGTTCATTACAATTAGAACAAGATCAATCATCAGGTCAACCAAATTTCTTCTTAAATGAAGAAGCAACAACGACAACAACAGTGGCAACACAATCTACTTATGCACAAAATTTAGATTTAGACACAGAAGCTGGATTTGATACGCAATCTATTGCTGATGATATATTAGATTTTACAGAAACAAATCCTTTTGGAGAAATTAATTAATGTTCGGTAATTTTTTCTATAACGAAGGAATGCGAAAGATCATAATTGCATTTGGTCAATTGTTTAACAATATAGTTATACAATCAACATCAAGTACAGGTGCAGTTACAAAGAGATTAAAAGTTCCTTTAGCTTATGCACCAAAAGAAAAGTTTTTAGTACGATTAGATCAGAAACCAGATTTAGATGATCGTAGTTTTGCAATTACATTACCTAGATTAGGATTTGAAATATCTGGTCTTGCTTATGATCCTACAAGAAAATTAACAAGAGTTCAAAAATTTAGAAAAGTAAAACCTGGTGAATCAGGTGAAGTTCATAATTTTAATTACGTGCCTGTACCATATAACATAAGTTTAAATCTTTATGCCTTTACAGCAACAGCAGAAAACGGCTTACAAATAGTAGAACAGATATTACCTTTCTTTCAACCTGATTATACTATTACTGTGAATGTATTGCCTGAATTAAATATTAAAAGAGATATACCGATTATATTAAACAGTGTATCATATGAAGATAGTTATTCTGGAGATTTTACGACTCGTAGAGCCGTTATATATACCTTAAACTTTACTGCTAAAACATATTTGTTTGGACCAATGTCTAATCAAGGTGTTATCAAAACAGTACAGTCAGATATTTACACAGATACAAATACAACAACGGCAAAAAGAGAAGAAAGAATTGTGGTCGTACCAGACCCAACAACGGCGGATGCAGATGATGACTTTGGATTTACAACAACCATTACTTCCTTTACAGATAGTAAGAAGTATAACCCTACGACTGATACTGATGTTTAATTATGACAAAAATAGAAGATAAAGTAAACGAGATATTAGGCATATCTCCTGAAAATAAACCTACCCTAGAGTCTTTAGTTAAGATTGACAATCCTTCTGTACCACGTGTAGAAGATAAAACTAAAACTGATATTGAAAATGATTATAAATTTAGTCGTGATAATTATTATGATTTAATACAAAAAGGGCAAGAAGCAATTGAAGGTATACTAGAAATTGCAAAAGAAGGCCAACATCCACGAGCTTACGAAGTTGCAGGCCAATTAATTACAAACGTTGCACAAACGGTAGACAAGTTACAAGACTTACAAAAGAAATTAAAAGAATTAAAAACTGCCACAAAAAGTGCAGACACTAAAATACAAAATGCTTTATTTGTAGGTTCTACTGCTGAATTACAAAAGATGTTGAAAGTTAAAAATGAAAATATTAAAAGCGAAGAAAAATTATCTGAACAAACAGATATTTCAGATAAGTGATTTAACTTATATAACAAGAATGACTCCTTTAAAAGAGTTATTAAATGGTGAAGATATGATTGAACCTATCAAAGTATTAAAACACGATACAAGAAAGAATCCTACTGGCCCATTAGGTGAAGAATTATTTGATTATTCAAAATATAGAAGTGGTGCTGGTGATTCAAACTTTAAAGAAAAACAATACAGTGTATGGGAAGGCAATCAAAGAGTGCAGGCCGCTATACAATTAGGTTACACACATATAGAAGGTATATTAGTCAATGAATGAAGTCTATCTCGGTAATCCGAATCTAAAAAAAGTAAACGTTAAAGTAGAGTTTACAGAAGAACAAATAATAGAGTTTGATAAATGTTCAAAAGACCCATTATATTTTATTCAAAATTATGTGAAGATTGTTTCGTTAGATGAAGGCCTTGTACCTTTTAATATGTACGATTTTCAAAAAGAAATGGTTGGTACTATGCACAACAACCGTTTTACAATATGTAAATTACCAAGACAATCAGGTAAATCAACAACAATCGTATCATATCTATTGCATTATGTAATCTTTAATCCAAATACAAACGTTGCCATACTTGCAAACAAATCATCTACTGCTAGAGATATATTAGGTCGATTACAACTGGCCTATGAAAATATACCAAAGTTTTTACAACAAGGTGTGTTAAACTGGAATAAAGGTAGTATTGAATTAGAAAACGGCAGTAAAGTAGTGGCCGCTGCTACATCTTCAAGTGCAATTCGAGGAGGTTCTTATAACATTATATTCTTAGACGAGTTTGCTTTCGTACCTGCTACTATTGCAGAACAGTTTTTTAGTTCCGTGTTTCCTACAATTTCATCTGGTAAAAGTACCAAAATGATTATTGTTTCTACGCCACACGGAATGAATATGTACTACAAATTATGGACTGATGCTGTCAATAAACAAAACGATTATGCTCCTATTGAAGTACATTGGTCAGAAGTACCAGGCCGTGATGAAAAGTGGAAACAAGAAACAATAAGAAATACAAGTAAGGAACAATTTCAACAAGAGTTTGAGTGTGAATTTTTAGGTTCAATTGATACATTAATTAGTCCTACAAAAATTAAAACTACACCTTATATGAAACCATTACAATCACAAGGTGGTTTAGATATATTTGAAAGACCGAATAAGAATAAAATTTACGTTTGTACTGTTGATGTTGCACGAGGTATTACAAAAGATTATTCGGCCTTTCTTATATTTGATGTAACACAAATGCCTTATCGTGTTGTGGCCAAATATCGTAACAATGAAATTAAACCCTTAGTTTTTCCAAATGTTATTGAACAAACAGTAAAAGGTTATAATCACGCTCATACATTAATTGAAGTCAATGATTTAGGTGGTCAAATATCTGATGCTATGCAATTTGATTTAGAATATGATAATCTACTAATGACTACACAAAGAGGCCGTGCAGGCCAGGTTTTAGGCACTGCCTTTAGTGGCCGTGGCAGTCAGTTAGGTATACGTATGACAAAACAAATTAAAAAAATAGGATGTTCTAATTTAAAAACAATTGTTGAGTCAGATAAACTGGTTATAAATGACTTTAATATAATAGAGGAGATGTCGACTTTTTCACGTCAACACAATTCTTGGAAGGCCGAAGAAGGTTGTAATGACGACCTTATGACTTGTCTTATTATATTTGGCTGGTTGTCAAATCAACCATACTTTAAAGAATTAAGTAATTCTGATGTAAGGTCTAAGTTATATGAAGATCAGGCCAATATCATAGAACAGGATATGGCGCCTTTTGGATTTATAGATGATGGTATAGAAACTGAAGAAACTAAACCTTTTAAAGATGAATATGGAGAAACGTGGCATCCTGTAGTAAGAAAAGGCGAATAAAATGTACAAAATACGCATTTTATAAATAGATACAAGATGAAATTTTGACTATGGCCGTATGAATAATACGAATGTTGGATTATATGAAACAATTAGCTAATTTATAAAAAGGAGAAAACCGAATGGCATTTCAAGTATCACCAGGTGTTCTCGTACAGGAAAGAGACCTAACAAGAATCATTCCAGCAGTATCTACTTCAGTAGGTGCTTTTGCAGGTGTGTTTAGAAAAGGTCCTTTAGATGAAATCGTAACGGTTTCTAGCGAGCAAGAATTAGTAGATACGTTTGGCAAACCAGACTCAGATAATTTTGAGGATTTTTTTAGTGCTGCCAACTTTCTACAATACTCAAACGCATTGAGAGTAGTACGAGCACAAAATTCTTCAATAGCAAACGCAGTTGCTTCAGGCAGCTCATTTGTTATTAAGAACGACACAGATTATACAAATAACTATGCTTCAGGACAAGGATCAGTAGGCGAGTGGGCTGCTAGAACAGCAGGCGCTTTTGGAAACAGTTTACTTGTTTCAATATGTCCTTCAGCAACAGCATACCAAGAAACAGTAAAAACTACTTTGAACGATGCTTCAACATCAGTTGGAGATACAACAGTGGTATTAACATCATCAACAGGATTTAATGTTGGCGATATAGTTAACTTTTCTACAACAGCTGCAACAAGTGATTATGATGATGGACACGAGTATAGAGTAACTGCTAATAATACGGGTACAAATACTATTACTATCGTTAGACATCCTTCAGATACAGGTGGTTTACAAAGAGCACTTACTAACGGATGTAATGTTAGACGTAGATGGAGATTCTACGATCAAGTTTCTGGCGCACCAGGAACTTCACCATACGCTTCAGCAAGAAGTGGAGTAAATGATGAAATTCACGTAATAGTGGTTGACGAAGATGGTGTAATAACAGGAACACAAAACACAGTTTTAGAAGTTTATCAAAAACTTTCTAAAGCTTCAGACGCAAAATCACCTCAAGGAGACTCTAATTATTATCCTACAGTTATATTTAATAAGTCAAAATATGTTTACTGGATGGATCATAATGCAGGAGGTTCAAACTGGGGTAACGCAGCTTCTGGTGTAACATTTACAGCAGTTACAACACCAACAGCAACATCACTTCAAAGTGGTTCTGATGGTTCTGCTATAACTAACGCACAAAAGAAAACAGCATACGAAAAATTCCTAGATTCTGAAACAGTGGATGTAGGTTTAATTATTGCTGGTCCAGGCGACGCTACTCACGTAGATAACGTAATATCAATTGCAGAAGATAGAAAAGACGCAGTTGCTTTCGTATCACCTGAAAGATCAGACATTGTTAACGTAGCAAATGCAAATACACAAACAAGTAACGTAGTTGGCTTCTATAGCACAATACGTTCATCTTCATATGTTGTATTTGACAGTGGTTACAAATATATGTACGATAGATATAATGACGTGTACAGATTTGTGCCGTTAAACGGAGATATTGCTGGTTTATCAGCAAGAACTGATTTAGTTGCAGATAGTTGGTATTCACCAGCTGGCTTTAATAGAGGTATTATTAGAGGTGCAGTTAGATTGGCTTTCAATCCAAATAAAACACAAAGAGATGACCTATACAGAAATAGAGTTAACGCAGTCGTTACTTTTCCTGGACAAGGTACAGTGCTTTTCGGTGATAAAACTGGATTAAGTGCTCCATCTGCTTTTGATAGAATCAATGTACGAAGATTGTTTATAGTTTTAGAAAAAGCAATCTCTACTGCTTCTAAATTCCAATTGTTTGAATTTAATGACGAGTTTACTAGAGCAAACTTTAGAAATATCGTTGAGCCATTCTTACGAGAGGTACAAGGCAGACGTGGTATCACAGACTTTTTAGTAGTGTGTGATGAAACTAACAACACCGGCGAAGTAATTGATAGAAATGAATTTATAGCAGAAATTTTTATTAAACCTGCTAGAAGTATCAACTTTATCACATTACAATTCGTTGCAACTAGAACTGGCGTTTCTTTCGAAGAAGTAGCTGGGTAATTTTAGAATAGGAGAATAAAAAATGGCAAACATTAATGACTTCAAAGCTAAACTTGCTGGCGGAGGCGCTCGTGCCAATCAGTTTAAGGTAGTAATGCCTTTTCCTGGTTACGCTCAAGTTGGTGGCGAAATAGAAGATCTGGCTTTCTTATGTAGAGCTACATCTATTCCTGCTATGACTATTGGTGAGGTTGACGTTAAGTTTAGAGGTCGATCAATCAAAATAGCTGGAGATAGAACATTTGCGGATTGGACCGTTACAGTTTATAACGATACAAACTTCAAAGTGAGAAATGCTTTTGAAAGATGGCAAAATGGTATCAACAATATGACAGATAATGAAGGATTAACAAATCCTGCTGACTATCAAGTGGACGCATTTATTGACCACTTAGACAGAAACGGTAATACTGTTAAATCATATACTTTAAGAGGTGCTTTTCCAAAAGAAGTTGGCGCTATTGATTTAACTTATGACGAACAAACAGCGATTGAACAGTTTGTTGTAACTTTTGCTTATCAATTTTTTGAAACAAATACGACTACTTAAAACTATTATAAGTAGTAGTAAAGGAATATAAATTATGGCTGAACTATTTGGTTTTCAAATAACCAGAAAGAAGCAAGAGCAAGATCCAAAACAAAACTTTACTACACCTCAAGCAGATGACGGTACAACAACCGTCGCTGCTGGAGGTTATTTTGGTTCTTACCTTGATATGGAAGGCACGGCTAAAAATGAAGCCGACCTTGTAAGACGTTATAGAGAAATCTCATTACATCCAGAGTGCGACCAAGCAATAGAAGATATTTGCAACGAAGCAATTGTTTCTAGTGAAGAAAAAGAATCTGTAAGAGTTATACTAGAAGATTTGCCTTATGGTCCAGAAGTTAAAAAGAAAATAGACGAAGAATTTATGAACGTATTGAAATTGATGAATTTCAATACAAAAGGATTTGAAATATTTAGAAGATGGTATGTAGATGGTAGAATATTTTACCAAAAACTTATTGACAGAAAAAATACTAAAAACGGTATAACAGAATTGCGTTATATTGACCCACGTAAAATTAAAAAAGTAAGAGAATTAAAAAAAATAAGAAGTACAGTTGATTTAGCAATTACAAATGATTATGAAGAATATTTTATGTTCAATGAAAAAGGTGTTGCAGGTTCAACATCAGGTTCAGGCGTAAGAATAGCGGCCGATACAATTGCTTTTTGTTCTTCAGGTTTAGTAGACCAAAATAAAAATATGATCTTGTCTTACTTACATAAAGCAATTAAACCAGTAAATCAATTACGTATGATTGAGGACGCTGTTGTAATTTATCGTATTGCAAGAGCACCTGAAAGAAGAATTTTCAAAATAGATGTTGGTAATTTGCCTAAACAAAAGGCAGAACAATATTTACGAGATGTGATGGCACGTTATCGAAATAAATTAGTTTATGATGCCAATACAGGCGAAATAAGAGATGACAGAAGTTATATGAATATGTTGGAAGATTATTGGTTACCAACAAGAGAAGGCGGACGAGGAACAGATATAGCTACACTACCTGGTGGCCAAAATCTTGGTGAGATGGCCGATATAGAATATTTCCAAAAGAAACTTTATCGTTCATTAAACGTTCCTGTAAGTAGATTAGAACCATCATCAGGTTTTAGTTTAGGCCGCTCAACAGAAATTACAAGAGATGAATTAAAATTTACGAAGTTTGTACAAAGATTAAGAAAAAAGTTTACAGAATTATTTAATGACTTTTTAAAAACACAATTAATATTAAAAGGTGTTATTGGTGAAGAAGATTGGAATGTTATACAGGCTAATATTAAGTATGATTTTTTACAAGACGGCCATTTTGCTGAATTAAAAGAAAGTGAAATGTTAAAAGACCGTGTTTTGTTAGCAGATTCTTTAGAAAAATATGTAGGTAAGTATTTTTCACAAGAATACATTAGAAAGTTTATTTTCAAACAATCTGAAAAAGAGATTAAAGAACAAGATAAACTTATAAAATCTGAAGGCCCTATAGAACCTACAGATGGAGATTCTTCTTTAGGTGGTATAGATAAACCTAAGAAAACTGAAACTTTATTATAAATATAAAAGGAGAAAAAAATGAGTGAGCAAGTAAAAAGTTTTATTGATAAATTGTCATTAGGACAAGCGGCTGAAGCTGGTGAAGCTTTTAAGGACGCATTACGAAATAAGGTTGGCGACGCATTAGAAGCAAGAAGAAAAGAACTTGCTGGTGTATTGTTTCAAGGACAAGTTGAAGCTGAACCACACAGCGATCCAAAACCAGAAATTGTTAGTCCGGCACCTAGAACAGAAACAGTTGCTGATGAAAACAAAAATTAGTAATATCGTAAAAGAAAATAGATTTATGGATTCTAAATCTTATAATGATTTATCACCTAAAATGAAGAAGGGGATAAAAGAAATTTATAAATTAATAGAAAACGAACAAAAAGATATTCTTACAAGATTTGACGGAGCAATAGAAAAAGTAACTGCTTCATATAATATAAAGAAAGAAGATATACATAAGTATTTTGACAAAGAAATAAACGAACAATTAGGAGTTTAAAGAAACTATGGCAACATTTACAAAAATATTATCAGATACAAAAACACACGCCAAAGTATTACTAAGCTTCGACAACGATTCTGCTACCACTGCGGCCGCTGTTGATGCAAGTGCTTTGGTTAGTCACGCAAACGGTGCTAAGTTACACATAACACATATTATTCACGGTATAACGGGTCGTGTACAATTACAATTTAAAGGCTCGGCAACTGATGTTGAAGCAATAGATATTACAGGTGCAGGTACTTATTATGGTGCTGTTATAAAAAATACAGCAACTAATACTGGTGCAACTGGTGGTGATATAGAAGCTATTTCAGTGAGTGCTTCAGGATATATTTTATTAACATTGCAGAAAATAGGTTTTGCTGAAAACGCTGAATCTTTTGCTTAATAAATGGCAATTTCAACTACAACTTTAGTAGATGATAGTTTTAAGGTTATTATAAAGGCCGACGGAGTAGGTGAAGAAACTGAACAACTTGTTATAAATGCTTTAGAATTAAATAATGCTACAAGTGAACCAAAAATTTCTATAGCAAACGTTTATTATGAAATTGAAGGTACAGGAAATATTACCTTTAAATTTAATGATGAAGAAGAAAATGCTTTGACTATTAATGAACGTGGTAACTATGGTTTAAAACCTGGCGAACCAAAAAAAAAAGCAACTTCTACAACGGCTGATATAATATATTTAACAAGTGATGCTAATATAACAAGTTATAATATTGTTTTAGAGTGTCATAAAGAAAAAGGATTTACAAATTAATGGCAGACATAGTTACATCACAAACCATAACAGACACATCAGGAGTAAAATTTGTTGTTAAATTAACAAACTTTTCTGATGGTACTGGCGAAACGGATGTTACAAAAGTTGATGCTTCAAACACAACTTTTATGACAGAAGATGGTAATAGAAAAATTGCAAAAGTTTGGTTTTCAGTTAACACTGCTAATCCAAAATCTGCTGTTGAACTTAAATGGGCCGGTGCTACAAATGCAACTGCATTATTTTTAAGTGGTCAAGGATTTTTTGATTTAAGAACTGCTGGTGATGAGATACCAAATAATGCAAACACACCAACAGGTGATGTATTATTAAGCACTAAAAATTTTGCTAACGGAGATAACTATTCTCTAGTAATAGAATTTAGATAATATATAAATAGTAAAAGAGGGAATATGAAACTTATAAGAGAAGAAATAAACGATGCTCAATATATCGTTGAAGAAAAAGAAGGAAAGAAAAACTATTCTATAAAAGGAGTTTTTCTACAATCAGACATCAAAAATCGTAACGGTAGAATTTACCCTAGTAACGTTTTAATGAAAGAGGTAAAACGATACAATGCAGAATTTATCAATAAAAATAGAGCATTTGGCGAATTAGGTCATCCAGAAGGACCTGTCGTAAATCTGGAAAGAGTTTCACATATGATAAAGAAACTTTATCCAGAAGGCAAAAACTTTATCGGTGAAGCAAAAATTATGGACACGCCATACGGTAAGATTGTAAAGAGTCTTATTGATGAAGGCGCTAAGTTAGGCGTATCATCACGAGGTATGGGTTCTTTAGTAACAAAGAACGGTCAAAATACAGTGGGTGAAGATTTTTACCTTGCAACGGCCGCTGACATTGTGGCAGATCCATCTGCTCCAGATGCTTTCGTAGAAGGTATTATGGAAACAAAAGAATGGGTTTGGAATAATGGTATTCTTGTTGAACAAGATGTAGAAGCTTGGAAACGAGAGTTAATTAAGACAAAAAGAATTGAATTAGCTGAAAAAAAGGCAAGTATATTCAAGGATTTTTTAAGTAAACTTTAATAGAAAATCAATTTATTATAAATATCACTATAAAAGAGAGATATTTTAATCGATTAAAATAAAAAAAGGAGATTTCTCAAATGGCTACAGAAAAACAAGTAGAAGTCAAAGAGCAAACAATAACGGAACAAGAGTCTGTTGCTGACGCTCCAAAGAAGAATGCTGTAGCAGCTGAACCTAGTAAGCTTTCTAACGAAGCTCAAGACCTAGGTGCAGCGGTTGTAAAAGCAACTGACAGCAATCCTGACGCTACAAAAAATAATAAAAAAGTTTCTGACGCTCAAAATGCTAAAGCTGCAGATGTAGATGCTAGTAAAAAACCAGATACAGAAGCTGGTGTTACAAAAGTTGATCATCCAGGCCAAACATTAAAAGTGGAAGATACTAAAAAAGAAGAAGATGTTATTGACGTTTCTGATGATGTAAAAGCATTAATCGGAGATGAAAAATTAACAGAAGAATTTAAAGCAAAAGCTGCAACAATATTTGAAGCTGCAGTTAAATCAAAAGTTAGCGAAGCTAAAAAGAAAATGCAATCTTCTTATGAAAGTAAATTAAAAGAAGAAACAGAAAAATCAAAAGCAGAACTTATTGAAAAAGTTGATTCATATCTAAACTACGTAGTAGAAGAATGGATGAAACAAAACGAGATTGCTATTGAAAGAGGTATTAAAGGCGAAATCGCTGAGGACTTTATCAGTGGTCTGAAAAAATTATTTGAAGATCATTATATAAACGTACCAGACGAAAAATATGATGTATTAGAAGATCAAGCTTCTCAAATCGAAGAGCTTAATAAGAAATTGAACGAGCAAATCGAAGCTAACGTTAAATTAAATTCTGAAATTGGTAAGTTAACAAGACAAGATATAGTTGACGCTATATCGTCTGATTTAACAGATACTAACAAAGAAAAATTTAATAAATTAGCAGAAGAAATTGAGTACTCTAATGCTGATGAGTTTAAAAAGAAAGTATCGACAATTAAAGAGTCATACTTTATTACAAAAGAAATTTCATCTAAAAATGAAATAGATAACGTTGCCGAAGGCGAAACAACGCAAGTTGATTTGTCAAACGCTATGACTGCTTACACGGCCGCTATCACTAAAACAAAAGACCTAATTAGATTAGGTTCAAAAAAATAAAGGGAGAATAAAAAAGATATGTACTTATCTGAACAATTAGTTAAAAAATGGCAGCCGGTTCTTGAACATCCAGAACTCCCAAAAGTAACGGATAGTTACAAGAAAGCGGTTACCGCTGTTATCTTGGAAAACCAAGAGAGAGCACTAAGAGAAGATAGAGCATTTATGTCAGAAGCTGCTCCGATCAACAGCACTGATGCAACTTCCATTCAGAATTGGGACCCAATCCTAATTTCATTAGTGCGAAGAGCAATGCCAAATCTTATCGCATACGACATAGCAGGCGTACAGCCAATGACTGGTCCAACAGGACTAATCTTCGCTATGAGAGCAAAATATACATCACAAGCGTCAAACTCAGAAGCATTTTTTGATGCTGCTGACACAGACTTTTCTGGTAGAAACAAAGCTGGTTCAAGCACAGGTGGTTTTTCATCTACTGCTGATTCAGGAACTAACCCAGCTTTATTAAACGACGCTTCACCAGGTACTTTCACAACAGGTACAGGTATGTCAACTGCAGCTGCTGAAGCACTAGGTGATTCATCTGCTAACAGTTTTGCTGAAATGGCATTTTCAATCGAGAAATCGACTGTAACTGCTAAATCAAGAGCTCTAAAAGCTGAATACACAATGGAACTTGCACAAGACCTTAAAGCAATTCACGGTTTGGATGCAGAAACAGAATTAGCAAATATTCTATCATCTGAAATCCTTGCTGAGATTAATAGAGAAGTCGTAAG
>Ga0194133_10002561_pt1 | contig 27806 bp, 27 predicted proteins | sample TA2KigOf40mmetaG_FD_155448 | JGI IMG/M metagenome (GOLD analysis project Ga0194133, IMG submission 155448) | Freshwater microbial communities from Lake Tanganyika, Tanzania - TA2015055 Kigoma Offshore 40m | ecosystem: Environmental > Aquatic > Freshwater > Lake | place: Tanzania: Lake... | reverse complement strand
CCCCAGATTTCCAAGTTGAACCAGTCGGGCTCGTCGCCTGAGCTGCGGCGGTTGACGGCGAGGGTGAGGTTGGCCACCACGCTCCCCGATTCGAAATAACGGACCTCAGGGTCGCGGCCGGCCCGGCCGACGAGGGTGATGGAATTCACGCCCATGGTGATGTCTCCTGTTGCTGATGGATCAATGATGCGGCACCCGGTTGGGCTGCCACCTTTCATCAGTTCCACCGTTCGAGCCGTCTGTAACACCCTCGTATGATTCGGCCCTTGCAGGCCGGGCGTCCGTGTTTTTTCGTCGTTTCCAGTTTTCTCGGGATATCGGGATCGATCTGGGCACCGCCAACACCCTGATTTTCGTGTCGGGCAAGGGCATCGTGCTGCAGGAGCCCTCCGTGGTGGCGATGGATCTCGAGAAGGGCGTGCCCCTGGCCGTGGGCGATGAGGCCAAGATGATGCTGGGCCGCACCCCCGGCAACATCCGTGCCGTGCGGCCGCTGCGCGATGGCGTGATCGCCGATTTCGACGCGGCCGAGCAAATGATCAAAACCTTCATCCAGAAGGCCAACGAAGGCCGCGGCATCGTCGCTCCGCGGCTGGTGATCGGCATTCCCAGTGGAGTCACCGGCGTTGAGCGCCGCGCCGTGCGGGAGGCCGGTTTGGCCGGGGCCCGCGAGGTGCATTTGATCGATGAGCCCGTGGCGGCCGCGATCGGGGCTGGCCTGCCCGTTACCGAGGCGGTGGGCACCATGATTGTCGACATCGGCGGCGGCACCACGGAAGTGGCGGTGCTGAGCCTGGGTGGCACTGTGATCAGTGAGTCGGTGCGGGTGGCTGGCGATGAGCTCAGCGACGCCATCGGCGTGTATCTGAAGAAGGTGCACAACCTGGTGGTGGGCGAGCGCACCGCCGAGGACATCAAGATCCGCATCGGCTCCGCCTTCCCCGACGACGCCCACGACAACACCTCGATGGACGTGCGCGGCCTGCACCTGCTCTCGGGCCTGCCCCGCACCATCAACGTGCGTGCCGGCGACATCCGCGAGGCGATGGCCGAACCCCTCAACGTGATCGTGGAGGCGGTGAAGCGCACCCTCGAGCGCACCCCGCCCGAGCTGGCCGCCGACATCGTCGATCGCGGCATCATGCTGGCCGGCGGCGGCGCCCAGGTGCGCGGCATCACCGACCTGATCAGCCACGAAACCGGCATCCTCACCCACGTGGCCGAAGACCCCCTGCTGTGCGTGGTGAACGGTTGCGGCATGGTGCTGGAGGACTACAAGCGGCTTGAGCGCGTGCTCGACACCCCTGACTTCGCGCGTCAGATCGCCTGAGCCCGATGCAGGCTGGCCGCAGGCTTCGCCTTCCCGCCCTGCGGGTGATCCTTCAGGCCTGGCCCTGGGCCCTGTTGCTGCTGGCCCTGCTGGCGGTGCGGCTCAGCAAGGGCGCGGGCGTTAGCGATGCCTACGCCCTGTTGAGCCGGCCCTTCTGGCCCGGCAGCGCCCAGGGGGAGTGGATCCGCAGCGCCCAGAGCCTCAGCGACCAAACCCGGCTGCGCCAGCTGGATGCCGACAACCGTCGGTTGCGGGATCTGTTGGAGTTGCAGGGGCGGGGTGGCCGGGAGGTGTCGGCGCCGGTGATCTCGCGGCAGGCCGGCGGCTGGTGGCAACAACTGGTGATCGGCCGCGGCGAGCTGCAGGGCCTCCGGCCCGGCTTGCCGGTGACGGCGCCCGGTGGGCTGATCGGCCGGATCGCCAGCGTCACCCCCACCACCGCCACCGTTGCCCTGCTCACCGATCCCGGCAGCCGCGTGGGCGTGTGGGTGGGTCGCACCCAGCGCCATGGCCTGCTCACCGGGGTCGGCACCAGCCGGCCCGTGCTGCGCTTTCTGGAGAAGGATCCGGGCGTGCGAGCCGGCGATGTGGTGGCAACGTCGCCGGCCAGCACCCTGGTGCCGCCCAACCTCACCGTGGGGGTGATCCAGTCGGTTGACGACCGCGCCGTGCCGGCCACTGAGGCCGTGGTGCAGCTCAGTGCCCCGGTGGACGCGGTCGATTGGGTGCAGGTGCGGCTGCCGTGAGTCGTCTGGCCCGGCACGGCTGGTGTGTGGCCACGGCCCTACTGGTGCCGTGGCTGGTGCTGGCCGCCCCGGCCCCGTTGAAGCTGGCGGGGGTGCCGCCGGCCTGGCCGGTGCTGTGGCTGCTGCCCTGGGCGCTGGTGGATGGTCCGCTCTCCGGGGCCCTGGCCGGTGTGGGGCTGGGCCTGGTGCTGGACGGGCTCCAGCTCGGCCCGATCACCCAGATTCCAGCCCTGGCCTTGCTGGGCTGGTGGTGGGGCCGGCTGGGGCGGCAGGGCCCCCCGATTGAGCGCAGCTTCAACCTGGGCCTGTTGGCGCTGTTGGGTGCGGCCCTGCTGGGGGGCAGTTTGCTGGTGCAGGGGGCGTTGCTGCAGTCCCAGCAGGCGGGGGCCTGGGTGGTGGCGCCAGCCCTGCACACCTGGCTCGCTCAGACGCTGCTCACGGCCCTGTTGGCGCCGCTGCTCTGCTCCCTGCAGCTGCTGCTGTGGCGCCGGCAGACCCAGGGCAGGCGAAGCTGAGCCGATGGCACGCGAGCACGGCCGGCGACGCTTTCTGGAGCTTTTGGGCGGAGGCTCGGCCGCTGCCCTGCTGGCCGGCGGGCTGGGCCGTTGCGGCGCCCCGGGGGGGCCGGGCCCCGGTGCCGAGCGGGTGCTCAACTTCTGGACCCTCGATCTGGCCCCCAAGTTCAACGGCTATCTCCAAGGCCTGATCGCCGCCTGGGAGCGCCAGAACCCCGGCATCCGGGTGCGTTGGACTGACGTGCCCTGGAGCTCGGTGGAGCGCAAGTTGCTGGCGGCGGTGTTTGCCCGCACCGCCCCCGATCTGGTCAACCTCAACCCGCCCTTTGCCGCCAACCTGGCCAGCAAGGGGGGGCTGCGGGATCTCACCGCCGTGCTGCCCGCCGGCGCGGCCGACGCCTATCTGCCGGCGATCTGGGAGGCGGGGAGCCAAGGCGCGGAGCAGTTCGCCATCCCCTGGTATCTGACGGCCCGGATCACCATGGCCAACCGCCGGCTGCTGGAGCGGGCTGGCTACGGGGCGCCGCCGCGCTCCTGGGAGGAGGTGCCCGCCTTTGCCGAGGCGGTGCGCCGCCGCACCGGCCGCTATGGCCTGTTTGTCACCGTGGTGCCCGACGACTCGGCCGAGCTGCTGGAAACCCTGGTGCAGATGGGGGTGCAGCTGCTCGACCCCGACCACCGCGCCGCGTTCAACAGCCCCGCCGGCCGCCGCGCCTTCGCCTTCTGGAGCGACCTCTACCGCCGCGGGCTGCTGCCGCGGGAGGTGGTGAGCCAGGGCTACCGGCGGGCGATCGAGCTCTATCAGTCGGGCGACCTGGCCCAGGTGGCCACCGGCCCCGATTTCCTGCGCAACCTGCAGACCAATGCCCCCGGCATTGCCGCCGTGACGGCGCCCTTCGCCCCGCTCACCGGCGCCAGTGGCGAGGCCAACGTGGCCGTGATGAACCTGGTGGTGCCCAAGCAGAGCGCTTTGGCGGCCGAGGCGGCCCAGTTCGCGCTGTTTCTCACCAACGGCCCCAACCAGCTGGCCTTCGCCGAGCAGGCGCGCGTGCTGCCCTCCAACCGCGAGGCGCTTCAGCAGCTGGAGGCCTCCCTGGCGGTCGCTGGTGGGGGCTCGGCGGGCGCCCGGGAGAGTGCCCAGCAGGATCTGGTGCAGCGGGCCCGGCTGCTCTCCGCCCAGACCCTGCGGCGGGCGCGGGTGCTGGTGCCGGCCAGCCCGGGGGTGAAGCGGCTGCAGGCGATCGTGTACACCCAGCTGCAGCGCGCCATGCTCGGCCAGGTGGGCAGTGATGCTGCGTTGGCCGCGGCGGCCGACGACTGGAACCGCTACGCGCGCGCCCGCTGGGGGTGATTGGAGGGGCTGACGATGGGCGCGTATCAGCAGTGCCGCGATCTGTCTGTTTCTGCAGAAATCCTTAAAAGTGGCCAGATCGGCTCCGGCATCGGCGATTTGGGGGATGACCGACGGGCGCCTCGAGGGGTATGGTTGCGATTCTTCATCCAGGCTCCTCGCCCATGCCCTCGGAGGACAGGCCCAGTTCGGGGGATCAAGCGTTCCGTCCAGCGGCTGCTGAGCCCTTTGCCGCTGAGCCTTTCGCAGCCTCCTCCGACATGTTTGGGACTGCCCCGGTGGAGCCGAAGGCCACCGTGATGGTGGTGGACGACGAGGCGGCCGTGCGCCGGGTGCTGGTGATGCGCCTGCAGCTGGCCGGCTACCGGGTGATCTGCGCTGAGGACGGCGAGGAGGCCCTCAGTCTGTTCCATCAGGAACAGCCCGATCTCGTCGTGCTCGACGTGATGCTGCCCAAGCTCGATGGCTTTGCGGTGTGCCGGCGCTTGCGGGCCGAATCCTGCGTGCCGATCATCTTCCTCTCGGCCCTCGATGCCATCGCCGAGCGGGTGTCGGGCCTGGATCTCGGCGCCGACGACTACCTGCCCAAGCCCTTCAGCCCCAAGGAGCTTGAGGCCCGCATCGCCACGATCCTGCGCCGGGTGGGCCGGGGCTCTGCTGCTACGGAGCCGCGGGAGGTGCAGAGCGGCAGCGGCGTGCTGCGGGTGGGCGATCTGGTGGTCGACACCAACCGCCGCCAGGTGACCCGCGATGGCGAGCGCATCGGCCTCACCTACACCGAATTCAGCCTGCTGGAGCTGCTGTTTCGCGAGCCGGGCCGGGTGGTGCCCCGGGCTGAGATCCTCGAGCAGCTCTGGGGTTATCCGCCGCGCCGCGCCGCCGACCTGCGGGTGGTGGACGTGTATGTCGCCCGCCTGCGCGGCAAGCTCGAGCCCGATCCCCGCAACCCCGAGCTGATCCTCACCGTGCGCGGCACGGGCTACGCCTCCCAGCGCATGGCCGAGTCGGGCTTGGCGGCTAACGGCTGATGGTGCTGCGGGGCGCGCCTGCCCCAGCCTGACGCTCCTGCAGGATGGGCGGGTTGAGCCCCCTGTCTGCCTTGTCGGAGCTGCGCGAGACCCGTCTGGAGAAAGCCGCAGCCCTGGCGGCCCTGGGCCAGGGGCCCTATGCGCTGCGCTTCGAGCCCACGCACCGCACCGCTGCGTTGCAGCAGGCCCATGCCGACCTGGCCAACGGCGAAGAGCGCGATGTGGCGGTGGCGGTGGCCGGCCGGGTGATGACCCGCCGGGTGATGGGCAAGCTCGCCTTCTTCACCCTGGCCGATGAGACCGGCCCGATTCAGCTGTTTATTGAGAAGGCCACCCTGGCGGCCTCCATGCCGGAGGATCCCGAGGCCTTCGCCCACCTCACCTCGCTCGTCGATGCGGGCGACCTGATCGGCGTGCAGGGCAGCCTGCGCCGCACCGATCGCGGTGAGCTGTCGGTGAAGGTGAAGGTCTGGACCATGCTCACCAAATCGCTCCAGCCCCTGCCCGACAAATGGCACGGCCTGGCAGACGTGGAGAAGCGCTACCGGCAGCGCTATCTCGATCTGATCGTGTCGCCCGACACCCGCGAAACCTTCCGGCGCCGGGCCCTGGCGGTGAGTGCCATGCGCCGTTGGCTCGATGAGCGCGACTTTCTCGAGATCGAAACGCCGGTGCTGCAGAGCGTGCCGGGGGGCGCCGATGCCCGGCCGTTCGAAACCCACCACAACGCCCTCGATCTGCCCCTCACCCTGCGCATCGCCACCGAGCTGCACCTCAAGCGGCTGGTGGTGGGCGGCTTCGAGCGGGTGTACGAGCTGGGCCGGATCTTCCGCAACGAGGGGATCAGCACCCGCCACAACCCAGAGTTCACCTCGGTGGAGATCTACCAGGCCTATGCCGACTACACCGACATGATGGCGCTCACGGAGCAGCTGATCGCCCACGTGTGCCAGCAGGTGTGCGGCAGCACCCAGATCAGCTACCAGGGCACGGCGATCGATCTGGCGCCCCCTTGGCGCCACGCCACGATGCACGAGCTGGTGCAGAACGCCACGGGTCTGGATTTCACCAGCTTCGGCAGCCGCGAGGACGCTGCTGCGGCGATGGCGGCCCAGGGGCTGGAGGTGCCCGCCCTGGCCGATTCCGTGGGCCGGCTGCTGGTGGAGGCCTTCGAGCAGCGGGTGGAGGCCGACCTGATCCAGCCCACTTTCGTGATGGATTACCCCGTGGAAAACTCGCCCCTGGCCCGGGCCCACCGCAGCAAGCCGGGGATGGTGGAGCGCTTTGAGCTGTTCATCGTGGGCCGCGAAACCGCCAATGCCTTCAGCGAGTTGATCGACCCGGTGGACCAGCGCCAGCGTCTCGAAGCCCAGCAGGCCCGCAAGGCCGCCGGCGACGACGAAGCCCAGCAGGTGGATGAAGACTTCCTCCAGGCCCTGGAGGTGGGCATGCCCCCCACCGGCGGCCTGGGCATCGGCATCGATCGGCTGGTGATGTTGCTCACCGACAGCCCCTCGATCCGCGATGTGATCGCCTTCCCGCTCCTGCGTCCCGAGGCGCGTCCCGAGGGCCGGCCGAGCACAATGGGATAATGGTGTCAGTAGGCAATCTCCCCCATTAGGGGGCCAGCGATTCCATGAGTGGCGAGCGCGTCGGTTTTCGCTTCAAACACGCGGATGCTGTGGTGAAGCGCAACCCCCAGGGCCGCTCGCGCCGGGGCTGGGTGATGGAGCCGGTGGAGCAAACCACCAGCCGCGGCACCAAGATGCCTGCCTACCGGATCCGCTGGCGCGACAGTGAACGTCCCGAGATCGTGTTGCAGCACATGCTGATCGCCGATCCTGATCCCACCCCGCCGCCTGAAGGGGTCAGCCTGGTGCCCCCGGCTCCCAAGGCTTGATCAGCTCCAGCCGCGCAGGCGGTAGATCGCCAGCCCCAGGTGCTCTTTGAGGGCCACGGTGCTGAGATACAGCGCTTCGGCGTCTGGCAAGAGACTCTTGAGCGTGTTGCCAGCGGTCGGCTGGCCGTAGTGGGCCCGATCCGGCAGCTGGTAGTCGCAAGCCACTGGCACCACGTTCAATCCGCTGCGTTGCTGAAACGTGGCCAGCGATCGGGGCATGTGAAAGGCGCTGGTCACGAGCAGCACCCGGGTCCAGCCGCGCCGCCGGCCCAGGGCGCCGATGTCGCGGGCTTCCTCGGCTGTGGTGCGGGAGCCGGGGCTGATCAGGATCCGATCGGTCGGCAGCCCCAGCTCCTGGGCCAGATCCCGGGCCCAGAGCGCTTCCGGCGGGGCGGGATCGTTGTCCGTGAAGCTCACCCGGCCGCCGCTGGTCACCAGCAGCGGCGCCAGGCCCCGGCGCACCAGTTGCACGCCGCGCAGCAGCCGGTCGCCACCCTCCGCCACTTCGACCCCCTGCCGGGGCGGCAGGGCTGGCCGCAATCCGCCGCCCAGCACCACCACCGCATCGGCCTGGGGCAGCTGCCGCGGGGTGAGCGCCGCCGCCTGCTCCTCGAGGCCCCAGATCAGCTGGCGGCTGGTGAGCGGCATGGCACACACCCAGATCAGGCCCAACCCCGTGCCACTGAGCCAGAGACTGGCCTGACGGCGCCTGCCACCGCATTGGTTGCTGCTTTTGGGTGCCGCGGCCAGGCCCAGCAGTTGCAGCAGCAGGCCCAGGCCCAGCGGATAGAGCAGCAGCGGCAGCAGTTTGGACAGCAGAAAACCCATGGCGGTCTTTGGTTGGGCCTGGTGTCAGTTGCTGTGATTGTGGGCTCTCCTGGATTCTGTACAGCCTGTACGGAATCTGGGAGACACCGAACTTGGGTCCCACCGGCCGACAACACCCAGCAGAACCTCCCCGTCGTCACCCATGGGGAGCGTTTGGGAAGCCAGGTTCTGGCGGCGGTGTCCCCCGCGTCCTTAGCCCTGTTGCCGTCGCAATGCCTCCAGGGCCTGCTCGGCCTCGAAGGCGGCCCAGTCCTGCTCCAGGCTGGAGGCCCGTGGCGGGCGCGGTCGGCTCTCCAGCTCGCCCAGGTCGCGCTCCACTGCCGCGAAGCTTTCCCCCAGCTTGCTCAATTGTTGCCAGCGCTGGCGGCCCTGCTCCATCAGGCCTTGCTGGTGGGCCTCGGCGCGCTCGGCCAGGGCGGTGGCGCCGGCGGCCCGGGCCTTCACCACCCGCTCCTGCCAGCGCCGAATCTCGTCGGCCAGTTGCAGCAGGGCCTGACGCTCCTGCTCCGCCTGCCGCTGCAATTGGCGCCGCTGCCCCACCAGCCTGGCTTGGCGATCCCGGGCCCCCTGCTCTTCCAGCAGCGCTTCCAGTTCGTCGAGCCAGCTCACGGGGCGGCCTGGGGATCGGATTCGGGGGCCGGACTTCTGGTGGGACTGCTCGCGGGGCTGCCTGCAGGGCTGGTGATCAAGGGCGCTTCGATCTCCTGCTGCAGCGGCGTGATGGCCGCCTCACGCGAGCGCAGCAGCAGCTGGGTGAGCCGGGCGATCGCCCCTTCGCCCAGGTCGTGGTCGCTGATGCGGTCGAAGGCGCCCCGATACAGCTCCTCGAGCTCGGCGATCAGACCCTCGCGCACCTGGCGCATGGTGGCCCGTTGCTCCTCACGACCCATGGCGATCTTGCCTCTGCCTAGGAGTCTGCCGCCACCGGGGACCCTGCCGATATCAGCAGATGCAGCGATAAATCGCCGGCCGGATCGCTCCAGCGGCCAGCGCCCCGCCAGCCGGCCCGCTCCGCCAGGGCGGTGAACGCCTCCGGGTCGTACTTGACGCTGTATTCCGTGATCAGCGGTTCCCCGGCCGCGAAGCTCCAGGTCTGCCCCGCCAGCTGCACCGTTTGCGCCTGGCGGCTCACCAGGGCCATGGCGATGCGGCAGTGCTCGGGCTGCCAGCGGGCGGTGTAGGCGAAGGCCTCCGGGTTGAAGTTGCCCGCTAAGTCGCGGTTGAGCCGCACCAGCAGGTTGCGGGCAAAGGCGGCCGACACGCCGGCGGCATCGTTGTAGGCGGCCTCCAGCCGCGCCACAGCCTTGGGCTGGTCGATGCCGATCAGCAGCCGGGCGCCGGGGCCCAGCAGCTGGCCCATCTGTTGCAGCAGCGCCTGGGCCTCCTCGGGGCTGAAGTTGCCGATCGAGCTGCCGGGGTAGAAGCCCAGCCGCCGCTGGCCCTGGAGCAGGGGGTGTTCCGGCAGCTGCTGCAGCTTGCTGTAGTCGCAGCAGATGCCCAGCACCGGCACCGCCGGGTGACGGGCCTGCAGGGCCACGCAGCTCTGCTGCAGATGGGCTGCGCTGATGTCGAGGGCGACATAGGCCGGCGGCCGCAGCGCCTCCAGCAGCGGGCCCACTTTCCGGGCATTGCCCGCCCCAAACTCCACCAGCACCCCAGGCCCCAGGGCCGCCGCCAGCTCCGGGGCTCGCTCCTCCAGCAGCGCCGTTTCGGTGCGGGTGAGGCCGTATTCCGGCTGCTCGCAGATCGCCTCAAACAGCCGCGAGCCCTCAGCGTCGTACAGCAACCAGGCCGGCAGCTGCCGGGGCCGCTGCGCCATGCCCTCGCGCACCAGCCGGGCCATGTCGGCGGGGGCTGGGTGCAGGTCGATCAGCTGGTGGGGGCTCTGCACCGTCATGGCAGCTCTTGGGCCAGACGCAGGCCGGCGGCCATCCAGCGGCTCGCCGGTGGATAGAAGTTGCGGTAGGTGGGCCGGGCGTGGCCGGCGGGGGTGAGGAAGCAACTGCCGCGCAGCACCATCTGGGAACTCATGAACTTGCCGTTGTATTCCCCCACCGCCCCGGCCGCCGGCGCGAAGCCCGGATAGGGCCGGTAGGGGCTGGCAGTCCATTGCCACAGCACCCCGAAGGCCTGCTCCAGTTGGGGCGCCAGCAGCTCCCATTCGGCCTCGCTGGGCAGCCGGGCGCCGGCCCAGCGGGCGTAGGCATCGGCCTCAAACCAGCTCAGGTGCCGCACCGGCAGCTCGGGGCGCCGCGGCTGCCGCCCCGCCAGCGAAAACTCCCCGTCCTCACGCCAGTAGCGCGGCCCCTGCCAGCCCCGCGCCTGCACCACCGCCCAGCCCTCGCTCATCCACAGCTCCGGCCGCCGGTAGCCGCCGTCGGCGATGAAGGCCGCGTACTCGCCGTTGCGCACCAGCTGGGAGTGGATCGCAAAGGGTTCGAGCCACTGGCGGTGTCGGGGCGCTTCGTTGTCGAAGTGAAAGCTGCCACCTGGATGGCCGATCTCCACCAGCCCTCCCCCGTGCTGCAGCCAGGCGGGCGCTGGGGTGTCGGCCGGGCTCTCGGCCGGGTTTTCGGCTGGGTTGGCCACGGGGCTGCTGGCCTGGAAGCGGGCCTCCGGCTCGGGCGCATAGATCGGTTCGAGCGGGTTGCGCGAGAAGCCATCGAGCAGGTCCATCAGCAGCAGCTCCTGGTGCTGCTGCTCGTGCTGCAGGCCTAGCTCCACCAGCTCCAGCCTGGGATCGCCGGGTTCCAGTTGCTCCAGCAGGGCCAGCACGGCCCCATCCACCCGCTGCCGCCAGGCCAGCACCTCCGCCAGGGGCGGCCGGCTGAGCAGGCCCCGCTGGGGCCGGGGGTGGCGGGCGCCGACGGCGTCGTAATAGCTGTTAAACAGAAAATTCCAGGCCGCCGGCGCCGGTGTGTAGCTCAGCTGCAGCCCTGCTTCCAGTTGGGGCCGCAGCAGAAACTGCTCAAAAAACCAGGTGGTGTGGCCCAGGTGCCATTTGGGCGGGCTGGCATCGGCCATGCCCTGCAGGCACAGGTCTTCCGGCTCCAACGGCGCCACCAGGGCGAGGCTGCGGTTGCGCACCTGCGCGTACCGCGCCCCCAGCTCCTGCCCCATTCCGCCGCCGCCCTTCCCGGCTGAATTCAGGCCCGACCCTAGAGGCCTTGCCTACGATCCCGCCACGCACAGCACGCGGGTATGGCCGGCATCACTTCAGGGTTCGTGGGCGCCGTCGGCAACACGCCCCTGATTCGGCTTGACGCCCTCAGCGCGGCCACTGGCTGCACGATCCTCGGCAAGGCCGAGTTCATGAACCCCGGCGGCTCGGTCAAAGACCGGGCGGCCCTCGGCATCCTGCTGGAGGCGGAGGAGCAGGGGCTGCTGCAGAGCGGCGGCACCGTGGTGGAGGGCACAGCCGGCAACACCGGCATCGGCCTCACCCACCTCTGCAATGCCCGCGGCTACAAGGCCCTGATCGTGATTCCCGACACCCAGTCGGCCGAGAAGATCGGCCTGCTGCGCAGCCTGGGGGCCGAGGTGCGCACGGTGCCGGCGGTGCCTTACCGCGACCCCAACAACTACGTGAAGCTCTCGGGCCGCATCGCCGCCGAGACCCCTGGGGCCGTGTGGGCCAACCAGTTCGACAACCTGGCCAACCGCCGCGCCCACTTCAACACCACCGGCCCCGAGATCTGGCAGCAAACCGAGGGCACGGTGGATGCCTGGGTGGCCGCCACCGGCACCGGCGGCACCTACGCCGGTGTTGCCCTTTATCTCAAGGAGCAGAACCCGGCGGTGCACTGCGTGTTGGCCGATCCCCATGGCAGTGCCTTGCACGCCTGGGTCACCCGCGGTGAGCTCAGCAGCGAGGGCAGTTCGATCACCGAGGGGATTGGCAACAGCCGCGTCACTGCCAACCTGGAGGGCGCTCCCATCGATGACGCCGTGCGCATCGACGATCAAACCGCCCTCGAGACCATCTACCGGCTGCTGTGGCAGGAGGGCCTGTTCCTGGGCGGCTCGGTGGGCATCAACGTGGCCGCGGCGGTGGAAACGGCCCGGCGCCTGGGCCCCGGCCACACGATCGTGACCGTGCTCTGCGACAGCGGCGATCGCTACCGCTCCCGCCTTTACGACGCGGCGTGGCTGGCCGCCAAGGGGCTGCACCAGCCCGAGCGGGCCCTCGCCGCCGGAGTGGCCTGATGGCAGCGCAGGTGGGCCAGCTGATCGGTGAGCGCTACCGACTGGAGCAGCGTCTCAGTGCTGCACCTCCGGGTGATGCTCCCCAGGGGGAGCTGTGGCGGGCCAGCGACCAACTGGCGGCCGAGGCGCCCATGGCCCTGCGGCTGCTCGGCCCCGGCATCGATCAGGAGCGGGCCCGCCAGCGCTGGGGTCGGCTCCAGGGGGTGCTCCATCCCCAGGTGCCCCGGTTGGGGGCGGTGATCCCGGCGGCCGAGGGGTTGTGGCTGGTGCGCGAGTGGCAGGCCGGCCGCACGTACCAGCAGCTGCTGGCGGCCCGCGCCGAGCGCCAGCTGGTGTTTGGTGCGGGTGAGGTGCTGTTGCTGCTGCGTCAGCTGTTGCCGATGCTGGCGGTGTTGCACAGCCAGGAGCTGGTGCACGGCGATCTCAGCCCCGCCAATCTGCTGCGCCGCGACAGCGATGGCCTGCCGGTGCTGCTGGATTTCGGCTTGGTGGCTGGCACCCCGGCCTCCACGCCGGGCTATGCGCCGCCGGAGCGGGCGCGCGCGGCTGAGCCCGAGCCCTGGATGGATCTGCATGCCCTTGGGGTGGTGGCCCTGGTGCTGCTGAGCGGCGAGCAGCCGGCCCGGCTGCTGGATCCGGTCACCCTCGCCTGGCGTTGGCCGGCCAGCCTCAGCGCCGAGCCGGCCCTGCAGGCCCAGATCGCTCGCCTGCTGGAGCGCGACAGCGGCCAGCGCTTCGCCTCCGCCTCCCAGGCCCTGGCGGCCTTCCAGACCCTGCCGATGCCGGAGAGCACCGGTCCGGTGGCCCGCGCTGATCGCACCGTGGCTTTGGTGCCCCCGCCTGTGGCTGCCGCCCCATCGCCGGCCCCTGAGCCGGAGCTGCCACCGCTCAGCCCGCCACCACCGCTCACCCCCCCGACCCCTGCGGTCATGCGCAGCCGCCTGGAGGAGCGGGAGGAAGCCGCCGAGGGTGGCATCTGGCCGGTGGTGATCGCCCTGGTGCTCTCGGCCGTGGTGGGCACCGCCCTGGGCTGGTGGTGGCTGAGCCGCGGCCGCTTGGCCCTGCCCACCCCCGATGCCGCCCTGCAGCTGCCCAGCAGCCTGCCTCCCGCCGAGGTGGATCAGCGCCAGCAGCTGCTCAACCGGCTGCGGGCGATGCAGGTGGATCGGGGCTGGTTCTTGAAGTTGGTGGACGCCAGCCTGCTGGCCCAGTTCCCGGAGCGGGGCGGCCGCCTGCCCAGCGACTCCCTCGAAGACGCGCCCCTGCGCAAGGTGTGGAATGAGCTCGCCGAGGAGTGGCTGGCCCGGGTGGAGCAGCTGCCCCTCGAGATCCGCCGTCGCCTGGGCAGTTACACCAATGGCGACTGGGAGCGCCGCCAGCAGGCCCTGGTGAGCCAGGGGCTCAGCCCCGCGGTGCTGCGCCAGCTGGTGTCGGGCAGTGCCCAGAGTCTGTTGCCGGGCCGCCCCGGTGCCGATATTCCCGCCGAACCTTTCCGCCAGCTCTGGTTTGCTGCGGCCGAGCAGAGCCTGGCCAATGTGCAGATCGAGGCGATTCAGGCCCAGCCCCAGGAAACACGGGTGCTCTCGGCCCAGGTAGAGGCCGGTGGGGCGCGGCTGTTCCCGGTGCGGCTGCCGGCTGGCTATCGCTTGGTGCTGGGGGTGAACGGCTCGCCCCTGATGCAGATGAGCGTGTTTGGCCCCGATGGCGACCTGCTGGAGGCCAAGGGGCCCCTGCGGGTGGTGAGCCTGGGGGTGCAGAAGCGCTCACCGGTGCAGTTGCTGGTGACCAACGAGGGCGTGGCGCCGGCCCTGATCACCCTGTCGCTGCGGGCCGATCCGCCGCCCCAGGCCGCTCCGGAGCCCCCCCCGCAAGCGCCACCGGCGCAGCGGGAGACGCCCCAGGCGCCCCCGGCAGCTGAACCCCCATCGGCCGCCCCGCCGGCTCCTTCAGCGCCACCGTCAGCGCCACCGCCCCTGAATTGATTTCAGAGTGAGGTGACTCCAGAGTGGGCTCACTCCAGCCGTTGTCCTTGCTGAGTTCTGCCCCTCCAGGATTTTGTACAAGCTGTACACAATTCCTGATGCCCATGCGCGGGAAGGCTTCGCGCCTCGCGGACACGCCGCCGCCGCCGCCGGTTCCCTAAAGCCGCGCGATGGCGACCTTGGCGTCCTTGATGTCCTGCTTGCGCCGCTCCTCGTGGCGTTTGTCATGCAGCTTGCGGCCCTTGGCCAGGCCGATTGTCAGCTTGATCCAGGAGCCCTTGAGGTGGAGGTTGAGCGGGATCAGGGTGAGGCCCTTCTGCTCGAGCCCCACCCGCAGCTTGTCGATCTCGCGGCGATGGGCGAGCAGTTTGCGGACCCGCAGGGGCTCGTGGTTGAAGTAGGCCCCGGCATGGCTGTGGGGCGAGATGTGCACGTTGTGCAGCTGCAGCTCCCCCTTGCGGATCAGGCAGAAGCCGTCGCGCAGGTTGCACTGGCCGGCCCGGATCGATTTCACCTCCGTGCCGAACAGCTCCAGGCCGCACTCCAGCGTTTCGAGGATCTCGTACTGGTGGCGAGCAAAGCGGTTGTCGGCCAGCAGCTTGTTGGCGGCATCGCGCTGGGCCTTGGCGCTTTTCTTGCCCCCGCCCTTGGCCATCGCTGCTCCGCAACCGTCCCTTGGATCTCCCGACCCTAGGGAGCCCCCGGTACCCTCGCTGCATGGCGATTGTTTCCTCGGGATCCCCGGCGCCCCGCGGCCGCCCCGGCCGGGAGGCCAGCCCCTCCGACGGGCCGCCGCGTCTGGTGGATCCCACCCCCGCGCTGGAGGAAGTGGCACCCGCCCGGGAAGACGGCCTGCGGCCCCGGCGGCTGGCCGATTACATCGGCCAGAGCGAGCTCAAGCAGGTGCTGGCCATCGCCGTGGAGGCCACCCGCGCCCGCCAGGAGGCCCTCGACCACGTGCTGCTCTACGGCCCTCCCGGCCTGGGCAAAACCACCATGGCCCTGGTGCTGGCCGAGGAGCTGGGGGTGCGCTGCCGCATCACCAGCGCGCCAGCTCTGGAGCGCCCGCGCGACATCGTGGGCCTGCTGGTGAATCTGCAGCCCCACGAGCTGCTGTTCATCGACGAGATCCACCGGCTCAACCGGGTGGCTGAGGAGATCCTCTATCCGGCCATGGAGGACTTCCGCCTCGATCTCACCGTGGGCAAGGGCACCACGGCCCGCACCCGCAGCCTGGAGCTGCCGCCCTTCACCCTGGTGGGCGCCACCACCCGGGCCGGCTCCCTGAGCTCGCCGCTGCGGGATCGCTTTGGCCTGATTCAGCGGCTGGAGTTCTACGGCCTCGACGACCTGCAGGCGATCGTGGAGCGGGCCGCGGGCTTGCTGCAGCTCGCGCTGGAGGCCGACGCTGCCCTGGAGGTGGCCCGCCGTTGTCGCGGCACCCCCCGCATCGCCAACCGCTTGTTGCGCCGCGTGCGCGATGTGGCCTCGGTGCGGGGCCATGGCCGGATCGGCGCAGCCCTGGTGGCCGAAGCCCTCAGCCTGCACCGCGTCGACGACCGGGGCCTCGATGCCAGCGATCGGCGCCTGCTCACCTTGATGCTGGAGGGCTACGGCGGCGGCCCCGTGGGCCTCGACACCCTGGCCGCAGGCCTGGGCGAAGATCCCGCCACCCTCGAAGCGGTGGTGGAGCCCTACCTGCTGCAGCTGGGCTTCCTGCAGCGCACCCCCCGGGGCCGGATCGTGACCCCAGCGGGCCGCAGTCACCTGGGCTGGCCCGCCGGGGCGGCGGCATGAGCGGGCCCCGGTCGTGATGTCCACCCTGTTGGCTCTGCTGCTGGGGGTGCAGCTGCTGCTGCCCCAGCTGTTTGACCAGGCCCTCAGCGCCAGCCGCGAGGGGCGCTTCGCCGAGGCCTTACCGCTCTGGAACCAGGTGCTGGAGGTGGCCCCGGGTGATGCGGCGGCCTGGAGCAACCGCGGCAATGTGCAGCTGGCCCTCGGCGATCCCCGTGCCGCCATCGCCGACCAGAGCCGGGCGATGGAGCTCGATGGCGAGAGCCCCGACCCCCATCTCAACCGCGGCACCGCCGAGGAGGCCCTGGGCGAGTGGGCCGCCGCCGAGGCCGACTACCGCTGGATCCTGGAGCGAGCCCCCAGCGATGCGGGCGAACCGCGGGCGTCGGCCCTCTACAACCTCGGCAATGTGCAGGGCTCGCTGGGCGACTGGAAGGACGCGCGCCGCTGCTTTGAGGCGGCCTCCCTGGCCCGCCCGGGCTTTGCCATGGCCCGCTCCAGTGCCGCTCTCGCCGCCTTTCAGCTGGGGGATCGGGCTGAGGCCGAGCGAGAGCTGCGCAACCTGATCCGCCGCTACCCCCTGTTTGCCGACGCCCGCGCCGGTCTCACGGCCCTGCTGTGGCAAAAGGGGGCCAGCGGCGAGGCCGAGAGCAATTGGGCCGCGGCTTCCGGTCTCGATCCGCGCTACCGGCAGCAAGAATGGTTGCGATCGACGCGGCGCTGGCCCCCCGTGCCGGTGGAAGCTCTGGCCCAATTCCTGGCCTTGTCTTCCTGAACACGGCCTCCTGAATGAAGGCCTCCCGCATGACAGCCTCCCGCTTGACAGCCCCACCCTGCACCTTGGATTGGCAAGCGCTGGGGCTCGAGGGTGCCCTGGCCGGGGTGCTGCCGGAGCTGATCCAGCTGCGGCGCCACATTCACCGCCATCCCGAGCTCAGCGGCCACGAGCAGCAGACCGCCGCCCTGGTGGCCGGTGAACTGCGCCGCTGGGGCTGGCAGGTGCGCGAGGGCGTCGGCCGCACCGGGGTGCTGGCCGAGCTGGGGCCCCAGCAGCTGGCCGATGGCAGCCCCGCGCCCCTGGTGGCCCTGCGGGTCGACATGGACGCCCTGCCGGTGGAGGAGCGCACCGGCCTCGACTACGCCTCCACCCAGCAGGGCCTGATGCATGCCTGCGGCCACGATCTGCACACCGCGGTGGGGCTGGGGGTGGCCTGCCTGCTCGCCGGCCTGGCTGAGCGCCGCCCCGAGCTGTTGACGGCCCGGGTGCGGCTGCTGTTTCAGCCGGCCGAGGAAACCGCCCAGGGCGCCGCCTGGATGAAGGCCGATGGCGCCATGGAGGGCGTCGACGCGTTGTTTGGCGTGCACGTGTTTCCCAGCCTGGCGGCGGGCACGATCGGCGTGCGCAGCGGCAGCCTCACGGCGGCGGCGGGGGAGCTGGAGGTGGAGGTACTGGGCGAGGGCGGCCACGGCGCCCGGCCCCACCAGAGCACCGATGCCATCTGGATTGCGGCCCGGGTGGTGAGCGGCCTGCAGGAGGCGATCAGCCGCCGCCTCGATGCCCTGCATCCAGTGGTGGTGAGCTTCGGTCGCATTGAGGGCGGCAAGGCCTTCAATGTGATCGCCGACCATGTGCGCCTGTTGGGCACCGTGCGCTGCCTCGACACCGAGGTGCACGCCCAGCTGCCCGGCTGGATTGAAGACACCGTGCACGCCCTCTGCCAGGGCCATGGCGGCGAGGCGCGGGTGCGCTACCGGGTGATCTCGCCGCCGGTGCACAACGATCCGGCCCTCACCGAGCTGGTGGCCGAGGCGGCGGTGGAGCTGCTGGGCCGGCCCCAGGTGCAATGGCTGGAGCAGCCGTCCCTCGGCGCCGAGGATTTTGCCCAGCTGCTCGAAGGCACCCGCGGCACGATGTTTCGGCTCGGCGTGGCGGGGCCGGATGGGTGCACGCCCTTGCACAGCAACACCTTTGCCCCCGATGAGGCGGCCCTGCCGGTGGGCATCCGGGTGCTCACCTGGAGCTTGCTGCGCTGGATGGAGCAGCAGCCATGAGGCGCCGGCCCTGGTTGCGGGGGCTGCTGGCCCTCTCCTCGCCCCTGTTGATCCTGTTGGCCTTGTTGGTGCTGCTGCAGCGCCGCGGCGTCGACCGCTGGCCGGCCCTGCCGGCTTTGCTGATCGGCACAGGCCTGCTCGTGACCAGTGCCCTGGGCCAGCGGCGGCGGCGGCGAGAGTTGCTGGCGGCCCTGCGTCACGATGGAGGGGTATGACCCTCCCTTCCCCCGATCTGTCCGCCCTGCGGGACGCCATCGTGTCCGGCGATCCCAGCCGGGCCATGCCCGCCCTGGTGGGCCTGCGGGAGGTGCCGGTGGAGCAGGCCGTGCCGCTGCTGCTGCTGGGGCTGGAGCAGAGCATCTTCATGGTGCGCTCGCTCAGCTGCGCCGGCTTGGGCGTGAAGCAGAGCGAGGTGGGTTGGCAGGCCTTGGTGAACGCCGTGCAGCACGACGAGGATGCCAACGTGCGGGCGGAGGCCGCCAACTCCCTGGTGAGTCACTCCCTGGAGCGGGCCTGGCCCCTGTTGCGGGAGGTGTTTGCCGCCGACCAGCAGTGGCTGGTGCGCTGCAGCATCCTTTCGGCTCTGGCCGAGCAGCCAACCATTGATCCGGCCTGGCTGCTGGAGCTCGCGGCGATGGCCATCACCGATGCCGATGGCACCGTGCGGGTGGGCGGGGCCGAGATCCTCGGCCGCCTGGTGCGCGACCACGACCGGGACCGCGGCGACGGCAATGGCGACGGCGAGGCCCGCGCCCTGCTGCTGCAGCTTCAGGGCGATTCCGACCACCGGGTGGTGGCCGCGGCGCTGAACGGCTTGCAGGGCTGAGGCCCCGGCCGGTTTCGGCCTTGCTAGGTTTCGGATGTCACTAGGGGTGCCCCGCTGCCGGCCCATCAGCCGTGCAGCCTCGGGCTGAGATCACACCCTCCGAACCTGATCCGGGTCATGCCGGCGCAGGGAAGTGGAAACGAACTCGGCATCGGCACAGGACCCCCCTCACCGCTCTGTTGCGGTCACCTGTTCTTCGCCACCGCCCATCATGCGCAGCGCCTGGATTGAGAAGCGTCGCGGCACCGCGAACTATTCCCAGATGCATTACGCCCGCCAGGGCGTGGTGACGGAAGAGATGGCCTATGTGGCCCAGCGGGAGAACCTGCCCGAATCGCTGGTGATGGAGGAGGTGGCGCGGGGCCGGATGATCATTCCGGCCAACATCAACCACCCCAACCTGGAGCCGATGGCGATCGGCATCGCCAGCCGTTGCAAGGTGAACGCCAACATCGGCGCCTCCCCCAACGCGTCCGATCTCGATGAGGAGGTGGCCAAACTGCGCCTGGCGGTGAAATACGGCGCCGACACGGTGATGGACCTCTCCACCGGCGGCGTCAACCTCGATGAGGTGCGCACGGCGATCATCAACGCGTCGCCGGTGCCGATCGGCACGGTGCCCGTCTACCAGGCGCTCGAGAGCGTGCACGGCTCGATCGAGAAGCTCGACGCCGACGACTTCCTGCACATCATTGAGAAGCACTGCCAGCAGGGCGTCGATTACCAGACGATCCACGCCGGGCTGTTGATTGAGCACCTGCCTTTGGTGAAGGGTCGCCTCACCGGCATTGTGAGCCGTGGCGGCGGCATCCTGGCCCAGTGGATGCTGTATCACCACAAACAAAACCCTCTGTATACCCATTTCGATGACATCATCGAAATCTTCAAGCGCTACGACTGCACCTTCTCCCTGGGCGATTCGCTGCGGCCGGGTTGCCAGCACGACGCCTCCGATGCGGCCCAGCTGGCGGAACTGAAAACCCTGGGCCAGCTCACCCGCCGCGCCTGGGAGCACGACATCCAGGTGATGGTGGAGGGTCCGGGCCACGTGCCGATGGACCAGATCGAGTTCAACGTCAAAAAGCAGATGGAGGAGTGCAGCGAGGCGCCCTTCTATGTGCTCGGTCCGCTGGTCACCGACATCGCCCCCGGCTACGACCACATCACCAGCGCCATCGGCGCGGCGATGGCCGGTTGGTATGGCACGGCGATGCTCTGCTACGTGACCCCCAAGGAGCACCTGGGCCTGCCCAACGCCGAAGATGTGCGCGAGGGCCTGATCGCCTACAAGATCGCTGCCCACGCCGCCGACATCGCCCGCCACCGCCCCGGCGCGCGCGATCGCGACGACGAACTCAGCCGCGCCCGCTACGCCTTCGATTGGAACAAGCAGTTCGAGCTCTCGCTGGATCCCGAGCGGGCCAAGGAGTATCACGACGAAACCCTGCCCGCCGACATCTACAAGCAGGCTGAGTTTTGCTCGATGTGCGGCCCCAAGCACTGCCCGATGCAAACCAAGATCACCGACAAGGATCTCGAAGGGCTGGAGCAGGTGTTGGCGGAGCAGAAGGCTGGTGAAGCCGCTCCTGCGGCGGTCTGATCCGATTCGGCACAGCCATCAAGCCTGGCCTTACTTCGCCAGGCTGAGCGGGATATTGGGGCTTTCAGGGTTCACATCCAGGCTCTGCAGCTGGGGTCGCAGCACCAGGTCCATGTCCTCCATGGGGATGGCGCCCAATAGCACTTCATTGCCCAGCACCATGGCACCGGTGAAGCAACGGCGGTTGCGGAAGCGCACTTCTACCGGACCCACATAGGGCACCGTGCGCCGATGGCCGTCGGCCAATACCACCTCGCGGCGCTCCAGCTCACCCAGGCTCAGTTGGAGTGCCAGGTGCTCTGGGATGCAGAGATGCACCGCTCCACTGTCTGCCAGCGCTGAAACTTCCAGGGCAGCCAGCTCCGGCTTGGTGGGGTTGCTGATTGAAACGGTGCCACGGATCAGTCCCATGGGGTCAGCTTAGGGGCCAGTCCCAGTCGCACTGGCCTCTCCCGAGAGAGGCCAAACAAAAGCCCCACCTTGCGGTGGGGCATAAAACTGATGCGCAGCAGGAGCAGACCAGCCTGACGCGATCAGCCCAGGGCCTTGGCCTTGGCCACCACGTTGTCCACGGTGAAGCCGAACTTCTCCAGGCACACGGGGCCGGGGGCGGAGGCGCCGAAGCGGTCGATCGACACGGTGTCGCCGTCGAAGCCCACGTACTTGTGCCAGCCGAAGGAGCTGGAGGCTTCCACCACCAGGCGCTTGCGGCAGGCTGCCGGCAGCACGCTCTCGCGGTAGGCGGCGTCCTGCTCTTCGAACAGCTCGATGCAGGGCATCGACACCACGCGCACGTTCTTGCCTTCGGCGCGCAGCTGGGCGGCGGCCTTGGTGCAGAGCTCCAGCTCAGTGCCGGTGCCGATCAGGAGCAGATCGGGGCTGCCGTTGCTGTCTTCCAGGATGTAGCCGCCTTTGGCCACATGGGCGGCAGCCGAACCGGGTTGGTTGGCCATCGCCTGGCGGCTGAGGGCCAGCACCGTGGGGCGCTTGCGGTTGGTGACGGCCACCTGGTAAGCGCCCATGGTTTCGTTGCCGTCGCCGGGGCGCATCACCAACAGGTTGGGGATGGCGCGCAGGTTGGCGAGGGTTTCCACCGGCTGGTGGGTGGGGCCGTCTTCGCCCAGGCCGATCGAGTCGTGGGTGAGCACGTAGATGCAGCCCAGTTCGCTCAGGGCCGAGAGGCGCATCGCGCCGATCATGTAGCCAGCGAACACCAGGAAGGTGCCGCCGTAGGGGATCAGGCCGCTGTCGTGGTAGGCGATGCCGTTCATGATCGCCGCCATGGCGTGCTCGCGCACACCGAAGTGCAGGTAGCGGTTGGCCTCACCACCCTTCTGGAAGCTCGCCTCGCCCTTGATGTCGGTGAGGTTGGAGTGGGTGAGGTCGGCGGAGCCGCCGATCAGTTCGGGCAGGTTGGGGCCGAAGGCATTCAGCGCGTTGTAGGAGTGCTGGCGCGTGGCCAGTCCTTTGTCTTCCGGGGAGAAGCTGGGCAGGGAGGCATCCCAGCCCTGGGGCAGTTCACCGCGCAGTTGGCGCTCAAACTCAGCCGCATCGGCGGGGTATTGGCTGCGGTAGGTGGCCAGGGTGGCGTTCCAGGCGGCTTCGTGTGCTTCACCGCGGCTGATGGCCTGGCGCCAGTGGTCGTAAGCGTCTTGCGGCACCTCGAATGCGCCGTAGCTCCAGTCGAGGGCCTTGCGGGTGAGTTCGGCTTCATCGGCGCCAAGGGCGGCCCCGTGCACACCGGCGGTGTTGGCCTTGTTGGGGGAGCCGTAGCCGATGGTGGTGGTCACCTTGATCAGGCTGGGCTTGTCGGTGACGGCCTTGGCGGCCTCGATCGCCCGGGCGATGCCGGCCACGTCGGTGTTGCCATCCGCCACGTGCTGGACGTGCCAGCCGTAGGCCTCATAGCGCTTCAGCACGTCCTCGGTGAAGGACACGGCGGTGTTGCCGTCGATGGTGATGTGGTTGTCGTCGTAGAGGGCGATCAGCTTGCCCAGGCCCAGGTGACCGGCCAGGGAGGCGGCCTCACCGCTCACACCTTCCTGATGGCAGCCGTCGCCCATGATCACGTAGGTGGTGTGATCGACGAGCTCGCAACCGGGCTTGTTGAACTTCGCGGCCAGGTGGGCTTCGGCGATCGCCAGACCCACGGCATTGGAGATGCCTTGGCCGAGGGGGCCGGTGGTGACCTCAACGCCCGCGGTCTCGAAGGTTTCGGGGTGTCCAGGGGTGCGGCTGCCCCACTGGCGGAACTGTTTGATGTCGTCCAGGGTCACCGAGTCGTAGCCGGTGAGGTGCAGCAGCGCATACAGCAGCATGCAGCCGTGGCCGGCCGACAGCACGAAGCGGTCGCGGTTGAACCACTTGGGGTTCTTGGGGTTGTGCTTCAGCACCTTGTCCCACAGCGCGAAGGCCATGGGTGCGCAGCCCATCGGCAGGCCGGGGTGGCCGGAGTTCGACTTGTTGATCGCGTCGATCGCCAGGAAGCGAATGCTGTTGACGCAGAGCGACTCGACGGACGTGGAGGGGGCGACAACCATGGCTAGGCAGGTGCGGGGTTTAGGGAGGGAGAAGGGTCACGCCATGCGGCGGAACGCCAGGCAGACGTTGTGACCGCCAAACCCGAAGGAATTGGAGAGCACCACGTTGAGGGTGTGTTCCCGGGCCTGGTTGGGAACCACATCCAGATCACAGGCCGGATCCGGATTTTGGTAGTTGATGGTAGGCGGCACCAGGTTGTGCTCCATCGCCAGCACAGCGGCTACCGCTTCGATGCCGCCGCTGCCTCCGAGGAGATGGCCGGTCATCGACTTGGTGGAGCTCACCGGAATTTGGTAGGCACGCTCGCCGAGGGCGCTCTTGATCGCCGAGGTCTCGTTGCTGTCGTTGGCCTGGGTGCTGGTGCCATGGGCATTGACGTAGTCGACCGCTTCGGGCTCCAGTTGGGCATCCCGCAGGGCCAGGCGCATGGCCTCAGCGCCACCAACGCCGCCCGGGGAGGGCGAGGTGATGTGGTGGGCGTCGCAGGTCATGCCGTAGCCCACCACTTCGGCCAGGATCTGGGCGCCGCGGGTCTGGGCGTGTTCGAGGCTCTCGAGCACCACCACCCCGGCCCCTTCGCCGATCACGAAGCCGTTGCGCTCGGCGTCAAAGGGGCGGCTGGCTGTGGCGGGGTCGTCGTTGCGGAACGACAGGGCCTTGGCGCTGGCAAATCCAGCCACCCCCAGGGGCGTGATGGCCGACTCAGCCCCACCAGCCACCATCACGTCGGCCAGGCCCAGCTGGATCAGGCGGTAGGCATCGCCAATGGCATTGGAGCCGGCGGCGCAGGCGGTGGCCACGGCGGTGCTCGGTCCCTTGGCCCCCAGGGCGATGGCCGTGAGGCCAGTGGCCATGTTCGGAATCATCATCGGCACGCAGAACGGGCTGACCCGATCCGGACCGCGATCGTTGAGCACCTGGGCCTGGGTCTCCATCATCAGCAATCCGCCGACGCCGGAGCCGATGGCGGTGCCAACCCGATGTTGGTTGGAGGCATCGATGGTGAGGCCGGCGTGGGCGACGGCCTGCTTGGCTGCCACCACCCCAAACTGGCAGAAGCGGTCCCAGCGCTTGGATTCCTTGGGCTCAAGCCAGCCGGAGGGGTCGAAGTTTTTGACCTCGGCCGCAAACCGGCAGGCATGGCGACTGGCGTCAAACAGGGTGATTCCCGCTACGCCATTGCGCGCCGAACGCAAACCCTCCCAGTAACTGGGAACGTCGTTGCCGATCGGTGTGACCGCGCCGAGACCGGTGACGACGACGCGCTGGAGACCCTGCACCATGGAGTGGCTCAGGCCTGCTTGTCCTGGATGAACTTGACGGCGTCACCCACGGTGGTGATGCCTTCGGCGGCTTCGTCGGGGATTTCGATGTCGAAGGCCTCTTCGAGGGCCATCACCAGCTCGACGGTGTCGAGGGAGTCAGCACCCAGATCGTTTTGGAAGTTGGATTCGGGCTTGACGTCCCCGGCATCCACGCTGAGCTGCTCTGCAACGATCGAGCGCACTTTCTCGAAGATCGCTTCCTGGGACATGGCCGCTGTGAGAGTCGACGCACTCTACGGGTCGCCCTGCGGAGCATCCTCCGGCGTATGAACAAGGGTGACGGCCTGCGGAGCGTCGCGCTTCGGCCCCGAACGCTTTGGGTACGTTGGGCGCAACGCCGTTTGTTCCCGGCTCAGGCCCATGTCCCACGCCGTCAAGATCTACGACACCTGCATCGGCTGCACCCAGTGCGTGCGCGCCTGCCCTCTCGACGTGCTCGAGATGGTGCCTTGGGATGGCTGCAAGGCCGGTCAGATCGCCTCGTCGCCCCGCACCGAAGACTGCGTGGGCTGCAAGCGCTGCGAAACCGCCTGCCCCACCGACTTCCTCAGCATCCGGGTGTACCTGGGCGACGAAACCACCCGCTCGATGGGCCTCTCCTACTGAGTCCTGTCCATCGGCACCACTGCCAATAAGCTCAAGCCCGGCCCTTGCCGGGCTTTTTTGTTGCGCCCCCTTTTGCGCCCCTAGTTGGCCCTGGCCTATGTGCGGCATCGTTGCCCTGATCGGATCGCGGGAGGCGGCTCCCCAGCTGCTGGAGGGCCTGCGCCAGCTGGAATACCGGGGCTACGACTCGGCCGGGATCGCCACGGTGGATGCCCAGGCGGATTCGGGGCCGGGCCGGCTGCACTGCCTCAAGGCCGAGGGCAAGCTGGTGAACCTCATGGCGCGGTTCGAGGCCCAGGGTGCCCCCGGGCACTGCGGCATCGGCCACACCCGCTGGGCCACCCACGGCAAGCCGGAGGAGCGCAACGCCCATCCCCATCTCGATGGCAGCGGCCAGCTGGCGGTGGTGCAGAACGGCATCATTGAGAACTACCGCAGCCTGCGGGAGGAGCTGCAGGCGGAAGGCGTGGTGTTCCGCTCCGACACGGACACGGAGGTGATTCCCCACCTGCTGGCCCGTCAATTGGCGCGGCTGCAGGCTGGCGTGGCAGGTGGGCGTGGCCGGGTGGCCAGCGGCAGCCTGTTGCTGCAGGCACTGCAAGAGGTGCTGCCCACGCTGCAGGGGGCCTATGCCCTGGCGGCGGTGTGGGCCGAGGCCCCCGGGGCGCTGGTGGTGGCTCGCAAGGCGGCGCCGCTGTTGATCGGTTTGGGGGAAGGGGAATTTCTCTGCGCCAGCGACACCCCGGCGCTGGCGGGCTTCACCCGCACGATCCTGCCGATGGAAGACGGCGAGGTGGCCCTGCTCACCCCGTTGGGCATCGAGCTTTACGACGCTGCAGGGGAGCGGGTGCAGCGCAGCCCCAGCCTGCTGAGCGGCACCGAACACGTGGCGGACAAGCGCAGCTTCCGCCACTTCATGCTCAAGGAGATCCACGAGCAGCCCGAAACCGCGGCCCTGTGGGTGGCCCGCCACCTGCCGGAGCCTGTGGCCGGGCAAGCCACGCCCCTGGTGGCCCTGCCGCTGGCGGCGGAGGTGTTGGAGGGGGTGGAGCGGATTCAGATCCTGGCCTGCGGCACCAGTCGCCATGCCGCCCAGGTGGGGGCCTACCTGCTGGAGCAGCTGGCGGGCATTCCCACGGGCGTGTTCTACGCCAGTGAATTCCGCTACGCGCCGCCGCCGCTGACGCCCCACACCCTCACGATCGGCGTCACCCAATCGGGCGAAACAGCCGACACGTTGGCGGCTCTGGCAATGGAGCAGGAGCGGCGCCAGCTGGTGGCTGATCCGGCTTTTGCACCGCGGCTGCTGGGGATCACCAACCGCCCCGAAAGCTCCCTGGCGCGCATGGTCGACCACATCCTCGACATCGGCGCCGGCATTGAGGTGGGGGTGGCGGCCACCAAGACCTTTTTGGGTCAACTGCTGGCTTTCTACGGCCTGGCTCTGGCCTTTGCCGAACGGCGGGTGGGCCAGCGCCAGGGGGGTGGCACGTCGGGCCGGAGTCGTGAGGAGCTCAAGGCCCTGGTGGCCGCGTTGCGGCAGCTGCCCCAGCAGCTCGAGGCCCTGGTGGCCGACCACGACCAGCGCTGCGCCGCCCTGGCCCACCGCTTTGAGGGCACCCAGGATGTGATCTTCCTGGGGCGGGGGATCAACTACCCGATCGCCCTGGAGGGGGCGCTCAAGCTCAAGGAGATCAGCTACATCCACGCTGAGGGCTACCCGGCCGGCGAGATGAAGCACGGGCCGATCGCCCTGCTCGACGCCAAGGTGCCGGTGGTGTCGATCGCGGTGCCCGGGCTGGTGTTCGAGAAGGTGCTCAGCAACGCCCAGGAGGCCAAGGCCCGCGATGCCCAGCTGGTGGGCGTGGCGCCCGACTGCCCCGACGCCGAGCTGTTTGATGTGCTGTTGCCGGTGCCGGTGGTGGACGAGCTGCTCAGCCCGCTGTTGACGGTGATTCCGATGCAGTTGCTGAGCTATCACATCGCCGCCCACCGGGGCCTGGATGTGGATCAGCCCCGCAACCTGGCCAAGAGCGTCACTGTGGAGTAATTGGTGGAGTAAGTGGCGGCGTGAGGGTCTGATTGGGCTCGACGTCGCTGCGGCCGTAGCGGTCTTCGAAGCGCACGATGTCGTCTTCGCCCAGGTAGGGGCCGCTCTGCACTTCGATCAGTTCCACCGGGATCTTGCCGGGGTTGGAGAGGCGGTGGCGGCAGCCCAGGGGGATGTAGGTGCTCTGGTTTTCGCCCACCAGCTCCTGGCGGCCATCCTTGTCCACCACCGCCGTTCCCTGCACCACGATCCAGTGCTCGGCCCTGTGGTGGTGCATCTGCAGCGACAGGCTGGCCCCAGGGTTGACCACGATTCGCTTCACCTGCCAGCGCTCGCCCTCGGTGACGCCGTCGTAGGACCCCCAGGGGCGGTAGATCTTGCGGTGGGCCTTGCTTTCCGGCGCCCCCTCCCGCTCCAGCAGTCCCACAATCCCCTTGATGTCCTGGGCCCGGTCGCGGTGGGCCACCAGCACCACGTCGTCGGTTTCCACCACCACCAGGTCTTCCACCCCGAGGCCCACCACCAGCCGGTGCTCGCTGCGCAGATAGCAGTTGCGGGCGTCGTCGTGGATCACCCGGCCCCTCAGCACGTTGCCTTGCGCGTCGCGCTCCGCGGCGGTTTCCCAGAGGGCGCTCCAGCTGCCCACATCGCTCCAGCCGGCCTCTAGCGGCAGCACAGCGCCGCGGTCGGTGCGCTCCATCACGGCCACGTCGAGGGCCACATTCGGGCAGCCGGCGAAGGCTTCCCGTTCCAGCCGCAGGAAATCGAGGTCGGCGCTGTCCTGCTCCAGGGCGGCGCGGCAGGCGCTCACCACCTCCGGGGCCAGCCGTTCCAGCTCCGCCAGGATGGCGCTGGCCTTGAACAGGAACATGCCGCTGTTCCAGGTGAAGCGGCCCGTGGCCAGGAACCCCTCGGCGGTGGCCCGATCCGGCTTCTCGACAAAGCGGGCGATCGGCACCGGCGCGCTGGCCGCCGCCAACGACTGCGCGGCCTCGATGTAGCCGTAGCCCGTTTCCGGGGCGGTCGGCACGATCCCGAAGGTCACCAGTTGGCCGGCTTCCGCCGCTGCCGTGCCTGCCGCGATCGCGGCGCGGAAGGCCGCCGCATCCCGGATCACGTGGTCGGC
>Ga0194133_10002555_pt1 | contig 27831 bp, 25 predicted proteins | sample TA2KigOf40mmetaG_FD_155448 | JGI IMG/M metagenome (GOLD analysis project Ga0194133, IMG submission 155448) | Freshwater microbial communities from Lake Tanganyika, Tanzania - TA2015055 Kigoma Offshore 40m | ecosystem: Environmental > Aquatic > Freshwater > Lake | place: Tanzania: Lake... | reverse complement strand
TATTTGAACGCTTCGAGGCCCGGCTGCGCGGCCTTTTGGACGGGGTAGTCACCGCCGAGATCCTGCGTTTTGGCGGCGAAAGTTCTGAGGCCGCCGCGGTTGCAGTCACCGAGCGTCTTGCCCAAACTGGTGCGGGGGTGGTGATAGGCATGGGGGGTGGCAAGGCCCTCGACACTGCCAAGGTAGCGGCCTTCCGCGCCGGTCTTCCGCTGATCATCGTACCAACGATCGCGGCCTCGGACGCGCCCTGCTCGGCTCTGTCGGTCATATACAACGAGGACGGTAGCGTAGATCGCGACTTGTTCCTGCCGCGCAATCCGGACCTGGTCCTGGTCGATACCGCTATCATCGCGCAGGCGCCTGCGAGATTCCTTGCCGCGGGCATCGGCGATGCGCTTGCGACCTGGTATGAAGCCGAGTCCTGCCGCAAGAGCGGTGCAAAAAACTGCCTTGGTTTGCCTGGCCTTCCCCTGGCCTATGCCATCGCCCGGGAATGCCGCGAGGCTGTGCTTTCCTTTGGCCGGGAAGCCCTGGCTGAATGCGATACCGGTCACCCCGGGCCAGCGATCGAACGTGTGGTCGAGGCGAATATCCTCCTCTCGGGCCTGGGCTTCGAATCCGGCGGAGTGGCGGCGGCCCATGCGATCCACCACGGTTTGACCGAGCTTGACGAGGTTCACCACGCGCTGCACGGCGAGAAGGTTGCCATCGGGATTCTCGCCGGACTTCTGCTGAATGGCGAACGCGAAGAGTTCGACCGCATTCGCTGCTTTCTGGCGGAAGTGCGCCTGCCGGTGCGTCTTGCCGACATCGGCATCGTCGAGGTGACCGAGGAGAAATTGCAGCGTGTTGCTCGCCGGGCTTGTCGGCTAGGTGAAATCATCCACAACGAACCCTTCGCCGTGAGCGAAGCCATGGTGATGACGGCCCTGCGCGCCCTGGTTTAGGCTAGGCAGCAGGCCGCGAGGGCGGCTTCGGCGCAGGCGATGTCCTGGGCCACAAGCCCGCCCGAGACGCCGATCGCGCCAACGCAGGCGCCACCGACCAGGACTGGCAGTCCCCCGCCCCACAACAGCATCCGCGACCTTGAGGCAGCACCCGCCCGCAGCTCGTCATCCGCCATACGCTCCCGCAGGGCATCGGTCGAACGTCTGAAGGCGGCGGCGGTCCAAGCCTTGTCGGTCGCGGCGGTCATGAAGGCTTCGTTCACGCCATCCATCCGCAGGGCCGCAAGGGGAAGGCCCGCTGCATCCACCGCGACGGCTGCGATCCGCAGGCCTTGCCGTTCGGCCTCCACGATGGCGGCCTGCACCAGTTGCAACGCCGTGGCCGAGCCAAGATGATGTTGTGCGACAACGGCGCCGGTCATGGCTTGCCTGCAAAGGTGTAGGCAGTCTTGACCGTTGTGAAGAACTCGGCCGCATAGGTGCCTTGTTCGCGCGGGCCAAGGCTGGAGGCCCTGCGCCCCCCGAAAGGCACATGGAAATCAACCCCCGCGGTGGGAAGGTTGACCATGACCATGCCGGCTTGGACCGCCCGCTTGAAATGGGTGGCATGGGCCAGGCTTTGAGTCACGATCCCGGCAGAGAGACCGAATTCGGTGTCATTGGCAACGGCCAGAGCCTCGTCATAGTCCCTTACCCGTATGACGCAGGCGACCGGGCCAAAGACCTCTTCCCGTGCGATGCGCATGTCATTGGTCGCGCCGGCGAAAAGCGCCGGACGCAGGAAATGGCCTTCAGTGTCGCGTTGCAAGCGTTCGCCCCCGGTGACATGTTCTGCCCCTTCGTCGCGGGCGATGGCGATGTATCGCAGGTCTTGCTCAAGTTGGCTTTCATCGACGACCGGGCCGATCTCGGTGGAAGGGTCCAGCGCATGGCCGACGCGAAGCGCCGCAACGCGCGCGGTCAGGGCCGAGAGGAAGGCGTCGTGGACCCCTTCGGTCACGATCAACCGGGACGAGGCGGTGCAGCGCTGGCCGGTCGAGAAGAAGGCGCCCTGCACGGCGCAGTCGACGGCCAGGGCAAGGTCGGCATCATCCAGGACCACAAGGGGGTTCTTACCGCCCATTTCAAGCTGAACCTTGCGGCGCAGGCGGGCCGAGCTCTCGGCCACCCGTGCACCAGTGGCGGTTGATCCGGTAAAGCTGATCGCGTCGATATCGGGGCTGTCCAACATGGTCTGACCGACAACCGAACCGCGCCCCATCACAAGGTTTAGCACGCCGGGTGGCAGGCCGACGCGGTGCAGGACTTCGGTCAGCGCCCAAGCGCAGCCAGGAACAAGGTCGGCGGGTTTCAGAACCACGGTGTTGCCGTGGGCAAGCGCAGGAGCGAGTTTCCAGGCCGGAATGGCGATGGGGAAATTCCAAGGTGTGATCAGGCCGACCACGCCCACGGGTTCGCGCGTGATCTCGACCCCGACACCCGGGCGAACCGAGGGCAATAGCTCGCCCCCCGTGCGCAGCACTTCGCCCGCGAAGAAGTCGAAGATCTGGCCGGCGCGGGTGGCTTCACCAATGCCTTCGGCAATCGTCTTGCCCTCTTCCGACGACAGAAGTCTGCCCAGTTCCTCGCGCCGCGCAGTGATCTCATCAGCGGCCCGGCGCAGAATCGCATGGCGGGAAAGCGGCGGCATCGCGGACCAGGCAGGCAGGGCGGCGCGGGCGGCGGCAATGGCGGCCTGCGTGTCTTCGACCGTGGCGCGAGCGTAAAGGCCAACCGGCGCTGTCAGGTCAGAGGGGTTGCGGTTTTCGGCAAAGCTTGCGCCGACCCATTCGCCATTGATGAGGTTGAGGTGCTGCTTCATGGATCAGATCCTGGTCAGGGGGTCACGATGATCGCGCGCTGGTCGTCGCGGGCCATGGCGATGAGGAACGGTTCCCGGTCTTGCAGGGATTCGAATTCGGCCTTGTTGGACATTCCGCGCCAGTTGGCCCGGATCAGACTTTGGGCGACGGCCCCGCCCAGCGTGGTTCCGGGACCGGGGATGATCAAGTAATCCGGCGCGAATTCGCGGGCGGCCGTGCGGATGGCGGCGGTGAAATCATAGGGCTCCACCACCTGATGGCCAAGCGTGTAGTCGCGAAGAGCGGCGGTGGTCGCGGCGCCGGGCCACCAGACATGGCCTCGCCCGTCGATCAGAGGCTTTTGAGGCTGCTGGAACAGGCTTTCCGGCAGGGCCGCTCGGCCCTTCTCAGCCACCGGAGCCTGCAACGCGGTGTGGAAGGCCGCATGGTTCCCAAGGCGCAGGGGAAAGCGGCCCTGGACCGTGGGGACGGCGGAGTCAAAGGCCTGAAGGCCAGCCTCGTTCCCGGCGATGACCAGCATTCCGCCAAGGTCGATCGACAGGGCAAGCTCATGGCCCGGACGCGCGCCGATCTCGGCCACCAGCGCCATCAGTTCCGCATGGCGCAAGGGGGCGTCCTGCCAGTCTTCGCCGATGAAGGGGTAGACGGTCTGGCCGCCGATCAGGGCCTCTTGCATCAGGGTGCCCATGGTGTTGACCACGGTGAAGCCTTCCATGGGTCCCAGCGCCCCGGCGCAGGCGAGCGCGGAGTACCAGCCCATGGAATTGCCGGTGACCGCCACGACCTCGACGCCCTGCACCGACAGCGCATCGCCCAATGTGCAGGCGTAGATCAGTGCCGAGGCATTGTCGCCGCGCGTATGGCGGGCGACGGAGTAGGCCGGCGCGGTGTCCAAAGCGGTCAGGGTCTCTTGCCCCAGCCGCGCGCGTTCGGCGTCGAAGCGGGCCAGAAGGCCAGCGTCGGGGAAGCTGCGGGTCAGGCTGCCAAGCTCGGCCTTGGTATAGGTGCCCCGGCCCGGACAGATCAGGACGGCGGTTTTCATTTCACCAGCCCTTTCGCTGCCGCCAGGATATCGGCGGATGACGGCATGGTCGCCGCATAGGCCGGGCCGGTGGCGATGAAGCTGTCCTCGGCGGTGATCCGGGCGCGCTTTGCATCGGGGGCCGCCTCATGGAAATGGGCCATCAGCGCCTCGGCCACGCCGCCGGAATGGCGGGTCTCATCGACGATCAGGATGTGCTTGCAGCCTTCGACGGCCTTGGTCAGTGCGGCCTTTGGCAAGGGCGAGAGCCAGCGCGTATCGACGATGCGGGTCTTGATCCCGGCACCTTCGATCCCCGGAAGGGCTTGATTGGACAAATAAACCCCGTTGCCGAAGGTGACGATGGCAAGGTCTGTGCCTGCACCGCTGACGCCCACTTCACCCAGCGGGATGCTCTCCGACGGGTCGGGGTAACGGGTCATCCAGGCCCCGTCCTTCTCGGCATGCAGGTCGCGCATCGGGTAAAGGGCGATGGGTTCAAGGAAGACGACCACCCGCTGTTCTTCCCGCGCGAGACGCACGCATTCGCGCAGCATCCGGGCGGCATCGGCCCCGTTCGAGGGTACGGCGAGGATCACACCGGGAATGTCACGGATGACAGCGACCGAGTTGTCATTGTGGAAATGCCCGCCGAAGCCCTTCTGGTAACCCAGGCCCGCAATCCGCAGCACCATCGGGTTGGTGAAGGCACCCTTGGAGAAGAACGAAAGCGTCGCAGCCTCGCCCCGGATCTGATCCTCGGCATTGTGCAGATAGGCGAGGAACTGGATTTCCGGCATCGGCACGAAACCGTTCTGCGCCATGCCGATGGCGAGGCCCAGGATCGACTGTTCGTCGAGAAGCGTGTCGATCATCCGGTCAGGCCCGAAGCGTTGGGTAAGCTTCTGCGTGACCCCATAGACGCCGCCCTTCCGGCCCACATCCTCGCCCATCATCACGATCTCGCGGTGGGAAAGCATCAGGTCGGTCAGCGCCCAGTTGATGATGCGCGACATGATCTGCGGTTCGTCCATCGCCTTCAGATCGCCGCCAAACGCCTGCGCCCGCGCCTCGGCGCTGGGGCCATTGGTCGGCTTGCAGGGACGCGCGGGCGGGATCAGGCTGGCCATGACTTCGGTCGCGGTCTTCAGCCGAGGGCGTTTGACGGCATCCGCTGCCACCCGCGCCACCCGTTCACCGGTTTCCTGATAGATCGCCAGCGCCTGATCGGGGGTCATCACCCCGGCCTGATCCAAGAGGCGGACGGAATGGAGCAGGGGATCATGCGCCTCCTCGGCTTCGACCTCTTCCTTCGGCAGATAGGTCGTCGGCATATCCGCCCCGGCATGGCCGTAAAGTCGGATCGTGCGCAGATGCAGTAAGGCGGGCTTCTTGCGGCTGCGGACGTACTCCGCCGCCTCTTCGGCCACGCGGTAGGTGTCGTAAAGGTCCAGCCCATCGGCCTTGAAGTATTTCAGGCCGGGGCGGGCGCTGAACGTGGCTTCGATCCAGCCCTTCGGCGTCTTGGTGGAAATCCCGATCCCGTTGTCTTCGCAGACAAAAAGAAGGGGCAACGGGATCGACTGGTAGCTGGTCCACTGTGCGGTGTTGAAGGCCCCCTGGGCGGTCGAATGGTTGGCCGAGGCATCGCCGAAGCTGCAATAGACGATGGCGTCATCCGGCAGGATCGCATGTTCCGGCCGGAGCCGCCGGGCCGCGCCGATGGCATAGGCGGCACCCACGGCCTTCGGCAGATGCGAGGCGATGGTCGAGGTCTGGGGCGGGATCATCAGCGCATGGCTGCCCAGCACCTTGTGCCTGCCGCCCGAGATCGGGTCGTCCTTGGACGAGGCAAAGGAAAGCAGCATGTCCCAGGCCGGGTTCTGCCCCGGCACCTGGCCCGACCTCGCGATCTGGAAAGCCGCGTCGCGGTAGTGGAGGAAGGCCATGTCGGTCGGGCGCAGCGCCAGGGCAACCGCCGCCAGCCCCTCATGCCCCGAAGAGCCGATGGTATAGAACCCCTGCCCCGCCCGCTGCATCGCGCGACTTTGGCGGTCAAGCACGCGGGTCAGGCAGGCGGCGCGGAAGGCCTGGGTGGCCAGTTCCGGCGACAGGGGGCCGGTAGGCGCATTCCCTGCGGGAAGGTCGCGGGCGGCGACCCGGCGCAGGAAGTTTTCATGCACGATCTCGCAGCGATCCATTAGTGAGGCAGCCCTTGCGATGGTTGTCCCTGCCATTCTTCGGCCAAGGCGTTCTGCCTGTCGGAGAAATGCTTGCGGGAATGCTGTGTTCCCATGTTTCGCTCCCCCGGTTCGGCTCAGTTGACCCGCTCGGAAGCCGTTCCGCCAGTCAGGATCTGGATCGCTTGCTCGACCGCTCCGCGTTGCAGGGCCTCGACTGTGGCTTCGGAGTACCAGGCTGTGTGGTCCGAAAGAACCACGGCGGGCGCGGCAAGGAGAGGGCTGTTTTCTGGTGGCTCGGTCTCGAAAACGTCGATCCCGGCGCCAAGGACCCGACCAAGCGCCAGGGCTTCGGCCAGTGCCGTCTCGTCGACCAGAGGGCCGCGGCCGGTGTTGACAATGATCGTGCCCGGCCTGACCCGCGACAGGAACGCAGCATTGATGACATGGCGGTTCTGGGCTGTGGCCGGGGCATGCAGGGTAATCAGGTCGCTGCCCGCGGCAAGGGTCGGCAGATCGACGGCCCGGGCATCGGCGGGAAGCTGGTTGGGCTGCAGAAAGGGGTCGTGGATCAGGAAGCGGCTGATGCCAAAGGCGCGGAGGCGCTGAACGACCGCCTGGCCGATACGGCCAAAGCCGATCAGGCCCGCCGTCGAACCTGCGATGCGGGCGATGGGCTCGGCCTGGCCCACTTGCCAGGCCCCGACCCGCACATCGCGGTCGCGGCTGACGATGCGGCGGCGGACGGCCAGAAACAGGGCCAGCGTGTGGTCGGCCACCTCGATCTCGGCACCATAGCTGGGAACGCGGGCGACCACGATGCCACGGGCACGAGCGGCGTCCAGGTCGATCGTGTCGACCCCCACTCCATAGCGGACAATTCCACGCGCACGGGACATGGCGGCAATCACACTGGCATCAAGGACCGTGTCGCGGACAAAAACGATCTCGGCTTGCGAGAGGCCCTTGGCCAACCGGCTCCGGTCACCCTGCCAGTCCAACACCTCGACGGTCAGCCCATGCGGGGCCAGTGCCGCCGTTTCAAGCGCGTGATCAGCATATCCGGGTAGGACAATGACCGCTTTCCGATCCGGCATGTCAGGCCCCGATGCGGATGACGGCCTTGCCGTCGAAAGCGCGGTTGCGCAGGCGCGCCAAGTAGTCGGGCACCTGGTCCGGGGCTATTCGTGCCTCGATCATCGGGTCCAGCGTGCCACTCGCAAGCATGTCCACCAGCGCGGCCCCCATAACGGCGAAGTCGCGTTGCGTGCGCATGTCTCCTGCACCATAAGCTCCGCCCAAGGCGACCTCGTGGAGCGAGGCGGCATAGGTGTAGGCCGGCGTCTGGCTGAGGTCAGGCAGCGGGTCAACGCAGGCAAGATGGCCGTTGTAAGCCAAAAGCGACAGGGACTTGCGGGCATCGTGAGGGTTGGCGACTTCGAGCATGGCATCGGCGCCAAGCCCGCCATTCGCCTCCCGAACCTGCATCGCGAGGTCGGGCGCGCGATAGTCCAGCACGACGTCGGCACCAAGGGCGCGAGCGCGGTCAGCCTTTTCCGGCCGCGCGAGTGCAATGACCTTTGCGTCAAGTCGGTGCGCGATCTGGACGGCAAAACCGCCAACGCCGCCGGTTGCGCCCTGGATGACGATGGTTTGACCGGGCTGCAGGCGGATCTTACGGACCAGCGCCTGATAGGCCGTCAGCCCGGCGCAGGGCAAGGCAGCTGCGGCCTCCCAGCCGACCGTTTCGGGCAAGAGAGTCAGGACATGGGCAACCGTCGTGGCATATTCGGCGAAAACCCCCTGACGGCGCAGGTTGCCATGCCAGACCACACGGTCACCAACCTTCCAGCCGGTCACCCCGTCGCCCAGCTTGTCGATCACGCCGGCCGCGTCCAGACCGACGACATGGGGCTCTGTCCACCACGGGGCAAGGCCGCTGCACAGCTTCCAGTCGACCGGGTTAAGGCTGGCCGCCATGATCCTGACGCGAACCTCGCCTGGCTCTGGCTCCGGCATTGGAACATCGGCAAGGCCGGTGGTGGAAAGGTTGTCTTTTGGCTGAGAACAAAGGATCGCGCGCATGGGACTAGGGTTCCTTCCGGTCAAGAGATCGAATATCCGCCGTCGATGATCAGGGTCGTGCCCGTCACATAGGCGGCAGCGGGAGAGGCCAGGAACATCGCGCCATTGGCGATGTCTTCGGGCTTGCCCCATGTCTTTGTGGCGGTGCGCGAGGCGATGGCCGGGCCGATGGTCGGGCTTTGCCAAAGCTCCTCGGTCAGCGGCGTTTCTATCCAGCCTGGCGCGATGGCGTTGACCCGGATGCCTTCGGGCGCATAGGCGATGGCGAGGGATTTGGTCAACTGGCTTACGCCGCCTTTCGAGGCCGCATAGGCCGGAACCCGACGATCGCCGAAATAGGACAGCATCGAGGCTATGGTGATGATGTTGCCGCGGCTGGCGGCCAGAAGTCCGCGCGCGCCCATGGCATAGCGCGCCGTGCCGCCGAGGTTGACGTCCAGCACGTCCTGGAAGACATCCATCCGGTGTTCATCATCCCGGCGCACGATGCCCGCTGCGGTGACCAGCACATCCAATTGGTTGAGGCTCCCCAGAAGGGTGGCGCAATCTGCATCGGATCGCACGTCGACGGCCTTCCCCTCGATCCCCTGAGCAGCGCACCAGGTCAGTTTTTCGGGCGTGCTGCCCGTCACGATGACCCGCGCACCATGGCTACGAAAGGCTCGGGCAATGCCGGCGCCAATCCCGGTTGAACCGCCGGTGACCAGCACGGTCTTGCCCGCAAAAAGGTTGTCACGAAAGGTTGCCGCCATGATCGCCCCCCTTAGTTGACCGTTTCAAGCCAATCAGGCTGGACCAACTCGATCAGATATCCATCGGGGTCTTTCAGAAAGGCTATATGGGTCTTGCCATGCTTCATCGGCCCCGGTTCGCGCGTGATCAGCGCGCCACCTGCCCGCAGCTTTTCGGCGGTCGCATAGATATCGCGAGTTTCCAGCGCGATATGGCCATAGCCTGCGCCAAGGTCGTAGGGGCCGTGATCGTAATTATAGGTCAGCTCGATCACTGTATTGGTTTCTTCCGGCCCGTAACCAACGAAAGCCAGGGTGAATTTGCCTTCAGGGAAATCCAGCTTCTTAATCAGCTGCATGCCCAAAAGGTCGGTGTAAAATCGGATTGAGGCGTCCAGGTCCTTGACCCGAAGCATCGTGTGCATGATCCGCAGCTTTGTCATTCGCGTTTTCCTTTCTGTCTGGCACCTGCAAAAAAACAGGTAACATGTTGGATGGGTCGCGCAGCCGAGGCCGCGCCGATCAGATGGCCATGGCACTGTAGTAGCGTTCGGTATAGGCGATATGGGCCCGGAGAAGGGTCTGAGAACTATCGGCGTCGCGCGCCACGATGGCTCGCTGCAGCGCTTGGTGTTCCGAGATCGAGTTCGCGCTATGCGCTTCGTCGCGCGAGAAGCGGAAGCGCAGGGCGGCAAAGCGGCTGTTGACCTGGCTGACATAGGTCTGCTCAAGAAGCGGTGACTGCGCCCTGCTGACGATGGACAGGTGGAACTCGGTATCCAGTCTTTGGTAGACCTCGCGGGCGCGGACCTTCAGGGCTTCGCGCATGGCAACCAGGATGCGCTGAATGTCGGAGGCAAGTCCCTCGGGGTCCCGGCGCAGCGCCAGAAGAATGGCCTCGACTTCCAGTGCAGTGCGCAATTCGCACAAGGCGCGCAACTCTTCGGCTGTCGGGCGAAAGACGAATGTGCCGTTCTGCGGACGGATCTCGATCAGCCCCTCACCCTCAAGTCGGATATAGGCTGAGCGGATCGGTGCCTTTGTCACGCCGTACAGCTCGGACAATTGGGCCTCCGAGATCTTTTCGCCCAGGGCGAACCTGTTCTCGATGATGTCCAGCCGCAAACGTTCCAACACCAATTCTGATACCGGTCTTGGTCTTTCGATCTTTGCGATGGCCCGGTTCATGTCTTGCCTCCTCAGCGCCCCAGGATAAAGGACACGGCTCTGTCCGCGATGACAAGGGTGGTCGAGTTGGTGTTTCCGCTGATGATCGTGGGCATGACTGAGGCGTCGGCGATGCGCAGCGATTGCACCCCCTTGACCTTCAGGTCCGGAGTGACGACCGCGCGCGGATCATTTTCACGCCCCATGCGCGCGGTACCGACCGGATGGTAGACGGTCTTGACGAAGCGCCGCGCATGTTCGGCCAGGGCCTCGTCGCTGTCGCTTTGCGGGCCGGGAAAGACCTCGCGCAGGATCATGTCGCGGATCGGTTTTTGCGCCAGGATGCGGCGGGCCTGGCGCAGGCCCCCGATCGACAGGCGCAGGTCCTCAGGATCCTCAAAATAGTTCGGGTCTACCAGGGGCTGATCCTTTGGATTTGTCGAGGCCAGCCGAACCGACCCGCGCGAGCCGGGCCGAAGCACGCAAGAGTTCAGCGTAAGCCCATAGGTTGGCTTCAGATCCCCTGCCGTGTCTGCGTCCAGGTAAACTGATGGCACGCAGAACTGTTGGATCTTGGCTTCGGCCGATAGGTCGTCGGGGTCAAAAAACGAGCAGGCCTCCACCCCGTTCGATGCCACGGGTCCAGTCTTAAAGAACATGTATTGCAAACCGTTGCGGATCTGGTTCCAACCGCGATCTTGGCTGAAGTAGCCAAAGGGACCATTGCAGAAGGCCAGCACCGGGACCTCGGTATGGTCTTGCAGGTTCTGGCCCACGCCATCCAGATCGACCAGAGGCTTCACACCCATTTCCTTCAGGTGAAAATGCGGCCCGATGCCCGACAGCATCAGGATCTTGGGCGTCGCGATGGCACCTGCGCACATCACAACCTCTTTGTCTGCCCTAGCTCGCAAGAGTTGGCCGTCACGAGAGTATTCGACGCCGATCGCACGCCCACCCTCGATAATCACTTTGTGGACAAGGCAGCCTGTAAGAACCTCCAGCCTTCCGGTCTTCTTGGCCGGGTGCAAGAATGCATCGGCGGCCGAGACACGCCGCCCGTTACGCGTAGTCAGCTGGAAGTACCCTGTGCCTGTCTGGCGCGGGCCGTTGAAATCGGGAGTAAAAGCTATGCCCGCCGCTTGCGCTGCCATCACATAGGCGCGGCTCAGTTCACAGATATGCAGCGGGTCAGACACTGACAGCGGGCCTTCAGTGCCATGGAGGTCATTGTTGAAGCGGTTGTTGCCTTCCATCGCCTTGAAGCGCTTTAGAAGTTCGGGCCAGCCCCAGCCGGGATCCTCCGTCGCCTCGACCCAGGGTGCATAGTCACCGGCCTGCCCCCTGATATAGACCATCGCATTGACCGAAGATCCGCCGCCCACGACCCGGCCCGTCGGTACCACGGGTTGCCGTCCTTTCAGGCGCTGCTGCACCGTGGACTGGTAGAACCACATGTATTTCTCGACACCAAGAAGCTTGACGAAGCCCGCCGGCATCTGGATCAGCGGATTGCGGTCGGACCCTCCCGCTTCGAGCACCAGGACCCTTGCCCCGGCCTCGGCCAGTTTCCCGGCGACAAGCGAGCCCGACGATCCTCCTCCCGCGATTACATAATCATAGCTCATCGGAGTGTTCCTTCACCCTTACATCAGCCGGAAACAACAGAAGGTTTTCGGGATCGACAGAGAGCGTGACCTCTTCGCCTCGCGCCACCTTCTGGCCAGGGGGTGTCACGAGGGCAACCCTCGCCCCTCCCACATCGACAAAGATCTCGTTGTGATCCTGCAGCTCTTCGGTGATGAATCCGCGGCCTTGCAACCGGATGGGGGACGCGGACCCCAGGCGCAGGAAATGAGGCCGGATTGCCGCCAGCCCGCGCGGCCCGACCGTTCGGATGCGGGCCTTCAGCCCATCTGTCAGGGCGACCCGATTGCCTTCGATGGTCAGGCCGCTGTCATTCCCGTCGCTGTAGTCCAAGAAGTTTATCGGTGGCTCGCCCACGAAACCGGCGACGAAGGCATTGGCGGGGCGCGAGTAGACCTCTTGCGGAGTGGCCATCTGCTGAATCATGCCGTCGGACATCACCATGACCCGGTCGGCCAGGGCCAGTGCCTCTTCTTGGTCATGCGTGACATAGATCATCGTATGGCCGAATTCTTGATGGATCGACTTGATGAATCGCCGCATCCGGTAGCGCTGGCGGGTGTCCAGATGGCTGATGGGTTCGTCCAGCAGGAAAACCGCAGGCTTGCGCACCAGAGCCCGGGCCAGACCCACACGTTGCGCCTGACCAGAGGACAGCGCGCCCGGTTTCAGGCCAAGAAGCGTAGTCAGTTCCATCTTCTCGGCCACCGTGCGCACGGCCCGGTCGATCTCGGTTGCGTCCTTTCCGGCAGAGCGTAGCGGGAAGGCGATGTTTTCATAGACCGTGATCGGGGCGTAAAGGGCGTAGTTCTCGAAGGACATCGCCACGTTTCGGTCGCGCGCGCGGACATCGTTGACCGCAACGCCGTCGAACAGGATCTGCCCTGCGCTGACGCTTTCCAGCCCTGCGATCATGCGCATTGTAGAGGACTTTCCACAGCCCGACGGCCCAAGAATGGCAACGAATTCGCCGTCGGCAATGTCGAAATCTATGCCGTGAACCGCCTGGAAGGCTCCGTATCGCTTGACCAATCTGTTTGCGGTAATGCGGGCCATGTCAGGCAGCGTCCATTGTCAGAGCGGTTTCATCGGCAAAGATGTGCAACCGCGTCGGGTCGATGCGGAGGCCGACGGCCTCGCCCGGGCGCAACGCGGCATCGGCAGGAAGCGACACCTGAATGTGGTCGGTACCAGCGGCAATAACTGCGATCTTGGAATGGCCCAGATGTTCGAGCACTTCGACCCGCCCGGCCAAAGTCTCGGGCCTTCCAGGCTCGACAAGGGTCAGGGCCGTTGACCGGACGCCGACCTTCAGGCCAGTGCGGCCAAGCGCGCTGAGCGGGGCTGCGCCGATGACTTGGCCATCTCCGGTCACAAGCACGGGCCCGCTATCGCCGGCGCGGGTGCTGACGTTCAAGTAGCTCATCGGTGGATCGCCAACGAAGGAAGCCACGAAAGTGTTGGCAGGACGGTCGTACAGATCGGCCGGAGTGCCCACTTGCTCCAGTCGGCCCGCGTTCAGGATCCCGACGCGGTCGCCCAGGGCCAGCGCCTCTTTCGACGAGGTGGTGGTGAAGACGATTGTGGCCTTCATCTCGACCGCCAGGGCCTTCAGCTCGGCCCGCATTCGGTGGCGCAGTTTGGCGTCCAGATGGCCGATGGGTTCGTCCAGAAGGTAGATGTCGGCTGGTCGAATGATCGCCCGCCCAAGTGCAACACGCTGGCGCTGGCCGCCAGACAGAAAACCCGGACGGCGATCAAGGACATGAGGAATTCCCAGGACCCCGGCAATGGATTTCACCCTGGCCGTGACTTCCGCAGGCTTCACCCCAGCGGCGCGCAGGGGGAAGGCCAGATTCTCGGCCACCGAAAGGTGTGAATAGAGCGCGTAGTTCTCGAACGCCATCGCAGCGTTTCGGCGTTCGGGCGGCAGATGCGCGATGCTGGCCCCGTTGCGCCGGACATCGCCCGAGGTCGGTCGTGTCAGCCCCGCCAGCAGGTTCAGGATCGTCGACTTGCCAGCCCCTGCTGGACCGTAAAGCACGAAGAATTCGCCCGGCCTGATATCCAGCGAAACCTTTCGCAGGGCGACAGTGCGCAGGCCGTAACGCTTGTGGACATCAACCAGAGAATACATCAGCGCTCCTCCGCCAGAAGGGCCGCGATTTCCGCCTCGGCGGCGGCGCGTTCGTTCTTGCAGGAACGGCGGCGGTACACGAAGAAGCCCAGCCCCAAAGCAATCCCCGCAATGTTCATGGCGAGGACCGATACTCCCTGATCGGCAAAGTACTTTTCCAGGAAGATCAGCCAGAAGAAGACAACCCCGACATAGATCAGAAGCGATTTGAAGCCGGCATCCCAGCCTTGCGAAAAACTCATCTTCCTACCCCCTGACCGCACCGAAAGTCAGGCCGCGCACCATGTAGCGCTGCATGACCAGAACGAAGATCAACATCGGCGCGACCGAGATTGTCGCTGCTGCTGCGACCGGGCCCCAGAGGATGCCCTGCAAGGTGAAGAAGCTTTCCACGCCGACCGTGACGGTCGATGCCATTTTGCGGGTCAGGATGTAGGCGAAGAGGAACTCGTTCCAGCAAAAGATCAGCGTGAAGACGGCGGTCACCGCAATGCCGGGTGCGGCCAGCGGGAAGGTGACCTTCCGCAAGACCTGGATGCGGCTGAGGCCGTCGAGGCGCGCTGAATGTTCCAAGCTGCGTGGGATGTCCAGGAAGAAGCTGACCAAAAGCCAGATGGCGAAGGGCAGGTTGAACATCACGTAGGACACGATCAGCGCACCATGCTGGTCCAGCCCAAGGTGCAGCGACTTGCCGATGGCCGTCTTGCCCACGTCGCGGAAGATCAGGAAGTAAGGCAGGATCACCGCGATCGCGGGCATCATCTTGGTTGACAGGATGAAGAATAGGATATGGCCGTCGCCCACATTGTAGCGGGCAAAGCTGTAGGCGGCGAGCGAGCCGAAGGCCACGACGATGGCTGTCGATATCACCGAGATGATCAGCGTGTTCTTGATGTAGAACAGGAAGTTCTTGTCAAAAAGCGCATGGGCATAATTCTCGAGCGTGGGTGTGAAGAAGAACTGCGGCGGCGAGACCATGATCGCGCCCTCCGGCTTGAAGCTGGTCAGAACCATCCAGAAGATCGGAAAGACGAAGAAGCCAAGGACCAGGAAGATCGTCCCATAGCGCAGGATTTCGATGATGACAGAGGTCTTGCGCTGCATCTCAGGCCTCCTTCGCGCGGTCGGTGAATTGTTTGAGAAGCGGCGTCAGCGCGAAGACGGCAGCCACCAGCATGACGTAAAGAAAGAAGACCGCCATGGTCGAGGCATAGTCCATCCGGAAAAGCTTCAGCCCGGTGCGATAGAGGTAGAAAGTCATCGTCTCGGTCGCGGTGCCCGGGCCGCCGCGCGTCAGCACCGCAACCGCGTCATATAGCCGGACGCAGTCAATGGTGCGCAGCACCAGCACTAGGAACAGGACCGGCTTCAGAAGCGGGAAGGTCAGTGTGGTCAGAATTCGCCAACGTGACGCGCCATCCAGTTCGGCCGCCTCGAATGGCTCTTTCGGCAGGGCCTGCAGGCCGGCCAGGGCGATCAGGGCCACGAAGGGCGTCCATTGCCAGATGTCGAACAGCACGACGGACCACAAGGCAATGGTATAGTCCCCAAGCCAGTTCGGCTCGGGCAGACCAAGGCTGCCCAGAACCCAGTTCATCACGCCGAACTGGGTGTCATAAAGGTAGCGCCAGAAAAGGCCCGTCACTGCGGCCGAGGTGGCCAATGGCAGGATCAGAAGCGACCGCGTCAGCCCCTTTGCAAAGGTTGCCCCATGCAGAAGAAAGGCGATGCCAACGCCCAGAATCATCTGCAGGCCCACGGCGACGACGGTGAATTTCAGCGTCACCCAACCCGCCTGCCAGAAGGCGCTGTCCGCAAAGACGACGCGGTAATTCTCGAGCCCGACATAATCGCCGATCTTGCCGCGTGACAGGTCTCCCATGCGGAAGGTCACGTCCAGCGCCTGAGCCAGCGGAAGGATCGCAAAGATCAGCGTGATGAGCATGGCCGGCGCAATCAGCAGGACCGAGAACCAACGGTCGGAAAGCCCGGCCCCTTTGGTCTTGGGCATGGCTGCAGGGCCGGATGATGCCGGTGTGCTGGACATGGGCTAACCTGGGTTGAGGAGTTGAGTGCGGGGGCAGTCGAGCCGCCCCCGCTAAGGACTGTCAGCCGATCAGTTGGCGATTGGGCAAGGGCCGCCGCAGATCTTCTCGACATCGGCGGCAAGCTGTTCCGCTGCCTGCCGGGCAGTGATCTGGCCCGAAGCCGCTGACTGCAGCGGGATCTGCATCGTGTTGTAGATCTTGGCGCCGAACGGGGTCTTGAACAGGTTCGACGAGAAACCGGCCATGGACGAGAAGACCTGGTTCAGCGTCGCGTACTGTCCGTTCGTCGTCCGCTTTTCAGGCGTGGCGAACATGGGGTTGGTCAGGACCGAAGTCAGTGTCGAAGCCCCGCCCATTTCGGCAAACTGCTGCTGGATCACCGGGCCGCCGATATGGGCCACGAACTTCATCGCCATGTCCGGGTTGGCGCTGGAGGAGGAAACCGCCAGAAGGAAGCCGCCGACATAGGCCTTCTTCATGGGCGCCTCAATTGCCGCCATCTTCGCGCCAGCGCAGTTCTCTTCGGTCTTCACCGCATTCGGCCACTGGTCCAGGAAGAAGCCATGCGTCATCGCGATCTGGCAGTCCTTCATCTGGTTCATGACGCCGTCATAGGTGACGGTCAGAGCTGCACGCGGAGCAAATTTCATAAGCGCCAGATAGTCATTCAGCACTTTCTCGACATCGTCCACCGGCACCTTGCCTTCGGCGTTCAGCCAGTCAGAGCCCATGCCCCAAAGGGGCGCCGAAAGTTCGTCCTGAATTTCCGGGAAGGGCCCTGCCATCAGACCAACGCCAAAGAAATCCTTGTCCAGCGGTTGGCCTTTCAGCATATCGCCCGCCTTGCGGGTGAAGAATTCGGCGATGTCGCGGTGCTGTTCCCAGGTCGTGGGCGCGGCCAGATCGTAGCCGTATTTGGCCTTGAAGGCCGCCTGCTCGGTCGGGTCGTCCAGAAGGTCCTGACGCACGAACATGCCGGACGAATAGGTGTAATAGGGCAGGCCCCAAACGTCGCCCTTGTACTCAACCGTCATGGCGCGCAACGTGGGCGACACGTCGTCGATGATCGCCTGCTTGTCCTTGAAGAATTCGGTCATCGGCAAGATGAAGCCGTTTTCAGCGAATTCGGCCTTTTCGGCGGTTTCCAGCGTCACAACGTCATAGGCACCGGTCTGGCCGACCATCTCGATGACCTGCTTGTTGTAAAGCTGCGAGTTGTCGATGTTGACCACCGTCACCTTGGCGCAGTTTTCGTCCTCGAAGCTCTTGACGAACCCTGCCATGGCATCGGTGTAAAAGCCCGCAATGGTCGACCAGGTGATCTGCACCGGGTCTGTGCATTCCTGTGCGAAGGCTCCACCCGAAGACAGCAGCGCCAACACACTCGCCGAAGCAAGTGACTTCTTCATGTCTTGACTCCTCCCAGATTGACATGCGATTCGGCAAGAAGAATGTAACATGTCAGGGAAACTGTCAAAGCTTGTTCTTGCGACCACAGTCGCTAGAATGGGTGTGGAATTCGCAGTTTAGTGAGGATTTCGGCTCGGCGCCCTCACTTTGACCTGTTACCTCTTTAAGGAGCAAGGGCAGGAGATGGAACGGTCTAAGCGCTTCGAGGTGCGGTCGCGACGCCCCGTGAACCTGGACACATTCGTGGCCGAGGACCCGGATCTGGGTCTTGTGGCGATGGACAGTCCGAACGACCCCATGCCCAGTCTTACCCTCGTCCGCGGCCGGATTGTCGAGATGGATGGCTGCGACGAGGCCGATTTCGACACGATCGACCGCTACATCGCAACCCATGCGATCGACCGAGGCATGGCAGAAGAGGCCATGGCTACCCCTTCTCTCGACCTTGCACGTCGCCTGGTCGATATCACGACGCCCCGGATCGAGTTGATCCGGCTCTTGTCAGGCTGCACCCCGGCCAAGCTTTGCCAGATCATGTCGCATCTGAACGTGGTCGAGATGATGATGGCCCTGCAGAAGATGCGGGCGCGGCGAACGCCGGGCAATCAGGCTCATGTCACGAACTGGCGCGAAAACCCGGTGCTGATGGCAGCAGATGCCGCCGAAGCCGCCTTGCGCGGTTTTGACGAGTTGGAAACCACCTGCCGCGTCGCCCGTATGGCGCCGTTCAACGCCCTCGCCCTGCTTATCGGATCGCAGACCGGGCGCGGCGGCGTCCTGACGCAATGTGCTGTCGAAGAGGCGTTGAACCTGCGGCTGGGTCTGAAGGGGCTCACGACCTATGCCGAGACACTGTCGGTCTATGGCACAGACGATTCGCTCAGGGATGGCGATGACACGCCCTGGTCCAAGGGGCTTCTGGCCTCAGCCTATGCCTCGCGCGGGATCAAGATTCGCTTTACGTCGGGTACGGGCTCGGAGACGCTAATGGGCTATGAGGAGGGCAAGTCGATGCTCTACCTTGAGGCCCGCTGCCTGATGCTGGCCAAGGGGGCGGGGGCACAGGGCGTGCAAAACGGCGCGATTTCCTGTGTGGCGCTGACTGGCGCCCTGCCGCAGGGAGTGCGGGCGATCCTGGCAGAAAACCTGATCGCGGCAGCTCTCGGGCTTGAAGTGGCTTCGGGCAATGACGCTATGTCGTCCCATTCCGACATGCGCAAGACGGCCAAGCTGATGCTGCAATTCCTGCCTGGCACCGATTTCGTGACCTCGGGATATTCCTCGATGCCGCGGCGCGACAACATGTTCGGTGGCGGCAATTTCGATGCCGAGGATCTGGACGACTGGATGGCGATCCAGCGCGACATGCGGGTGAATGCTGGGATATTCCCGATTACCGAAGACCAGGCCATCGCGGTGCGCCGCCATGCCGGCAAGGCGATGCAGGCGGTCTTCGCTGCCCTTGGCTTTCCTGCCATTGGGGACGGCGAGATCGAAGCCGCGGCGCTGGCCTATCATTCCGACGACATGCCTGAACGCGATCTGGTGGCCGATATCGACGCGGCACAGGCCTTCTTGGATGGTCCCCTCACCGCGCTCGATGTGGCAAATGCCCTGGACGCTGCGGGGTTTGCGGATGTCGCGGCCAATGTCCTGGCAATGCAACGTGTCCGCGTCGTGGGCGATTATCTGCAACCCGCGGCCGTTCTGGACGCGGAATTCGTGGCCAAAAGCGCTTTCAGCGACCGCAATGACTATCTGGGGCCGGGCACCGGTTACCGGGTCGAGGGCGAGGCCTGGGCGCGGCTTTCCGCCATCCCGCAACAGCGGACAGCGGCCGATATGGTGCCCCTGACCAGCGGCAATGCTGGCGTACGCCTGGTGCCGCGCGGTACAGCCACCGAAGGGGACGACCCGACCGAGGTGGTGCTGGGGCTCGGACCAGCCTTTGCCGACGGGCTTGACCGGACGCTGTGCGGCCTGACCCATGGCGAGGCTCTGGCGGCCATCGGGGAAGGGGTTGCCGCCCAAGGGTTGCAACTGCGCGTGGTTCGGATTCATGACACGGCGGATTGTGGGCTGATCGGCTGGCAGGCAGCGCGGCTTGCGGGCTCGGGCATCGGAATTGGCCTGCAGTCCAAGGGCACGACGGTGATAACGCGAAAGGGCCTGGCACCGCTGAACAATCTCGAGCTTTTCTCGCAAGCGCCACTCTTGTCGCGAGAGGCCTATGTCCAGATCGGTGCAAATGCTGCCTCGCACGCGCTTGGGCACCCGCCGATGCCGGTTCCTGTTCGGGTTGACAACATGTCCCGCCTGCGGCTGATCGTCCATGCGATGCTGATGCACAAACGCGAGATTGCAGCGGTAGATGCCAGCGCGGCCGGGGAAAATCTGGAGGTTCTCCCCCATGCCTGATCGTCATGACGCCGAAAAGGACCTGCGCCGCAAGGAATCACTTCTGCCGCCGGAGGAAATCACGCTCCAAGGCCTGCGCGACAGCCGCGTGGCACCCGAGGATGTGACAATCCGTCGACGTACGCTGGAAGCTCAGGCCGAACGGGCGGTAGCCGAGGGCTATCCCCAACTCGCCCGAAATTTTCGCCGCGCGGCCGAGTTGACCGCCGTGCCCGGGGATACGTTGCTGGTGCTCTACGAAAAGCTGCGCCCCAGACGCTCGACCCACGGCGAGCTGCTGGCCCTGTCGCAAGAAATCATCGCCCGCTACGATGCCCCCGAAACCGGCGCCTATATCCGCGAGGCGGCAGAGGCCTATCTCCGCAAAGGCCTGTTGCGAATGGACTGAATGGACTTGCCGGGAAGATCTGGAGAGCACCAACTAAGGGACAGGCCTAACTTCTGGTGAAGCAATCGTCCCGAGGCCCGACACTCCCATTTGCCGCCACGCGCATCCGCTCCTCGCCTTCGCTGTCATCAAAGGCAAACTATTGTTGATTGCCACTGAGATTTGACCCGGCAGCTGCCAAAATTGTCACTGAGAATTGACCCATGTGCAACCTTTCCCCGGCTTGAACCAGCTGGGGGCATATGGAGTGATCGACATGGGATTTTTGAAGGTTATCAGGACATGGGCGCTGCGAGACAAGATGCCCATTCGCGAGATTGCGCGGCGCACAGGCATTTCGCGCAACACAATCAAGAAGTATTTGCGGGAGGGGGCCAAGCGTTAGATTTTCGTATGGAGCCCCGCGAGGACCTTACAAAAGGTGACTCCAAAATTGAGCTTCTTCAACATGCAGTCGAGCATGATGCATTTCTGCTCGACGCGCTAAAGTGTGGCGGCCAGCGCTACATGATTGTCAGTCCGTGTGGCCTGCCCCAATCTAGTGGTCCGGTTTTGAGAACAACAATGCAAAAGTGAGCCACGGAAGTGGCGCGATAATCTCGCTGCGGACAACGTAAAATGTTGCCACTTTGGCCCTTTCTGTTTGGAGGGAGGGCGGGAGATTTTAGTCGTGGATTTATACTTGAAGGTCCGCCTCGCGCGGCGTGGCGGCATGAGCGAGCGGCAGCGGGCCACTTTGGGATTTCGCGTGCGAGCGTGAACAAGATGATGAGCTTTTCGGTCCCACCCGGATATCAAAGAACGGCTCCGATCAAGCGGCCCAAGCTGGACGGGTTCACCGGCTTCATCGACCAATGGCTTCAAGACGATCTCAGCCTTCCGCGCAAGCAACGCCACACCGCCAAGCGCATTTTTGAGCGCCTGCGGGATGAGCACCAATTTCGCGGCGGTCAAACGACGGTCAAGAACTATGTCCGGGAACATGGACGACGCAGTCAAGAGATGTTTGTCCCGCTGGCCCATGCCCCCGGCCATGCCCAAGCCGATTTTGGCGAGGCCCTGGTTGTGATCGGCGGAGTTGAGCAGAAGGCGCATTTCTTTGCGCTGGATCTGCCGTACAGCGATGCCTGCTTTGTTCGGGCCTATCCGGCGGCGGTTTCCGAGGCTTGGGTTGATGGCCATGTTCATGCCTTTGCTTTCTTTGGCCGGGTGCCGCAGTCCGTTCTCTACGACAACGACCGGTGCCTTGTTGCGAAGATCCTGCCGGACGGTTCACGCAAGCGGACCAAGCTGTTCAGCGGTTTCCTGTCGCATTACTTCATCCACGATCGTTATGGCCGACCGGGTAAGGGCAACGATAAAGGCGCTGTTGAGGGTCTGGTGGGATATGCGCGCCGCAACTTCATGGTGCCCATCCCGCATTTTGCAACGTGGGCAGCGTTCAACCTTTGGCTGGAAGAGCAGTGCCGTAAGCGTCAGGCGGATGTCCTGCGCGGGCATACTGAGACCATCGGGCAACGTCTGGTCCGTGATCTTGAGGCCATGATGGATCTGCCCGCCGCACCGTTCGACGCCTGCGATCAGGCCACCGGCCAAGTGAACTCGCAGTCTTTGGTGCGCTACAAGACCAACGATTATTCGGTTCCAGTCGCCTACGGTCACCGTGACGTCTGGCTTCGTGGCTATGTCGATCAGGTTGTGATCGGCTGCGGCGTTGATGTCATCGCCCGCCACCCTCGGTGTTGGGATCGCGAAGACATGGTCTTTGACCCCGTTCACTACCTGCCCTTGCTGGAGCAAAAGACAGCTGCCCTCGATCAGGCGGCCCCGTTGGTAGAATGGGATCTGCCCGAAGAGTTCGCAACCCTGCGCCGCCTGATGGAAGCGCGGATGATCAAGGCCGGACGCCGCGAATATGTGCAGGTCTTGCGGCTCTTGGAGACCTTCGAGATGTCAGACCTGCAGGTTGCCGTTAAAAACGCGCTGCGTCTGGGTGCGATTGGCTTTGATGCCGTCAAACACCTCGTGCTGTGCCAGATCGAGAAGCGGCCCCCGAAGCTGGATCTGGATGTCTATCCCTATCTGCCAAAGGCCAATGTCGGCACGACGTCGGTGGCCAGCTACATGTCTCTGATGCGGGGGCGGGCCGCATGAGCGACGCTCCCCAAATCCTTCTGAACCACCGCCTCAAATCACTGCGGTTGCCGACCGTTCTGCGGGAATACGGCAAGCTGGCCAAACAGGCCGCAGCGGAAGGGCTGGACCATGTTCAGTTCCTCGCACGCCTGATCGAGTTAGAGATGATCGACCGGGAACGCCGGATGATCGAGCGCAGGATCAAAGCCGCAAAGTTCCCGGCCGTCAAAAGCCTGGACAGCTTCGACTTCAAAGCGATCCCCGCCCTGAACAAGATGCAGGTGTTGGAACTGGCGCGCTGTGAATGGGTAGAGCGGCGCGAGAATGTCATCGCCCTTGGCCCGTCGGGCACCGGCAAAACACACATTGCCCTGGGTCTCGGGCTAGCCGCCTGCCAAAAGGGCATGTCCGTCGGCTTCGTCACTGCTGCCGCACTCGTCCATGAGCTGATGGAGGCCAGAGACGAACGCAGGCTCTTGCGGCTTCAAAAGCAAATGGTCAGCCACAAGCTGCTCATCATCGACGAGTTGGGCTTTGTGCCACTGAGCAAAACTGGGGCCGAGCTGCTGTTCGAGTTAATCTCCCAACGCTACGAGCGCGGCTCCACGCTGATTACCAGCAATCTACCATTCGACGAATGGACCGAGACCTTTGGCTCAGAACGCCGTACCGGCGCCCTGCTTGATCGCCTGACCCACCACGTCAACATCCTTGAGATGAACGGCGAAAGCTACCGCCTTGGCCAGAGCAAGGCCCGCCAAGACAAGGCATAAACCGACACCAACATCGCAGGTATTTGGCCCTCACGGGCCAAAGCATCCGGGCAACCGCCAGCTCTATGAAAAGCGCGGTCGCCCGGATGCTGGCGCTCGCTCACGCGGTAATCCCGCTAACCCCAAAGTGGCAACATTTTGCACTGCCCTTTGGCTCACTTTTACTCTGCCGTTGACAGGCGTAGTACGATTTCCCCAATACATTGAAAAAACGTCACTTTTTGAATCCGTCTCGATTTGGATGAAGGGCGGATGGAAAGAGACGCGGGGCGTTCAGAGACCGATTTCGGCGGAAACTCCAGTCTCCGAAAGTCGGATGGCCTTGTTAACCCCCTTTGAAACCAAAAGAAAAAAGGCCCCGTCAGGGACCTCATCTTGGGTTTGCGATGTGCAAGTGGCGGAGTGGAAGGGATTCGAACTGGCAAGTCGGGGAAGCAGTCTGACCGGCTGTGTGTGCGAGATAGCCTGTGCAGATTCTGCACACAGTCTGCACAAAAAATAATTCAAAATATTGAAATATATTATATTTTATTATTTCCGGCGGGGGTATTTGGAGCCAAGATGAACAGCATCAGGGCAGGATCAAAGCGGCAGGACCATCTCGCGGTGGGGGATGCTGGCGTCGTCGAATTCGGGGCCATGGGCGTTAAAGCCCAGCCGTTCATAGAACCCCAGCGCATGGGTCTGGGCGCCGAGCTTGACTGTTTTCACCCCTGGCACCTGTCGGAACCGTTCCACCGCCGCCCGCATCAGGGCGGCGCCGAGGCCGGTGCCGCGCTGGTCGGCCAGAACGCAGACGCGGCCGATCTTGCCCGTGTCGCCCAGCACCAGAAGCCGGGCCGAGCCGACGGGTCTGCCGTTCAGCCAGGCCAGAAGGTGGATGGCTTCGTCATCCTTGTCATCCACCTCATCGGCCTCTGATACCCCCTGTTCCTCTATGAACACGGTGCGGCGCAGGGCGCGGCAGGTGCCGATGTCGCGGGTCTCGCCGATCTCGATCATGCGAAATAGTCCCGCAGGATGCGGCTGTAGATCGCCTTCAACTGGTGGATTTGCGCCACGTCCACCCGCTCATCCACCTGATGCATGGTGCGGCCCACCAGGCCGAATTCCACCACCGGGCAGTGGTCCTTGACAAAGCGGGCATCCGAGGTGCCGCCGGAGGTGGAATACTCTGGCATGCGCCCGGTTTCGGCCTGGACCGCGCCGGCCACCAGGGCCGAGAAATCGCCCGGCGGGGTGAGGAAGCTTTCGCCGGAAATCGAGATGCGGGCTGCGATCTCTACCTCCGTTTGGGCCTGCACCGCCGCGGCGTGGCAGCGCAGCCAGTCTGACAGACTGGCACCCGAGTGCAGATCGTTGAACCGGATGTTCACCGTCGCCGTTCCCTTGGCCGGGATGACGTTATTGACCGGGTTGCCGCAATCAATCGTGGTGATGGCCAGCGTCGAGGCGTCGAAATGCGCCGTGCCTTCGTCCAACGGCTTTTCCTCCAACCGCGCCAACAGTTTGACCAAGGCGCTCATCGGGTTTTTCGCCCGATGCGGATAGGCCGAATGGCCTTGTACGCCTGCTGCGGTGAACCAGCAGGTCATGGAGCCGCGCCGCCCGATCTTCATCATCTCGCCTATCTCGTTGGGGCAGGTCGGTTCGCCCACGAGGCAATGGGTCATCCGTTCGCCCTGTGTGGCCATCCAGTCGAGCAGCGCCACGGTGCCGTCGGTGGCCACGTCCTCTTCATCGCCGGTGATGGCGAGGATCACCGCGCCATCGGGCGGGGTCTGGCGCACGAAATCCACAGCGGCGGCGGCAAAGGCGGCGACGCCGGATTTCATGTCGGTGGCGCCGCGGCCATACATCCAGCCGTCCACCACCTCGGCGCCGAAGGGATCGCGGGTCCAGGCCGCGATGTCGCCCACCGGCACGACATCGGTATGGCCGTTGAAGCCAAAGCTTTTGTTGGCCCCTTTGGCCCCCCAGCGTGCGTAAAGATTGGCGATGCCGCCCCGGTCCACCCTTCTGCAGGCAAAGCCCGCGCTTTCCAGAAGGTCTTGCAACAGGACCAGCGCGCCGCCTTCGGCCGGGGTGACCGAGTTGCAGCGGATCAGGGCGGCGGTGAGGGCTGCGGGGTCAACGGGGGAATGGGCGGGCATGGCGGGTCCTTCTGTCGGGCTGGCTTTGGGATAGCGCAGCCGCCCTGCCAAAGGCAACCGTGGCCGCAGGCTGTGGCCGATGCGCAACCGCCGGGTGCAAACTTGACTGGCGGTTCAGTTTGGCATGACAGGGCGGGTGCCTGTGCCTAGTCTTGCCGCAAGGGACCAGAGCCGGGGGCAACCCGGACAAAGGGCAGTGATGGCAGGCATGAGCACCCCAAGGCGCGGGCGGGACCGTTGTGCGCACCTGTTTGGACGGGTGGCAGCGCATGGTTGAGGACTGGCTTTTGCTGTCAGATCGCGGTGCCGTGGCCGATCCGGCCACGACGCTGGCTGAGGCCGGGATGTTCGTTGTGGAGCTCGACCTGCCCGTGGCAGAAGCGGCGGTTCTTTTGGATTTCCACAGCGGCGCCGGTTGGCCGCGCACCTTCACGCTGTTTCACGATCCGCAGGCGGGTCTGGTGTTGATCCATCGGCAGGGCCAAAGCGTGTAGCGCCATGCCCTGCCCGGCCCGATGCCGCAACAGTCCTGCACCGGCCGGCTGAGCCTGCGGTTTGACGCCCCGGCCCGGCATTGGGAGATGCGGCTGGAGTTTCTGGGCTGTCCCGATCTGGCGCCGTTGCGGTCAACCGGTCAGAACCCCTTGCCGATCCTCTTGGAGGATCTGGATCAGCTGAGCTATGGTCCCGCGCGGGCAAGGCGGCATGGCGCGGTCTTGTGGTTTGGCCTGACGAAAGGGGCCGACCTTCCGGCGCGTGCGCCGTGGGTTGGCCAGCGCACGCCGGTGGAAACCGCCCGTGGCACAGTGCTGGCCGGGCATTTGCAGCCCGGCGACTTGGTGGCGACTGCCGATGGCGGTCTTTTGCCGCTGCGCCGGATCACGCGGCTGGACCTTCCGGCCTGCGGTTCATTCGCGCCGATCATCCTGCGCGCGCCTTTCTTCGGGGCCAGTCAGGACATGTTGGTGGCCGCCGATCAGCGCTTGGCGTGAAGTGGTCCGGAGGTGGAGTATCTTTTTGGCGAGGAGCGGGTGCTGGTGGCCGCCGGGGCGATGGTGGATGGTCAGTCGGCGCTGGCCGAGCAGCGGCGCGCCGTTGCCTCGGTTCTGATGCTGGAGTTTGACCATCCGGCGCTGATCCTTGCCGATGGCTGTCCGTTGTTCATGGATCGTGCTGATCGCCCACCGTCGATGCGGGTGCTGGAGCCCTATGAGGTGCTGACGCTGATGGCGATGCTGGGCCGGGCCAGCCACCGCCGCGTGGCCTGAGCCGCCTTAGTCGAAAAACGGCGTCATCTGCGCCACGATCACCGAGTTTTCCTTGAGCGCCCTGTCCATCAGCTTGCGCTCTTCGCTGTCAATCTCGTCGCCTGCGGCTTCGCGTTCTTCGATGGTGCCAAGGCCTTCGACCTCGAGCACGGCGAGATCGGCCTCTTTCAGGATTGCAACGGTTTCGCGCACCGCCTCGGCCTCATCCACGCCGGAGGCATAGATCATCAGCCCCGCGCCGGTGGCCTTGTCGGGCAGCCCGTCGCCGCCCTTGCGGCCGACCTGCACCATAAGGGTGAACACGCTTTGGGCGCGTTTCACCTTTGCGGGCTTTTCGGGGGTGGGCTTGTCGGCCTCGGTCATCGGGGGTCAGTCCCGCAAGAGATCGTTGATCGAGGTCTTGGCGCGGGTCTGGGCATCGACCTTTTTCACGATCACCGCGCAGTAAAGGTTGATCCCGCCCTTGGATGGCATTGAACCCGCGACGACGACCGAACTGGGCGGCACTTCGCCATACATCACGTCGCCGGTTTCGCGGTCGACGATCTTGGTCGATTTGCCGATGAACACGCCCATGCCAAGGACCGAGCCTTCGCGGATGATGCAGCCTTCGACCACTTCGGAGCGCGCGCCGATAAAGCAGTTGTCCTCGATGATGGTCGGGCCGGCCTGCATGGGTTCCAAGACGCCGCCAATGCCGACGCCGCCCGAGAGATGGACGTTCTTGCCGATCTGGGCGCAAGAGCCGACCGTGGCCCAGCCGTCGACCATGGAGCCTTCATCGACATAGGCGCCGATGTTCACGAAAGATGGCATCAGGACGACGCCCTTGGCGATATAGGCCGAGCGGCGGACGATGCAGCCCGGCACGGCGCGGAAGCCTGCGGCGCGCCAGTCGGCCTCGGTCCAGCCTTGCCATTTGGAGGGGACCTTGTCCCACCAGTTGGCCCCGCCGTTCGAGCCGGAGATTTCATACATGTCGGTCAGGCGGAACGACAACAGCACCGCCTTCTTGGCCCATTGGTTCACGTGCCAATAATTGCCGCGCTTTTCGGCCACGCGCAGCGCGCCGCTGTCCAATGCCGAAAGCGTCGCCTCGATCGCATCGCGAGTTTCGCCATTGGTGGCGGGGCTGATGCCGTCGCGGGCCTCCCATGCGGCTTCGATGGCGGCTTCTAGTGCGGCGTAAGACATGGGATCACCCTTTTTCGATTGGTCACGCGTTGGCCTTGCCTATAAGGCTATAAGACCCCCCGCGCAATCAAGCGGACAAAAAACGACAGCAGGACCATGAAAGACGAACCCAGAAGTCACCCGTTCCGCGACAGCACTCAGGATATCGAGGCTGCGCATCGTATCCCCGACACCCCCCAGACCCGTGCCCCGGCCTATCGTCTGGCCTTTGCCGACCTCGATTTCATGACGCGCGAAGAGCTGCGGCCGGTGCGGTTGCAGCTGGA
>Ga0194133_10002554_pt1 | contig 27832 bp, 16 predicted proteins | sample TA2KigOf40mmetaG_FD_155448 | JGI IMG/M metagenome (GOLD analysis project Ga0194133, IMG submission 155448) | Freshwater microbial communities from Lake Tanganyika, Tanzania - TA2015055 Kigoma Offshore 40m | ecosystem: Environmental > Aquatic > Freshwater > Lake | place: Tanzania: Lake... | reverse complement strand
TTCATGAAATACTTACGCAATATGACTTACATATTTGTGATAGTCATTCCATTTTTCAGCGCGGAAAGAAAGCGTTACAGGATTATATTGAACATCTTTATAGATTTGGTTTTCGTGATTTATCAAATAAAGTTGACTATTACTATATTTATAAAATTTTCACTGTATTAGAACCTTATGTAAAAATTATAGAACTATTGATGAAAGTATCAATAAAGGAAGCAATATTTAATATACAATATGGATTGTATATACAATATATTGGTGTTTTAAATAGATATATTGAAAGACAATCTCTTTCTAATAAAGTTTTAAAACCAATTGATAAAGATATTTCTCAAATATTTAATGTATGTACACTTTTTAGCATAGAACATTCATTAGAAACAGAGATATTTCTTAAATTATATGACTGTGTTATTGATAATGGTTTATTTGAAATTGTATTTGAAAATAATACTGGTATATTGAATAACTATATATATATGCTAGAAACCTTAAAATATATTAATAAGGAATATAAAAATAATATTAGCATAAAATCCAGGATAATTTGTCTTAAATTTGTTGGTAAAAAGATAGAGTCAGTTCAATCAATAGAAGAGACAACGCGTATTTTGCGTTCGGTCTATGATTTTGAAAATAATAATTATTATAAAATTCTTATGAAAACTATTATAGAAGGTAATAAACCAGAAATTACACAAAATATATTTGTTAAAGATAATGACACTTTGGATGATAATGGCATTACTACAAATAATCCACCCGTAATATATAGTTATCGCGTAAGCCAATATCTAAAATCTGTATTAATTATGCCACAAAAAGAAAATGGATTTGAAGAAAAGACACCAGAAGCTTGTAGTGTTCAAGGTGAAGAATCTAGTCAAAAGCCGTCAATAGTTCTAGATTCAATTGCGGGTAATTCTGTGCAACCAGCTATATGCGATGCTTCTTTGGATATTTCTAAACTTCCAAAACAATCTGATTTTCAGAAACTTATTTCTGTAGCTCAAAAGAAACCCTGTTATTCAAGATATAAATCAAGATTGTTACGGATAGTATTAAGGAATAAGGATAATTATCCAATCTACAATTTTATATCACCTTTTATGTCTACTTTAAAAAGTGATAGCTTTAGGTATTTTTACCAAGCATTACAGCAACCGCAAAGACAATGTGATTGGGAAATGTTCATACATAATGTAGTTTTAGAGGCGGAAAATGGAAATACCGATCTTACTCAAATGTTAGAACTAATAATTAATAAATTTTAAACTATATTAAAACAATTTACATAATGGATAAAATAATAATATTTTTGTATCAAGTCTTTAAAATCTTGTCAGTATGACATTAAATGGGTTATGAATAATTAAATGTAATTATTTCCGTTTGATACCGCCTAACAAAGTTAGCTTTATGATTTTTTCAAAGTGAAAAAATTGATACCTTTTAAAATGTTTAAAAACGTATTAAAAGATGTCAATTGAAGTTTTATTAGCCAAGGAAAGTAATGCCATATTCTATTGTCCGGACACTGGTTATGTAATCCGTGTTGAAAATCTACCCGATCCTGATAAGATGCCCAAGGGTGGATTGCTAGAACGCAGTAAAATCTACGGTATTAAGGTAGATAAATCACCGGAATGGGACGTTTTAAAAGGTGCGGGTGATTGGCCTGAAATAGCAAATATATATCAAGAATTGGATACATTTCATACGGATGATATTGAATATCATTTAATATTAGATGAAGATGAAGATTTAGTAAATACTATAGATACTATTAATATGGATAGTTTTCATAGTATTGGTAGTTATCAATATCATACAGAATTTAATAAAATATTCTATAAAAATAGATAAAAATTTAAGTCTAAAATATATTGATATATTATATATGACTTCTAAAGATATATCTCCTTTTCTTTTTTATAAAGACTGTACTAATATAGAAAGACCAAAGGATTATAAACCTTATATAATAATTGATCATAATTATCCAACAATAGAAATAGCTCAAACTGCTCAACAAAATGAAAAAAAAGTAAGAGAAATAAATAATGAAATTTCACGTTTACGACGTCAAATTAATAATCAACTAAATATTTTATTACAAAAAGGCAAAATAGATATACAAGAATTAGATACAAATGGCTTATTAGAGGCTTTATTACAAAGTGATAATATAAGATTAAAGAAAAATGTTGTTATTGCTAATAAAATAGCTAATATCGGTATAGATAAAATAGATAGTAATCTTGTTGAAAAAATTCGTAAATTTATTATTGATTTACCAACAGAACGTGATAGATTACGTGATTTAGTCAATCCTGAAAAACATGAATATAATGATGTATGTAAAAATCAGGAATTACGTAATAGTATACATACTCGAGATAAATTTATATGTATCGGAATAGTAAGTCTAAAAAATCGTGAAAATATGACTAGAATTTTACAAAATATTTCAGATACTAGAGAATATCCAGAAATAGATACACCCGATTATAATTTATTAAAAGATGAATTTGGAGAAAATTTTAAGAAACAATTTGGCAAAATAGATTTTAATCTATACACATGTGTCCATTTTTTACCATATTATATATTTCCACATAGCACTGTTTTTTACGTTCAACGTTTAATAGAATTATTGATTGGAGTTCCCGTAGAATATCAATATTTATGGGGATATAGTCAAGTGTCAAATAATAAAGAATTAACTGATTTTTATTTTGAACGTATATATAGGAATTTGTATGATCGTGTTAGTCATACTGTATTAAAAACTACTGTAACCGCTTTTTTTGAAATGTTAGGATATAGTCCAGAAATGATTTATGAAATATATAGTAATAATGATACTTTATCATCACTTGACGGATTTACAAAAGAGCAATTAATGTATGAAAAACCTTTAAATAGCATTTTCTTAAGTTATTTTGAGTATCAATGTTTAAATTTTTATATAATATATGACCGAAAAAACCGTGTAGGACATTATCCTAATATTAACCCCTTTTTTGGTTTATTAGATAAAGCAGCGGCGGATCGTTATAAATCTATGCTAGATGAACCTAATAAAATAGCAGTTGGTAATACGAATCAAAATCGAACATTATCTAGTTTTGATAATTTAGAACGTAATGAAATTAATTTTGTTAGTCTTTATAATTTTAGTAAATTTATGAATAAATATGTATCAGTAGATAATAAACCTGTTATGATGGAAAATATTTTCCAAAGATATTTTTATTCTATCAATGATTTGGAAACATTTGTAAATCCAATTCCTATAGAAATGGATGAAAGTAAGCAAAATCTAGTCAGAAACTTAAATAGTAATACTAAATTATTTCATTATTTTTTAAAATCTTCATCTTTTTTACCAGAGAATTTAAATTTTGAAATGAATCCAGTCAATATAACTGAATCACGTTTTAATTATGAGAGCACATTTAGAACATTTGGATTAGAATCATTAAATTTACGAGATATAATGAATCAATTTCGATTATCAGATCAAATTCCATTTATTCGTATGTTTGATGAACAACGTGATGAAAATATATTTCGTATATATCGTGAAAGTTATACAAAAGAAAGTGTTGATAAAATTAGTAAAACTACATTAGAAAGTTGGTTTAATACTGAAAATATAACAGTAATATTACAAAAAATTACAAAAATATATGAACCCAAACGTTGTTTAACAATGAAAATGCGTTTATGTAATCAAATTGAAACATATGATGATCCTATGAAAATAGATTATATTGATGAAATTTATGATGAAAAACTACCAATAAAAAAATATATTGTAAATTATAAAAATGGTACAATAGAAAATAATATTGAATATTATTTACTAACACCTGATTTAAAAGCAGTTTACAAACATAAACCGGTTTTTATGGATGTTTATATAATGGCGTCAAATGGAAATATTCGTTTTAAAAGTGTATTCAATCCAGATTTATATTACCATTCAAGCTATATGACTTTAATAGAATATTCTATGAATTTATTTTGTCAACAAATTAAGGATTTTCCTGAAACAAATAAAGTTAAAACAATAGAATTATGTAAATTATTAAATCATTCAAGTGATAATTATTTATCTTCTGCATTAAACAATAATTCTATCATTGAATATAAATATAATTCACGTTTTTTTATAAATTATGAAAATTATAAGAGGATTGTTTCTATATTTTTACCCTATTTTACTTTAATAGAACCACTAATTAAAATGGATACGCCTGTTCAATTTCTTATTAAAGGAACCTATCAAGATGTCACTATTGAACATATACATTTAGATGGCAAATATGATATTAAATATAAGGATCGTATCATACGTGGAATTCCTGGTCAAAATCTTAAAATTAAAAGCGAATCGTTAAAGGCAAATTATATTCATTTTCGTTATAAACGAATTAGTAATTATAAAAAAAATGATCCTATTGCTGAAATATATCAACGGTATAAGAGTTGGGGTATGACAAATGACCAGATAAGAGATCGTATACAAAAAGAGTTTGATATTAGTGAAGCTGAACTAGGTGATATGGAAAAACAAATAACAAATATAGTTAAAGACAATAAAGCACTTGATGATAATAAGTTAGATATTAATGGTATTGATATAAAATTGTTTTTTGAATTGCCTGAAGAAAAAGATAGTCGAAGTTATAAAATAGAAATTCAAAATTATAAGAATATTTATGACTATACAATGATAATCGAACTATTAAATAGCATGTTTGAATTATATTATGTATTATTTGTAGGTAAAGAACTAAGTGTATTAAATGAATATGAATTGGATATAAAAGAATTAGACAATACCGAAATGAATGTTAAACAAACGCTAGATACTGAATTAGAACAACAGCAAAATGAACAAGATGCTGATTTTGATTTTGAATATGATGATTTTATGGATGAAGAATTACATGAAGAGGAAAAAGAAGAAGCAATTGAAGTAGTTAATGATACTTTAAAAACAGAAGAAATTATAGTTGAAAATGTATCGGAATTTGACTATGATATGATTGCTAATTCAACTAATTTAATATTAAAATTATTATATGAAAGTGATAGAAATCAATTTATTTGGAATAGTAAAGATAAAAAAAAACGTTATTCTATAGCTTGTCAAACCACAAAAAGATATCCGAAAGTATTACAAGATAATTTATTTAAAAAAGATATTTTAACTGAATCTATACCAGTAGAACCAGTAGATGATAGTATACCCGTAGAAACATTACCTTTTAGTGCTGGATTAGGCTTAACGTATTTAGGAAATAAAAAAGGTGTTGTAGAAGATAATAAAGTAGGAGAAGAATATTGTTATCCGGATGAAAAAGTGGAGTCTGGCAAGAAATGTGTAAGTATTTTATATGGTTCACAAGAAGATCAAAAAACATGGCAAAATATATTTATGTGTCCAAAAATTTGGTGTATAGCGGATCGTATTCCTTTACATCCACGACATTTATTTGATGGAAAATGTGCTAAATCTGGTTGTGACCGGTTTATTAGTAGTGTTGATGTATTAGAATCTGAAATAAAAAATTGGAAGAAATTTGAGAAAGAAGAATTTATTCAATGGCGTATATGTAAAACATGTAATGAAGATATTTTAGAACATAATATAAAATGTCCTAGATGTAAGCGAGGTGTATTAGATTCAAGTAATCATAATAATATTCCTACTAAAACGACTTCGCTATATGTAATTCCTAAAGAATCTAATTATATATATCCGGGTTTTATTAATAATAGTAAACATCCAAATAATATCTATAGTATGTGTTGTTTTGATAATCCAAATTCACGTTTAAGTGACATAAAAGCATATAATGTTTTAGAAAGAAAACAACAATATAATATAGTAGGTAAATATATTCAAACATATGGAAAAAATCTAGATAGAGGACGGTATGGACAATTACCTAAATCTTTCGCTGGTTTTTTTAATCTACCACTAAACTATTTTAATGAACCAACATTAGCTGAATTTAAAGAAAAAGATGAACGTTTTTATAGATTTGGTGTAGAATTAGGACATAATAACGTTTTAGACTGTCTACGTGCTATATTATTAAATAACGAACAATATAAAAAAGGTTTTACTATATTAGAAGAACAAATAGTTAGAGAAATTACTCCAGAAATTTTATATAGTACACCACTTTTAGAATATTCTATGCGTGATTTTACAAATCGCGGCATTAGTTCATTACAAAATTTTATCGAATATTTGTTAAGTGATAACTATAAATATGATTTTACTTTATTACAATTTTTAAATCGTAATATGGATTGGATGCGATTAGGCAATTATACCGATATACCATTAGATGATATTGACCGAGGGATTAATATTTTTATTTTAACTTTTAATGAAAATGGTCAATTGATTTTAGAATTACCAAAAGGATATATACAACCATATCAAATATCTAGCAAAATGAATTCAAAAAGTATATTATTATATAAAAAACCCGGCGGAATTGACCTCAAAGGAGAAGTTGTATGTGATAAACGTAGTAGTAGTCTAGATATATTTGAACCTATTTTTGCTGTAAAAAAAGATGAAATACCTAATGTAGATAATATTGTTAAATTATTTGATATGAGTCATCCTATTATGATTAAAATTATGAGCATAATTGATTCTAGAAAAGAACAATTTATACAAATACCACAAAAAATATATGGAAATACAAATAAATTTCCAGAATATAATTATCAATGGTTGTTAAATTTACTACCGATTTCTAATTTAGTCATCGATTCATCCGGATATATCATTGCTGCTCTATTAAACGATAAAACATATATTCCACTCTATCCTACCAGTTTTGATGAACGAACTAATATTCCTATTATACAACAAGTATTATATTTTGAAAGTGATTTAATCCTAAATTACAATGAATGTATATCTAATTTATATAAATATTCAGCAAATGAACCATTCCGTTGGTTAAAACCAGTGAAAATAATAAGTGGTAAGAATGGTTATATTGGGTTTATGAATACATTAGGAACAATTATTCCATTTTTACCTATTCAAAATATTCCTGATAATGTTTTACCAGTAATTAATATCGATTTTCGTGACATAGAGAATACAATAATAAATAGTAAAAATCAAAATCCCGTTTCTAAAAAAATGTCTTTCAAAGAAATCATTGGATTAAATTTTTCAAAAAATCAATACCGTGTTTCATTAAATATAAATAGTGAAATTGAAGCTATATATTTATTAAATATAGATAAAGATACGGAATATATTAAAATACCTATTGAACCTATAAAATATGATATACATATTCATAGTATTCCTATTTCTAAAAAATATAAGAGTTATTCTTTTTCAAATACTATTAAAATTTATAATAAATTATATCAACAAACACTTGGTAAGATTAGATGTAGACCAGTCGGTGTTCGTATGGACCCAGTTAATAAATTAATTAAAACAGTATTTTTAGAAACAGGAGATGAAATTAATGTAAAACCAGATACTCTAATATATAAACGTGATGATGAACAGAAATTATTAATTCATCGTATTGGATTTTTTGATAGAAGTAGTTATACCAATTTTTTAAGTGGATATGATTGGAGTCAGTATGATATGGAATCTAATAATGGCGATAAACGTATACACTACATACAAACTATAAATTATGAGCGTAATAGTTATTTACGATTTCGTTTTGAGGTAGCTCAAGTATTAAGCAGTCAAAAAATAAATAAAAGTTATGGTATTGAAACAGATAAAACACGAATACAAAATATATTGAAAGAACCACAAAGTAATAATTATAAGAGATCGGAAATTTTAAAAATTATTGTAGAATTAGTTAATCGTTATATGACTATTGATGTAATCACTGATGAAATGAAGAAACAAGAGACACATATTGATATTTTAGAAAGTTGTATTCAACATAATAACCAAAATGAATGTGTAAGTGACCCTTATTGTCGATGGAACCCTAATGAACAAATGTCTCGAGATGAATGGATTAAATTAAATAGTTCAAAACCATTGAAAGATAGTGAAATATTAAATTATTTAGAATCAAATGGCGAAATTGTTTCAGATAATAGGGATAACAATGTAAATATTTATTGGGGATTAAAATATGATAATCGTGGATTAGAAAAATATATAGTAAAATATGATAAACCAAATAGCACATTTAAAAAAAATGTAGATTTACTTTTAAAAAAAAATGGATTTACTATTAGTGATGTTACTTCTCAAAATATTAAGGCTTATATTAAAATGAAAGAAAAAGGCGAATGTCGTCTATTAGTTAATAAGGATAGTAATGAAATTAGTGACATGAAATTTATACGTCGTATTGTAGAAGAAATAGTTAGAAATAATATTAAGAGCAGTGAAATATTAAATAATAAGATTCGTTTAGTAGAAACTCGTCTTAGTTATCACATTTATAGCGGAGAACGGTTCTTTACAGCCAGTGATATAAAATCTAAATTATATGATGATATATATTGTAAAGAATTACGTAGTCGTCTAAAAATATTGAATTATTTTACACGTAATAGTTCATTGTATCAATATGATGTTCCAGAAATTATGTATACCGGATTTATAGAAACAATCAAGAATTATAAGTTACTTCATAAAATAGATTTAAATATTCATTTCAAAATAGAACCTGACGTATTATTTATAGTACCCGAAATAGGTCGAGAACATCTTGTCCGTATATTAGACCCAACTGAAACACAAAGGGCTATACATTATATTATGGTTTTAAATACACCTTTAGATACATACCGTATTGGTGAAAACAGTTTCAATATTGATTTTACTATAGACTAAAAACTAATATAAATATTTGACTAGTTTTTAATCCTTAATTTATCACTCATAGCTCTAGTTACTAACCATACTTTTTCCTCTTCCGTATATTTTAATGATTCTAATAATTGATCTATGCTTATGGTTTTTACCATATCATAATTAGGCACCAATAACTGTCCATCATTTTCAGGATGTTTATTTACTATTTTATTTTTAGACTCACTTTCTTTATGAAAATCTTTAAAATTTTGAGAATTCTTACCACGTAAATTATCAACATGAATAATTTTGAAACGCTCTGGCATATTAAAGACAATATACCCAGATGCTTGTAAACGATGAGCTATAGCATTATCACATCCAACTAAACCTAACTCAAAATCTGTATTTTCTACATAGATTGGAGTTTTATAAAACCATGCGTCTTGTGTATTCGCATGAAATATTTGTTTAAAATTTTCGTCTAGGAATACACTGCCATTAGCTAAGTTGATTTCATGTCTGGCATTAGCAATAACAACTTTTTCATTTAATATTTTTTCCAATTCATCTAATTTAAATTTTTCATCTAACATAATATCCGTATTTATGAGTCCAACTATTTGTCCATCTAAATATTGATTAGAATATTCGAAGGCAGTTTTATAAGTTAGTCTCTTATAACCTTTATCACAAATATATTTTGGATTTTGTCTTATAATATCGGGTAAATAACTGTCACTTTCTCCCTCACATAGGTTAATAACCTTGCTAACATTGTTATTTTGTAAATTACTAACAATACATAAGATCAGTTCATCTAGACGATCCTGATTTTTTTCAGGATAGGTTTGTAGAATTAGATGTAATTTTGGTTTGTTATTACTACTTAATAGATTATTTATTTTCGTTTTTACTACATTATCAAAATAATTACTATTATAAATAAATCCATACTGTTTTATATAATCTATAATTTCATATCCTCTTTTCTTAAGAAGATCTATATCATGCACTTTTGTTAATAAGTATTTTTTTAACGAATTTTTATCTTTTAGATGATTTGAATTATAATCTAAGTATATATGGGGAATATCTGGAAATGGAAGTCTATACTCATTACCAATTATAATTGGAATACAGCCAAATCCTAAACTTTCCCATAAACGTATTGTATTCGGACCAGCACCTACTGGACATAATGAAAATATACTATCTAATAAAATTTTATTATATTCTTGAGTATTGTTATTTTGTAAATCTTTTTCAGATTTTGTTATGTCTTGTTTTGATACTTGGTTTTTATAAACATCATTCTGAAAATGCCATTTATCTGTATTTTTTATAAATATATCATCCGATGAATCCCAAGATAATATTTTTTTACGAATATCGGATATATAATGATCCATATGACAACCCATAAAAGAAAATAAATATTTACGATTCTCATTATATATATTTAATCCACTTAAACGACTACTATCAAATATATTTACTGGATATAATGGAATAGATTCTAATTGAATATTTTCAATTGTAGTTTCATAAGCATGACTTACATACAATTTAGTAATACCCATATTTTTATACAATGGAACTAGTTTTTTAAAATGTATGTGTTGACAGCATGTTGATATTGTTTTTTTATATGAGCGAGCAATACGTGATATCTGATTCAATATTTTTTCTTCTAATAATTGTTTATCTATCATAGTTGCCCAAGGAGCACAAATAATAACTTCATTATCTAAAATTTTAGTTAGATGTTTTTGACAAAAGTATTTTTCAGTAATAACTGGATATTGCCAAAATATTTCATTATTTATAGGATAAAGTAAATTTATCTTTTTTGAAACAAAATCATTACATATTTTTAAAAAACGGATTATCCAATTTTCTAATGATAGTAAATTATCTATCTTAGACTTATTTTTAATCGATTTACTAACCGCATCTTTCACTATTTCACTTATTTTATCAATATTATTCGTAAATTGCCAATCATAAATATATGCAAGATCATCACCTAATTCATATAAATATCCAACATTTGTACCAATAACACATAGATCATAATAAAAAGCATCTAATATAGAAAAAGAATTACCTTCACTTTTAGAAAAAGACAAGTAAAAATCAGCTGAATTATATATATTTTCAATTTGTTTATTGTGTTGTATCATATCAGTTGTATCTATTGTCTTCATTTGTCTAAATTCATATTCTGGAAAACGAATTTTTAATTCCGCTACCAGATGACTACCTTTATTCGTATCTCGCCAATCTCCAATTATTACAGGCTTACTATTATTACACTTATTTTCTACATAAAATCCAAATTTATCATAAGGTGTAGGCAGATGATATATAGGAAATCTTGTATATTTTTCACCATAATGTCTTGTGAATTCATCTATACAAAATTGTGAAATTGCTATGAAAATAGTATTATGCGGAGAACGTTTTTCAAGCATTTCATCCTGACCATTTACACATAAGTCACGTGTTTCGCCAGTCCAAAGCGGATCTCTTTCGGAATGAGTACGCGCAATACCATGATGAATAATAATCAATGCAATATGTGCGGGAATATCTATTGCAAACTGATTATCTGTAATTATTAAAAGCTGTTTATCACAATACTCATTAATTAATTCTAATAGTATGTGTTTTTCTTCTTGTGCTTTTATAAATATTCTATTAGGGAATACAGTTTTAATAAGATTATCAAATCTGGGAACACCTCCTTTTAAATAGGGATAACATCCACATACATAATGAATTACTATATCAATCATCTTTTAATAATATATTAAATATATTAACGTTAATTTTAATATATTTATTCTATGTTTTTTCTAGCATTAAACCCAAGTTTTAGATTAATATCAAATGGGAAATTATATTTTGTCATATAGTAATGAACAGCTGATTTATAAAAATGATTTTTTAATTCGGGTTTTAGCCATAAAAATTCCTGAACACACTCGCGATCTAAAAAAGGATATCTTCCTTCAATACCATTTGCTCCAGCAACCATTTCTTCTTTCATTAGGAAGACTTCTTGTGTTTGTCTGTAAAAGCTTTTCCATTTCGCATCCGTATCAAAGCTGTATTTAGGAAAAATATCTTCTAATTTATCTGGATATATGCCATTAAAATAGCTGGTTTTTCCCATTGGACGACCGTTAAGAGCATAGTCACTCATAATTTCATCACAGCCACTGCCACTCAAAAATACACGACACTTATGTTCTATTTTAGAAAGCTCGCAAATATAATTTAAACCAGTTGATGCCGGGTCTCCATGAACATCGTAATCTAATATACTTTTATCATTTGTATCATATCTTATTTTAAAATTTTCACAATTATGTAAAAGTCTATTATAATGAGTAGCATAGGTTGGTTTATCAAAACTGAGTAGTTTAGGTTCGCAATTTTCTCTAATTAGATAAAGACGTTTTCCTAATGTATCCATCTTTTCACAGTCGGTAATTGTATAACTATAGAATTTTTTATTATGACGATGTAGTGCGCAAGCAATAGCACCACTATCATATCCACTGCTTAGACAAATAAAAACAGGATATTTATTACTGTATCGTTTTAGTACTGACATTTCAAATGCTGCACACCAGTCATCATAATTATCTTTATGTTGATTTAAACTAAAATTATATACTTGTTTTAAGTTTATTGGTTGTAATGTCGTAAGCGAAAATGTTAGCACAAGATTAGCAGTCATCTTTTCTGGTCTAGTAAAACCCATTAATGTAAGTGGTGTTGGATAGCTACAAATACCAATCTGCCCATTTTCTACAGCATAAAATAGTGGTTTGGTCGAAAATACATCAGTGCTCATAAAAAATTTACCAAGTCTAAAATCAAATATGATAAGCGCATATTCACCATCTAATATATGGAATATTTCCGATCCGTATTTTTGATAGATTGGTAGTAGGCATTCTCCATCGCTTTTAAATGTAGTATCAAACTCGGTTTCAAACGATTTGTAGTTGTAGATTTCACCGTTGTAGATAGCAACTACTGATTTATCATCGGAAACAAAAGGTTGTGGAATGACTTCGCCAGTGATATTAAGTAGATTATGTAAGAAGAATATGTTTTGAATACTACTTACATTAGTTAAATCGGGTCCTCTTAATTGAAGTAGTCTATTTATAGTTGCTAAATTAAGTTTAGTAAAATCAATAGAAGATATTAAGAAGGAACACATTTATATTTATTTAATTGGTAATAAATATTTATATAAATATTATAAAATATGTATTTATATAATGACTGACAATATACATAAGGCTGGTATAATTTTACCTTATCGAGATAGAGAATTTCATTTAGAAATTTTTATTCCTAAAATAGTTGATATTTTAAAATATCGAAATCTGGATTATAAAATTTATGTAATTGAACAAGAAGCAGGAAAGCCATTTAATCGTGGAAAGCTTTTAAATATAGGGACAATTTATTCAATATTGGATGGTTGTGATTATTTGGTCTATCATGATGTAGATACAATTCCAGTATCCAATGATATTTTTTATGATTATCCTGGAGAAAAAATTAATCATATTTTTGGTTATACAATGTCAGTTGGTGGTGTAACATCATTACCAGTTTCTATAATTGAACGTATAAATGGTTATTATAATAATTTTTGGGGATGGGGATTTGAGGATATGGATTTAAAGTTCAAATTAGAAATGTGTGGATTAAAGATTGATGAAACTCAAGGTATTTTTTCAGATATGGATATAGATAAAAATAAATCAGTTGAAGATAGAAAGTTTTTATTTTTAAACAATTTTGATACAAATATTCGTGTAGATCTTGCTGGGGAAAAAAATGAGGAAGAAACAAAAAAGAAGAAGTATTATTGTGAGGTAAATAAGATGTTGTATGAGAAGAATAAGTATATTTATTATCAAAACAGATCGTTTCATGATGGATTAACAACAACCGAATTTAAGGTTAATTACAAAAAAGATTTAAATGATTATACATTGATTAATGTTAGTATTTAAAGATATATTATTAAAATGATATATATTATGATTGTTTTAAAAATTAATGAATGGTATGGACGATTTGGAAATAATATTTTACAGTTAGTACGTATTATTCATTGTGCGATAAAAACAGAAGCACTAATATTATATCCAGATCATCCATTTATAAAAAATAAAATTCTAGATTTTCGGAAAAATTTAAATGATGAAAATATAGATGAAATATATACTCATAATTTTTTTGAAAATAATAAGTATTTTTTATCCGAGTTTTCAATTTTTGAATATAAATATATATTAGATACATATGTATATGATTTAATTATTTTAGTTGAATTATCAAATAATTTTTTATTTGATAATGATACTCTATACATATCGATTAGATCAGGTGATATTTTTAATCCTCATTTTTTTAAAAATGGTGGACATCCTGGATATATTCAACCTTCCCTTTCATTTTACAAAAATATTATTGAAAAAAATAATTATAAAAATATATACTTGATTGCTGAAGATAGGTCAAATCCGGTTATTAATAAACTATTAGAATTATATCCAAATATTATACCAATAATTGAAAATAGTCAATCCAATTATATTATTATACGTGATTTTACAATATTAATACATGCTAAAAATTTAGTATTACCTAATGGAAGTTGGGGAGCTATTTTAGGAGCTATGAATAAAAATTTAGTAAATTTATATATATCTAATTTTAATTATAATAAAAATGAGTTAAATATATCAACTGGAATACGACATCTTTCTTTAGGATATATTCAAGAAAATACAAATATTCAAATATATAATATGATGGATTATTATATTAATATATATATTTTTTTAAAAACTGATTTTAGAAAAGCATTAGATTACATGATTACTAGTTAAAATTTATATTAAAAAAATAAATGATATTAAATGTATAAAAATGTTTAAAGTAATTAAAAAGAATAATGAATTAATTTTTAATGACTTTGGCGGATTTGAACATCGAAATATATCAAGTATGTGGTGTATAAATGAAGCTGATAAATTATATAATTGGAAAGATTTTAATGAAATAGAGATTTTTACAAATCATTATGAAAATAATATAAACCAATTCACTTATAGCAAACAAAATAGTTATAATAAATTAATTCCTGATTTTAATTTTCATATGTGGCCTGAAGTAGGAATTAATGATTATAATGAAACAATAAAAAATATTGATATGTATGGTTAATCGCAATTTGAAATAAATAAAGTTGGTTGGATTGGTAATATTAAAACACATATAAATAGGGAAAAATTATTTAATATTGGTATTCAAAATAATCAATATTTCGATTTTACTGAAATGTCTTGGATGAAAAAAGATAATAATATTATTTTGAATTCTACAAAATATATGTCTTTATCAGATTTAGTAAAAAAATACAGTATTCTTATAGATATTGAAGGTAATGGATATTTAGGCAGGTTAAAATATTTATTATGGTCACACAGACCGGTATTAATAGTTGATCGACCTCATAAAGAATTTTTCTTTCAATATTTAAATGAATGGGAACATTATATTCTAGTTAAAAGAGATTTATCTGATCTTACTGAAAAGACAGAGTGGTGTTTAAATAATTATGATAAAGCAATAAATATCGCTGAAAATGCTTATAATTTTAGTTTGATTTATCTTACACGTGAGGCTTGTTATAATCAGTGGAACAGCATAATAAAAAATTTATGAATAATTTTGATATAAAAATTTCATTATTAAATTTATTATAATGAAAATTTTATACGTTATATTGACTTGTGAAAAATACCTAAAAACACGTTATCATTGGCAGAAAAATACATTTTTATCAAAGACAAAATATGACTATGTATTCTTATCAGCTAATCCAGATGAAAAAAATAATGTAATAGGTTGGTACACAACTGATGATTATGCTAGTTGCCCTATAAAATATTTAGAATTTTTTAAAAATTATAAATCAGATTATGATTGGTATTTTTTTATAGATGATGATACATTTGTTTTTGAGGATAGAATCGAACCAATACTAAAAAAATATAATAAAAATGATATGTATTATATAGGAAGTATTTTACTTCAAGAGAGAATATTATATATGAGTGGAGGTGCTGGGTTTTTAATCAGTAATCCATTATATAAACTTATTTCTAATAACTTAGATAAGTTTAAAATATTTGAATATGGTGATACAACAATTGGTGAAATAATTAATAAATTTATTTATGAATACAGTATTTCAATAATAAATATTGAAGAATTTTATCAAGATAATCATTTAAAATGTGGTTTAGATACATTAAATAATGCTTTAACTTATCATTATGTTAATGAAGAATTATTCAATTTTTATCATTTAATATCATCCAATACGATTTCATCTATTAATTATTGTTTAATATCATCTTATAAAAACGATCCTAATTTAAAATATTGGAAAATAATTAAAAAATTTTGGAAAAAACTGTTAAAATGTGAATGTAAGTTATTATATATTAGTGATGAATTAGAACAAGATAATGATGATGATATTATATTATTTAAAGTTGAAAAAACAGAAAATTATAAGATAATTTCTGAATTTGTTATTAATTTATATCCAAGTATAATTGATAATAAGTTTGTATTAATCTCTTCTTTAAATTTTATTCCATTAAATAGTAAGTATTTTAAAGAAATTAATTCATATTGTATGACTGTTTTTACAAATAATAATATATTAAAATGTGCGCATAGTAATGTATGGAAAGAGATATATAATATTAATAATAAAAATCATATATATCAATTCATTGAAAATATAAAAGATTACCTTTCATTTCCAGAAAAACTTTTTAACATATTAATCGAACAAATTAAGTATAGTAATTTACGTATAATCAAAAATGATACATATTTACCTCTTAATTTGACTTATAATATAAACAATAAATTACCAATAAATGATACTAGAAGAGGAGTAATAGAAGGTAAAATGAATAGTTTTGATTTAAATTATTTTGGTTTTGATAAAAAATTTCTATATGAAATTTTATATTTAATAATATAAAAATTAAATAACTATATAAATGCTTATTGGTATTGTTGGAAATGAATTTGTAGAAAAAGCTACTAAACTACTTAAATCACCATCTATGAATATACTTGTATATGATATACTTCTAGAAGCATGCGAAACACTCTGAACTACACTAGAAGAGCTCGAAAAATTAGTCTAGTCTTTTACTTCTTAGCGACCCAATGAACCGCCAAGGAAAATACTACACAAAACTCATTTAAGACGCCATACCCAAACTAAAAAACCCTTTTAAGTTATTCGTAGCACTGTTCTTGTTGCGTTTTCATGAAAGTCAAAATTGTTTTTTATGACTGAATTCCTCACAGAAGCTAATTGGCGTGATGATTTTATTCATTCAACTTAATGGGTATTCGGGTTACTACAAGGGGAACAAAATAAAATCTTGAATAATCACTTATAATACTTATCATATTCATAATAATAAATATCAATGCACTTGATTTAAACTAACATTTGATTAGCAATTTAAAAAGGATACAAATTTAATTTACGTGCATGTAATATATTTTTTATTAGTTAATTTCATAATTATTTTTGCTCTTTGAATTATATATATTTTATTATTATCAACATTATAATAACAAAACATATGTAACGATTTAAATGTTAACTAAATTATATTGAACAATTCATTTAGTTGTTTATGAAAATTTTAAATAATAGAAAATATAAAAATAAAATAGTTATTTATCATTCATAATCATTTGTTTACAAAAATATCTTAATTTTCACTTATTATTAATAAGGTTTCATATTTTAAAAATACTTGTTTCGATAGATTGTTAATAAACTATTATGTATAAATATAGAAAATAATAAAACTAAAATAGAAAAAGAACTTTTTGGGTTATTAAATATATTTGAATATAATATAAAGACATAATATTAATATGGTATATAAATATGATTATAATAGTAGGGGCTGGACTGTCTGGAGCAACTCTGGCAAATTTATATGCTACAAAATGTGATAAAAAGGTATTAATTATTGAAAAACGCGAGCATATAGGCGGTAATTGTTATGATTATATAGATGAATTGGGAATTCTCTGTTCAAAATATGGTCCACATTTTTTTCATACAAATAGTGATAAAGTATGGGAATTTGTAAGTAAATTTGCTAATTGGATACCTTGGGAGCATCGGGTTTTGTCCAAAATAGATGAACAATTAGTTCCTGTTCCTGTTAATATAGAGACTGTTAATAAAATTTTGAATGCTAATATTAATAATGTAAATGAAATGAATATTTGGTTAGAAAAAAATACTGGACAAATACAAAATCCGATAAATTCTGAAGAAAGTTGTATTAATAGAGTAGGAAATACTTTATACGAAAAAATATTTAGAGATTATACTATTAAACAATGGGATATGTCCGCAAAAGAATTAGATAGTAGTGTTTTAAATCGTATTCCAGTGCGTAATAATTTTGATGATAGATATTTTACTGATAAATATCAAGCATTGCCTGAAAAAGGTTATACTGAATTTATTAAAAATATGATTAATCATCCAAATATAAAAGTATTAATAAATACTGATTTTTTTAAAGTAAAAGCAGATTATTCAAATTATGAAAAAATATTTTATACAGGTCCTATTGATAGTTATTTTAAAGATTCTGGTTTAGATAAATTAGAATATCGAACTGTTATTTTTGAAGAAGAAACTATTAATGCAGATTATTATCAACCAGTTAGTCAAGTAAATTATCCTTCATTACATTATCCATTTACAAGAATAACTGAATATAAAAGAGTTTTAAATAAGAAAGAACCTATAGGTATAACTAAAATTGTAAAAGAATATTCAAGAGGTGAAGGAGAACCATATTATCCTATACCTAACAAACGAAATGAAGATTTATATAATGAGTATAAAAAATTAGCAGAAAAAGAGGAAAAGGATAGTAATGTTTATTTTGTAGGAAGATTAGCCACATATAAATATTTTAATATGGACCAATCTATATTATCGGCAATAGAAACATTTGAAAATATAGAAAAAAAATTATAGAAAAAATTAATCTACTAGGAATTTTGTAAAAAAAATAAACTTGAATTAAGTAAAGTAAAATGTTTTATTATATATTCAATATCTTGAAGCATTATTACATTTATAATAGAAAGAATAATATTATAAAAATTAATATTGTATATTAAAGGACCTTGATATAAATGTTTTATGCTTTTATATAATTCGTTCTAAATATAGTAATTTGTTTTAAATAATTTACAGGTATTTTGCTATATTAAAAACTAATTATTTAGATATAAATAAATTACTAATATAATTATATATAATGAAAAATATATTAGTAATTGGTGGTGCTGGTTATATAGGTAGTCATACATGTAAATTATTATACACACAAAATTATAATATTTGCGTATTTGATAATTTAACTACTGGATGTGAGGAATTTTGTAAATATGGTTCATTTTATAAAGGAGATATCACTTATAAAAATGATTTAGAAAATTGCTTTGAACATTTTAAACCAGAAATTGTAATACATTTTGCAGCATTAGCACATGTAGATGAAAGTATATATCATCCAGATGATTACTACCGTGTTAATGTAATAGGAACAATAAATATTTTAGACACAATGCATAAATTTGGATGTGATAAAATAGTTTATAGTTCTAGTTGTGCAACATATGGCATTCCGCAAATATTACCTATTGTAGAAACTACAATTCAAGAACCTATTCATCCATATGGCATGTCTAAACTTATGACTGAAAAAATAATTTTCGATTATCATAAAGCATTTGGTATAAAATATATTATATTACGCTATTTTAATGTTGTAGGTAACGACCCTGAATGTGACGTTGGAGAATGGCATAATCCAGAAAAACGAATATTACCTAATATTATTAAAGCTGCTATTTATAATAAAGAATTTAATATCTATGGTAATGATTATCAAACAGACGATGGAACATGTGAAAGAGATTATATACATGTTTTAGATTTAGCAAACGCACATATACTGGCTTTAGAAAATGTTGAAAATATTCAAGATCTATTTAATCTTGGAAATGGTAGACCAATTTCAAATCTCCAGTTAATTAAAAAAGTAGAAGAAATTTCTGGATTACAAATTAAAATAAATTGGTGTGATAGACGCCAAGGTGATCCTCCAACACTATATTGTGACAATTCAAAATCGGTGAAAGTTTTAGGACATATTAATCAATATAGCTTAGATGATATAGTTAGAACATCATATTATTGGTATAAAAAACGTTTATTTAAATAACAAATATTTTAGAATAATTTTCTAAACAATAATGAATATATGTATATATACTTTCAGGTTTCAAAAATAATTCATTAAATAATTTATTATTATTAAGTATATTATTTATGAGGTTTTTATCATTTTCAACTTTATTCTTAAGATTTCGCAGTTCATTATAATTATCAAATAAAATATAATTATTCATATTTGATATCAAAGGACTAAAATATTCTTCATATTCTGGTTTATACATAAATATTATACTTTTACTATTTAAATATAGTCTCATACGGTCACTAAGAGCATTACCGTCGGTATATATTAAATACTTGAAATCTAAATTTTCCTTATAATCACGAGAAATCCATTCATCAATAGTTGTTTTATTTAAATCTAAAATTTGTCGAAAAAAATCAGTATCTGGTTTAAAACTAGGATGATTATGCATGCAATTAACAAGATAGAAATCACATATATCAGGATTATTTAGGGCATATATAAAGTAATCAATTTTTTGAGAATGAGCAATACCACTCATATAAAATTTATCTATTTTTTGATTAAATTCTTTAGGATAATTCATTAAATAATTTCTACTATTTGACCATTCATTTTCTGTATTAAATCCCTTTTCCATTACAATATCTTCATGACCTAAACGAAATGTAGGAAATAAAAATGTCTTTTGTTTAGGTAATCTGCAAAAATTAAAAATAGGTAAATTATAAGGTTTGTCAGATAAATTAATTAATAGAATAAAATTATAATTTTTATTAGGAAATATTGTTAATGTTCTATTTAATAAATTAAGGTAACCATCTATTCGAGGTTTATCACTCCAATTCCATTTTTCATGTTTATAGTTTTCTATTTTACCATTTTTAATTATAATATATAACATTCTATCCGTCATTTTATAAATTTTTTATAAATAATCTGAATTTATTTTATCGTAGCAACTAATATTATTATTTGCTAAGTGCTTCAATATTTCATTAACACTTTCCATTAATTAAATATATAAATATAATTAATATATATTTAATATAAAAATTAAAATTATAATAATATTTATATAAATGCTTATAGGTATCGTAGGAAATGGATTTGTTGGAAAAGCAACAAAATTACTCAAATCACCCTCAATAAATATACTTGTCTACGATATACGTCCAGAGGCATGTGAACCAACTGGCACTACTTTAGAAGATCTTGAAAAATGCGATCTCGTCTTTTACTGTTTACCAACTCCAATGAACCACCACGGAAAATGCTACACTAAATTATTGGAAGATGCTTTACCAAAATTACAGAATCCATTTAAAGTTATTCGCAGCACTGTTCCAGTTGGATTTTCACAAAGTATTGGATGCTATTTTATGCCAGAATTCCTCACAGAAGCCAACTGGCGCGACGATTTTATTAATACCACTCATTGGATATTCGGTCTATTAGTAGGAGAACAATATAAAGAACAAAATAGTGAGTTTACCAGGCGTATAGAAAAATTATTTAATACAAGTTGTCATGAAGGCCTAATAGTTAGTAGTAAAACCTGTTTTTTAACAAACATCGAGGCTGAAATGCTCAAACTAGTTAAAAATTGCTACCTTTCTGCTAAAGTAGGCATTATGAATGAACTATATGATTTTTGCCAAGCTAAAAATGTTAATTATGAAAATATTAAAAAATTTCTATTAATAGATCCAAGAATTGGTAATACTCATTTAAACGTGCCCGGATATGGTGGATTGCGCGGATTTGGAGGAACCTGCTTTCCAAAAGATACACATAGTCTATATTCACAATTCCAAGAAGCAGGTGTTCCCTCTATTATTTATCAAAGCATTTTAGACCGAAATGACAATATTGATCGTCCACAACGCGAATGGACCCTTGATAAATGGCGCACAACTATTCCCGCAACTAAACCTATTTCACTTGTCACAGGCGGTGCCGGTTTCTTAGGTAGCAATCTTTGCCAACGCTTATTAAGAGAAGGTCATATAGTAATATGCTTGGATAACCTACAAACTGGCAATAAAAAAAATATAGAAGAATTTCTAACAAACCCCGATTTCTTATTTAAATACGCCGATATCACTAATAAACAATATTTCCCAAATATTGACTATATTTGGCACTTAGCTTGTCCAGCCAGTCCACCGAAATATCAAGAGGATGGTTATAAAACTTTACAAACAAGTCTTCTTGGAACAATGAATATGTTAGAATTAGCACGTGTTCATAATTGTCCATTACTATTTACGAGCACAAGTGAGGTATATGGTGATCCAATTGAACATCCACAACGAGAATCTTACTGGGGTAATGTAAATCCAGTTGGACCACGCAGTTGTTATGATGAAGGTAAGCGGTGTGCTGAGACATTAATCTATGAATATAGGAAAAAACATAAAGAATTAGCAGATAAACTTAAAATTGTACGCATCTTTAATACATACGGACCTAAGATGGATATAAATGATGGTCGAGTTATTACAAACTATATTAAGTCTTATTTACATGGAAATCCCGTTACTGTCTATGGCGATGGCAGCCAAACCCGAAGTTTTTGTTATGTAAGTGATATGATAGACGGATTTATGAAAATGATGTTATCTAGTGAAGTAGGACCTATTAATCTTGGTAATCCAGATAGTGAATTAACAATGCTAGAATTAAAAAATACATTGGATATTATAACAGAAAAAATAACAATTAAAAAGTTAGATATTGTAAATGAACCACTACCAGAAAATGATCCTCGACAGAGGAAACCAGATATTACATTAGCAAAAGAAAGATTAGATTGGACTCCAAAGATTGTAATTTCAGATGGTTTAAATAAAACAATAAATTATTTTATAAACCTTAGTCAAAATAAATAGATTATACTAACAAACATATATTTTACATAACTATAAAAAGTATTAATATAAATAATTTACTAATATATAATTATATAATGAAAAATATATTAGTAATTGGAGGTGCTGGTTATATAGGCAGTCATACATGTAAATTATTACACAACCAAAAGTATAATATTTGCGTATTTGATAATTTAACAACTGGCTGTGAGGAATTTTGTAAATATGGATCATTTTATAAAGGGGATATTACTCATAAAAATGATTTAGAAAATTGCTTTGAACAGTTTAAACCAGAGATTTTAATACATTTTGCCGCATTAGCCCATGTAGATGAAAGCATTTTTCATCCGGATGATTACTACCGGGTTAATGTAATAGGAACAATTAATATTTTAGATACAATGAATAAATTTGGATGCGATAAAATAGTGTATAGTTCTAGTTGTGCTACATATGGTATTCCTGAAAAACTTCCTATATTAGAAACTACACCACAAGAACCTATTCATCCATATGGTATGTCTAAACTAATGACTGAAAAAATTATTTTTGATTATCATAAGGCATTTGGTATAAAATATATTATTTTACGGTACTTTAATGTAGTTGGTAATGATCCAGATTGTGAGGTTGGAGAATGGCATAATACTGAAAAACGAATATTACCTAATATTATTAAAGCAGCTATTTATAATAAAGAATTTAATATTTTTGGAAATGATTACCTAACAGTTGATGGCACGTGTGATAGAGACTATATACATGTTTTAGATTTAGCAAACGCTCATATACGTGCTATTGAAAAAGTAGACCATATTCAAGATGTATTTAATCTTGGAAACGGCAAACCTATTTCAAATCTTCAGTTAATAAAAAAAGTAGAAGAAATTTCTGGATTACAAATTAAAATAAATTGGCAAGATAGACGACACGGAGACCCCCCCACACTCTACTGTGACAATACAAAATCAGTGAAAATTTTAAGACACACTAATCAATATACCTTAGATGATATAGTCAGAACATCTTATCATTGGTATAAAAAACGTTTATTAACAGAATAATATAAAAAAAGTAGCTTAGTTCTAAATAAACAAATACACTATTGATAATATCACAAAGATTATACTAACAAATATATATTCTAGATAACTATAAAATCTAATAGATTCCAAATTTTTTATCATATAACTACCAACCTTTTGATATCCATATTTTCTATAATAATCTCTTACACCAACACCTGATATAATAGCCATCTTTTTAAAACTATTTTCCTTAGCAATACCTTCGGCTAAAGATAATAGCTTTTTACCTATTCCTAAATGTTGTGCTCCATGATTACGTCCCTTACTACCAACTTCTTTTACACGACCATATACATGTAATTCTCTTATCATTGCAGTTTCACCTTTTAATTCTGGAAGTATACTCCAACGAAGAGAACTACTAAAACGCAAACGAATAAATCCTAATAATAAATTGCGTTTTTCTCGCGGGATTTCAGCTGATATAAAATACTCCAATCCACCACTGGCAATAAAACTATGCGTTATATATTTTATATCACGAGGATCAAAATCCTCGGTTCTAACTTCTCTACAACGAATACATTGACAATATATACCCTCATTTTCAGCTTCCCGTTTTACAATTTCAGCCAAATTTGGTTTTATTGTATCACTTGTATATCCAAGATTACCATCATCATTTGAAAGTCTAAAATCACGCTGTATACGATTAACACGAACCCAAGGTGGTGTAATCAATTGACGATAAATAAGAACACGTTTTAAATCTTCAGCATCATTTTTTTCCGAATATGGTATCCATTTTCCTTGTTGACGCCATTTTTTTATTTCTGTATAACTAACATCTAAACATGGATAGTCTTTCATATAATCAGGAAATAAATCATTATCATCACGTAATACTTGTCTGTAACAATCCATATCAATTTCAGGTGTAGCACCCGGCAAATCAGTCATGATATGGATTTCTACTTTAAATCCATAGTTCTTTAAAAGTTTAATAGCTCGTTTAGATTGTTTTATACCATGTCCACGATTTACACCTCGTAATAATTTATCATCTGTATGTTGAACACCAATCTCTACACGAGTAATTCCATAATTACGAAAACGAATGATTTCATTTTCATTTATTTCGTCAGGACGAGTCTCTATACCAATACCAACTACATGAACCTTAGAGTGTTCATTTTTACACTGCTCCTCTATAAGTGATAAAGGTTCACGAGGGGTTGTATCAAAATAAGTATTCGCAGCATAATACAAGTCACGAATAAATGTATCCGCAATATCATGGGAATAACAACTAAAAGTACCACCTAAAATACGAAATTCCAATTTATCTATAGGATGTCCATTTTCTTCAAGTGCCTCTAATCGACTATTGACTTGGCCTACGGCGTCAAAATTTACCTTACTGGCTCGTAAAAATACATCCTCATTACTAAGATAACTACGGGGCATTCCAGGTTCATTTGGACAAAAATGACAATTGTATTTACAACTAAATTGGTCAGGTGGCATACTTACACTAATGTTTAAAATTCCACTATCACTTCTTACGGCACGTGTAATTAAAATAACTCGTAGTTTTTCTAACATTGGATATTTTATAGGGTCTATTCGATTCATTTCTCGATAGCATACACTTAATTCCCGTTTACTAGGTAATAATTTATATTTACGACTTAGTTTTACAAGAGTTTTTTGTAATATTTCATGATTATCATAATATTTAGGATTTGTATCGATAAGATCTTTTATTATTAATTTATGTATTGCTTTATTTTTGACTTCATTATTATTGCTAAATAAATCTTCAATTTCAATTGACATTTTTACAATTAGATTTTTATGTTAATACAATTATTATATATTATCAATTTTTTGATAATAATCTATTTATAACATTATTGTAATAATGTTTTTATTTTCTTCTCAAATTCAGTTATTTGTAATATTGTTATGTTTAACGTATTACATATAATATTATTTTGTTTGTATTTTTGTTGTAATAATACAAATGATGGATATATATGTCCAAGTAAATTTTTATTGGCATTCAAAAGGATAAAATAGTCTTCTAATTGTTTATTTTCATTATCAATAGATAATATTTTATTTAGATATATAATATAATTTTCTAGAAATTCACGTTTTATATAATCATTTAATCGAATATGATTTTGACCTTTGTATTTTCTTTGTAAATATCGATAGATTGTTCTGGGTTGAATATATAAATTACCAATATCACTTATTGCTATTTTATCTGTATGCTTATAATCCGCTATCCCAATAAATTTATTTATATATATAGCACATTCATTTATAAGATTAGATATACTAGTCATTTTTTATACTATTTATAATGAATCTATATAAATACTATAAAATTAAAATCAAAGCTATGGACTAAAACGACCCATATACCGTGGAAATAAACAACAGTCTTTTACACTATATTCGCTTGGGTCACCACCTAATATATATAGCATTATTCTTTCCAATCCTATACCATATCCACCTGTTTGACCAGCACCATACTTTCTCAGATCGATATACCAATCAAGTGAGCCACCTTCTTCTTTTGCTTTTTCTAATAAAAGCTTATAATTACTATTACGCATTGAACCACCTACTACCTCACCAACCCCCGGAAAAAGTAAATCACTACTATTTGTTTCTAAGCCACGTTCTGTTTCTCTTGGATCCATATAAAAAGCTTTCATAGATGCCGGGAATTGTGTAATAAATACCGGTTTTTTAAGATATTCACATAAACGCCTTTCAACTTTATCTGTAAGATCATCACCATATTGATAGGCTCTAGGTTCACATTCATCTTCTACAAACATTATTCCTAATTCTACACACAATTGTACAGCTTTATAATATGGTAAAACGATGAAATCATCATAAAATAATCCAGTATAACCCGGATTAAGTCTCTTTGCCAATGTATGGATTTCAATATTATTATCAATCTGTTGAAAAACATAATGAAATAATTGTCGTAAATGTTCTATTAGTTTTTCAAGAGTCATATTATGCGCTTCCATTTCAATATGTGTATATTCGGCAAGATGACGTTTTGTTTTAGACTTTTCAGCTCGAAAACTAGGATGAATACAGAACACCTTACCAAGAGCTGGCACCGCACTTTCTAAATAAAGCTGACTAGATTGTGTAAGAAAAGCATCTTCCCCAAAGTAATTCAGTCTGAAAAGAGTTGAACCTCCTTCACAAGAATTATTAACAATACTAGGTGGTGTCACTTCATAAAATCCATTATCATCAAAGAATCGACGTATTACTTTCAGAAGAAAAGCGCGTATTTTCAAAATAGAGCTGGTATTTTCACCACGAATAAATAAGTGTCTCTGGTCAAAAGCTATTTGATTACCTGCTTCAGCTTGAACAGTTGTATCAAAATCAGTATTACTAGCACCTAAAACATCTAATGAGTCAGCTTGAACTTCCACACCAGCATAAGGAGCACGACTATCTTCTTTAACAATTCCCTTAATACGTATATAACATTCAGTACAGAGTGATTGTGGTTCAGTGTATGTTTTAGCTAAATCACCAAAAACACCTACTTGAACAAATCCACTACCATCACGTAAAATAATAAAAATCATTTTTTTTCCTTGTCTTCGAATACGATGTACCCAA
>Ga0194133_10002553_pt1 | contig 27837 bp, 23 predicted proteins | sample TA2KigOf40mmetaG_FD_155448 | JGI IMG/M metagenome (GOLD analysis project Ga0194133, IMG submission 155448) | Freshwater microbial communities from Lake Tanganyika, Tanzania - TA2015055 Kigoma Offshore 40m | ecosystem: Environmental > Aquatic > Freshwater > Lake | place: Tanzania: Lake... | reverse complement strand
GCCCGGCGGCTTCGCTGCCCTCGAGCAGCAGGCGGCCCAGGATGCCGAGGTTGTGAAAGCCGAGAGCGAAGGCGGCGGTGATCACGCCGGGCTTGAGCACAAACAGCAGCAGCAGGGCCGTGAGCGGCGGTGGCCACAGCCGACCAATGGCCCAGATCAGCTGCAGCAGCCGTTGCCCCCAGGCCCATGGGGCCACCAGCAGCAACAGCAGTGGCGCCACACCCACCGCCAGCGCTGCGGCCAGAAGTGTGAGCATCACGGTGTTGAACACCAGGGAAGGCCAGGGCAGAGCCAGGGCGTTCTGCCAGCCGCCAGGAGCGATGGGGGGCAGCGCCTGCCAGTGCAGCAGGGCCGCCGGTTCGATCGCCAGGGCTCGCCCCACCCCCCACACCAGCGGCACCAACAGCAGCGCCGCCAGCACCAGCTCCCGGCCCCGGCGCCCCACACCGGAGGCCCGCAGGCTGAAGCGGCCCGGCATGCCCCAGCGCCGCCGCAGAGCTCCGATCACCGCCTCCAGGCTGAGCATCACGGCCAGCAGCAGCCACAGACCGCTCCACAGCTCATGGAACTGCAGCGATTGCAGGGTGAGCAGCAGCTCATTGCCCAATCCCCCCAGGCCAAACACCCCGAGCAGGGTGGCGCTGCGCAGGGCGCACTCCAGCCGGTAGCCCCCGTAGCTGATCAAGCCCGGCAGCAGCGGCGGTCCCATCGCCGAGAGCAAGGCCGATGGTGGTGAGCTGCCGGCGGCGATCAGAGCTTGCAGGTTGCGCTCATTGAGGCTGTCGAGCAGATCACTCACCACGCGCGCCACAAGGGCGCCGTAGGGAATGGCGATGGCGACTACGGCAATCACCGGTTGCAGGCCAATCACCTGCAGCAGCAGCAGGCCCCAGATCAGTTCATGAATCGAACGCGGAATCGCCAGCAGGCGCCGGATCCCTTCCGCCGGCCAGCTGTGGCCGATCAGGGTGCGCCAGAGCAGGCGGGAGCTGGCCAGGCCTGCGGCGATGCCGATCAACAGGCTGGCGCACCAGCCGAGCAGGGCCATGCCTGCGGTGATCCCGAGACCCCGCAGCAGCGACTCGAGCACCACCGGATCGGTGGAGGGCTGCACTGCTGCTAGCAGAAACTGGCCGATTAGATCCCAGCCGCCCCCATGCACCAGGCCTGGCAGCAGCGCCACCAGCGGCAGCAGCACCAGCGCGGGCAACAGCAGCAGCAGCGGCGCAGCGGGTTTCATCGGGTGAGGGTGGGTTCTGCGATACCGGCGTAGAGGGTTTCAAGGTCTGAGCTTTGGAGCTGCGCCACGGGGCGGTCCCAGCAGATCCTTCCCTGGCGCAGGCCGATCACCCGATCGAACCCCTGCAGCAGATCAGGCCGGTGCAGGCTCAACAGCAACGCCCGCGGTGGTGCGGCCTGCTCCAACAGCAGCTGCAGCAACTCCTGCGCCAAGCGTGGATCCAGGCTGGCCAGCGGTTCATCGGCCAGCAACAGCTGCGGCTGCTGGCGCAGCAAGCGCGCGATGGCCACCCGTTGGCGCTGGCCGCCCGAGAGCTCACCCACGGGTTGGCTGAGCAGATGGGGCTCGAGATCCACCTGGCGCAGCGCCTGGGCGCAGGCCTCGCTCTCCAGGGGCAGCAGCAGGTTGAGCACCGCCCGCGGCCAGCCCCAGCTGGCCAGCCGGCCGCAGTTGAGGTTCTGCTGCACGCTGAGCTCTTCAATCAGCCGCAGGTCTTGCCAGAGGGTGCCGATGCGGGCCTGTTGGCGGCGCCGGGCCCGGGCACTGCGGGACCGGGGTTGTCCGCTCCAGCGCACCTCGCCCTGGCTGGGCTGCAGCAAGCCATTGGCCACCGCCAGCAGCGTGCTCTTGCCAGCACCGCTCGCCCCCAGCAAGGCCACCCGCTCGCCCGGATCCAGCCGCAGCTCGATGTCCTCCAGCCGAGGGAGCTGCCGGCCGGGCACCATCACGTGGCGCAGCTCGAGCACCGGGCTGGATTGGCTTGCGCTTGCGTTGAGGCCGGGGTCGCTCATGGCTTCCCACTGTGCCTGCCGGGCTACAGCGAGCTGAAGCGGAAGGCCAGCAGCGCCAGGATCAACCCCACGAGCATCAGCTCGATGATGTCGGGGCCGCGGGGGTTCATCAGCGGCCCTCCTCGCCTTCGATGCGCTTCACCGATGGCAGGGTGAGAGCCAGCAAGAGCAAGGGGATCTCCAACCAGAGCACGCCATTGCCCAGGGCGATCACGGCTAGATCGATGGCCGCCAGCGAGCGCAGGAACAGCACCCACACATCGTCGCCCTCACTGCAGCTGCGCTGCCAGAGCAGCAACCCGGCCACCACCAGCACCAGATCCAGCAGCAGCGTCATCGGAACGTGAGGGGCGCGGGTGCGGGGCGCATAGGCGCCCCACGATCGGAATGCCCCTCGATTCTGCTGCCTGCTGGCCTCAGGCGCCCGTGATCAGCGGATCTGGCCGATCTGGCGACCCACCTGTTCGATCCGGCTGTAGGCACTGGCCTTGGCCGTGGTGAACTGCTGGGCTCCGAACAGGCTCAGGATCTGCTTCTGCTCGGGATTGCTCGGCCGCCAGCTCAGGATCGCCTGTTGGATTCGGTTGGTGAAGCCCTTGCCGAAGCGCTTGTCGAGATCCGGCTGCGCGATCCAGTGGTAGTCGGGATAGCCCGGTGTTTTCCAGATCGCCATCACCTTGGAGCGACTGGCCTTGCCGTTGTGCAGGTTGGAGCGCCACACCTGCTCATTCACGGCGCCGGCCTCGTAGGCACCGCTCTGCACCAGGGCGATGGTGGCGTCATGGCTGCCGCTGAAGCCCGGTGAGCCGCCGGCGAACTGATTCGGTTTCACCCCGGCCTGGCCGAGGAAGTATTGCGGCATCAAGCGGCCGGAGGTGGAGCTTTCCGAGCCGAAGGTGAAGCGTTTGCCCTTGAGCTGGCTCAGCCCCTGCACGGTGGTGACCGGCTTCAGCCCGCTCTTGGTGTTGGCGATGAAGATCGTGTGGAAGGAGGCGTCGATGTCGCGTTGAGCGAGCACCTTGGCGCCGGGCTTCTGCAGGCGTGCCTGCACGCCGGTGAGGCCGCCGAACCACACCAGATCGAGGTTGCCGGTGCGGAACGCACTCACCGCTGCGGCGTAGTTGGTGACAGGCACGTACTGCACCTGCACCCCGAGTTGTTTGCTTAGCTCATTGGCCACAAGCCCATAGAGCCGGTTCAGCTTCTCCGGCTGCTGATCGGGAATGGCACTGATGCGCAGCACCGGTTTGCTGCTCTGCTGGGCCTGCACGGCTGGCAGGGGAGCCAGTGCCGGACTGAGGGAGGGAAGGGCCGCCGGAGCCAGGGCCAGGCCGATACCGGCCAGTACGGCGGCCGAACGTTCTCGGCCGCGTTGGGGGAACTTGAACATGCTCGGTTGCTGAATCAGCTGCGGGATCACCGCAACGGGTGCTCGCTGATTCTCCCTGCGCGCCGGCCGCTTTACAGGCTGCGCACGAAGCGCTCGAGCCGGTTGAGCCCGTCGTCGATGGTGCTGTTGGCGGCTGCGCAGGAGAGGCGAATGCAGCGGTCGTCGCCGAAGGCCACGCCGGGCACCACCGCCAGGCCGTGCTCATCGAGCAGTCGGTTGCAGAAGGTCATCGAGTCGAGGCCGGTGCTGCTCACATCCGGGAAGGCGTAGAAGGCCCCTTCGGGCGGGAGCAGCTGCAGCCCGTCGATGGCCTGCAGACCATCGCTCAGCCGTTGGCGGCGTTCGTTGAATTGCTCCGCCATGGCGTGCACGCAGTCGCGGGAGCCTTCGATCGCGGCCAGGGCGCCGAATTGGGCAAAGCTGCACACGTTGCTGGTGCTCTGGCTCTGGAGCGCAATGGCCGCCTTCACCACATCGGCGTTGCCGGCAAGCCAGCCGATGCGCCAGCCCGTCATTGCCCACCCCTTGGCGAAGCCATTCACGGTGAACACCCGATCGGCGAGATCCGGCGCCACAGCAGCCAGGCTGTGGTGCTGATGGCCAGGGGCCAGTAGGAATTCGTAGATCTCATCGCACACCACCGCCACCTGGGGATGGCGGCGCAGCACGGCGGCGATGGCTTCCAGCTCCTCGCGGCTCAGCACCATCCCCGTGGGGTTACTAGGGCTGTTGAGCACCAGCAGCTTGCTGGCGGGTGTGATGGCGGCCTCGAGCTGAGTGGGATCGAGCCGGAAGCCTTCAGCGGCGGAACTGGGCAGCAGCCGCACCGAAGCTCCCGCCAGGCGCGCGATCTCCGGATAGCTCAGCCAATACGGAGCGGGCAGCAGCAGCTCATCACCCGGGCCCAGCAGCACCTGAAACAGGTTGTAGAGCGCCTGCTTGCCGCCATTGGTCACCAGCACCTGTTCGGCGCGGGTGGGCACCTGGTTTTCGCGGTTCAGTTTTGCGGCGATCGCCTCCCGCAGGGCTGGCTCACCGGCGGCGGGGCCGTAGCGGGTTTGGCCATTGCGCAAAGCCGCGGCGGCCGCCTCACAAATGAAGGAGGGGGTGTCGAAATCGGGCTCGCCGGCGCTGAGGCTGCAGATGTCGTGGCCTTCGGCCTTGAGCGCCTTGGATTTGGCGGCGATGGCCAGGGTGAGGGAAGGCTGAAGAGCCTCGGCCCGGGCGGACAGCGTCAGGTTGCGCTGAGAGGGCGGGCGCAGCATCGGCGCAGCGACGAAAGGGGCAACGCCGCAGGGCTTTGCCGGTGTGATGTGCATCCTGCCGTATGCACCATCCGCGCAAGCGTTCAGCGCACACTGTTTGGTAGCGGCGAGCCTGGTAAGCCCCGTGTCTGATCAGGCCGTGTTGGATTCGATGGAGCCGGTAGCCGCAGCGGTGGTGCTGGCCGCCGACAACCCCGAAGCTCTTGCGGCTTTTTATGCGGCCTTGGTGGACGCTTCCCCCACGCCAGGATTCAGCACGGCCCATTGGCGTGTGCTGCTGCCGGCGATGGGCTGGCTGGAGCTGTATCGCCCAAGCCGCCAGCGGCCCTTGCCACAGGGGCGCGGACGGCTTGCGGTGTGCCTCAAACGCCAGGGGGACGCGGCCGCGTTGGCGCGATGGATGGAGCAGGCGCTGGCGCTGGGGGCTGAGCGGTTGGAAGAGCCCCGGCAGGAAGCCTTCGGCCATGAAGTGTGGCTGCTCGATCCCGAAGGCAATGGCCTGCTGCTGCTGGTGAGCGCTGCATAAAGTCGCCGTCATGACGATGTTTCCGCCGGCCGCCAGTCGCCCGTCTGCGTTCGAGCAGGAGCAACAGCTCACGCAGCTGGCCGCGGCCTGTGATGGCTGCCGCCGCTGCGGCCTCGGCAGCAGCCGCATCCAGGTGGTGGTGAGCCGCGGCAATCCCCAGGCGCCGCTGATGGTGATCGGGGAGGGCCCGGGAGCTCAGGAAGACGAGCAAGGCAAGCCGTTTGTGGGGCGTTCCGGCCAGCTGCTCGATCGAATGCTCGAGAGCGTTGGCATCGATAGCAATCGCGATGCCTACGTGTGCAACATCGTGAAGTGCCGGCCACCGGAGAACCGCAAGCCCACCGCCCTGGAGATGGCCGCCTGCCGGCCCTGGCTGGAGCAGCAGATCGCCTTGGTGGATCCGGCGGTGATCCTGTTGGCCGGTGCCACGGCGGTGGAAGGCCTGCTGGGCATCAAGGGAGGCATCACCAAGCTGCGCGGCCAGTGGCGCAAAGGTGAGGGGGGAAGCCTGGAGGGCCGCTGGTTAATGCCGATCCTGCATCCCTCCTATCTGCTGCGCAACGCGTCCAAGGAGCGTGGTTCACCCAAATGGCTCACCTGGCACGACCTCCAGGATGTGCAGCGGCGCCTGGCCCAATTGACCACTCCGCTGTGACAGGCTTGCGCCAACCATTTCGGCCCTAGCGCGCGCTGCTGCCATGACCGCCTCTCTGGCTTCCGCTCCGGCAACCGAGGCAGCGATCAATCCCCGTTACGACACGGTGATCCGCCGCCGCAAAACCCGCAGCGTGCGCGTGGGTGATCTGTGGATGGGCAGCGACCACCCGGTGGTGGTGCAGTCGATGATCAACGAGGACACCCTCGATATCGAAGGCGCCACCGCCGGCATCCGCCGGCTGCACGAAGCCGGCTGCGAGATCGTGCGGGTCACCGTGCCGTCGCTGGCCCATGCCAAGGCGATGGGTGAGATCCGCCAGCGGCTGGAGAGCACCTACCAGCCGGTGCCGCTGGTGGCGGATGTGCACCACAACGGCATGAAGATCGCCCTCGAGGTGGCCCAGCACGTGGACAAGGTGCGCATCAACCCGGGCCTGTTCGTGTTCGACAAGCCCGATCCCAACCGCACCGAGTTTTCAGAGGCGGAGATCGCGGCGATCGGCGATCGCATCACCGAAACCTTCGAGCCGCTGGTGAAGCTGCTGAAGGAACAGGACAAGGCTCTGCGCATCGGCGTGAACCACGGCTCCCTGGCCGAACGGATGCTGTTCCGCTTCGGCGATACCCCCCTGGGGATGGTGGAGAGCGCCCTGGAGTTCATTCGCATCTGCGACCGGCTCGACTTCCACAACATCGTGATTTCGATGAAGGCGTCGCGGGCGCCGGTGATGCTGGCCGCCTACCGGATGATGGCCGACCGGATGGATGCCGAAGGCTTCCACTACCCGCTGCATCTCGGCGTGACCGAAGCCGGCGACGGCGACTACGGCCGGATCAAGAGCACCGCCGGCATCGCCACCCTGCTCAGCGAAGGCCTGGGCGACACGATTCGCGTGTCGCTCACCGAGGCGCCGGAGAAGGAGATCCCCGTTTGCTACTCCATCCTCCAGGCCCTGGGCCTGCGCAAAACGATGGTGGAGTACGTGAGCTGCCCCAGCTGCGGCCGCACGTTGTTCAACCTGGAGGAGGTGCTGCACAAGGTGCGCAGCGCCACCGCCCACCTCACGGGCCTGGATATCGCCGTGATGGGCTGCATCGTGAACGGCCCTGGTGAGATGGCCGATGCCGATTACGGCTACGTGGGCAAGACCCCCGGTGTGATTTCCCTCTACCGCGGCCGCGACGAAATCCGCCGGGTGCCCGAGGCCGAAGGCGTGGAGGCGCTGATCGCTTTGATCAAGGAGGACGGCCGCTGGGTGGATCCCTGACGGATTCTCCGGTTTTCCCTCCTTCCATGGCCCGAATCAGGGGCTAGTTTGAGTTCATTGCAAGAGCTCAGGAGCTCGTTGATGGGCAGCATTCGGGGTAAGCGGGTCCTGGTGCTGGTGGGTGTGGGTGCGCTTGGGGCCGTGGCCCTGCCGCCCCTGCTGGCACCCAGTGCTGCGTCGTTGGTCACCGATAGCCCCAAGGAGGTGATCGATCAGACCTGGCAGATCGTTTTTCGCGACTATCTGGATGTCAACGGCAAGTACACGCCGGAGAAATGGCGCAACTTGCGCCGCCAGGTGCTCTCCAAAACCTATGGCAGCTCCAAGGAGAGCTACGAAGCCATCCGCGGCATGCTCGCCAGCCTGGATGATCCCTACACGCGGTTCATGGATCCGCGTGAGTTCAAGGAGATGCAGATCGACACCTCCGGTGAACTCACCGGGGTGGGCATCCAGCTGAGCCTCGATAAAGACACCAAAGAGTTGGTGGTGGTGAGCCCGATCGAGGGTTCGCCCGCCTCCAGGGCTGGTGTGATGCCCAAAGACGTGATCCTCTCGATCGACGGCAAGAGCACCAAGGGCATGTCGACCGAGGACGCGGTGAAGCTGATCCGCGGCCAGGCCGGCTCCACGGTGACTCTGCAGTTGCGCCGCGACGGCAAGGTGGTGGATACGCCTTTGGTGCGGGCGCGCATTGAGCTGCACGCCGTGGATAGCCAGGTGAACACCAGTGCCGACGGCACCCGCATCGGTTACATCCGCCTCAAGCAGTTCAACGCCAATGCCGCCAAGGACATGGCGGATGCCCTCAAGAAACTCGAGGGCGAGAACGTGCAGGGGTATGTGCTCGATCTGCGCAGCAATCCCGGCGGTTTGCTGATGGCCAGCATCGCCATTGCGCGCCAATGGATGGATGAGGGGGTGATCGTGTCCACCAAAACTCGCGACGGTATCCAGGACACGAAGCGCGCCAATGGCCGCGCCCTCACCCAGCGCCCGCTGGTGGTGCTGGTGAATGAAGGCTCAGCTAGCGCCAGCGAAATCCTCTCTGGTGCTCTTCAAGACAACCACCGCGCTGTGGTGGTGGGCGAGAAGACTTTCGGCAAGGGCCTGGTGCAATCGGTGCGCGGCCTCTCCGATGGCTCCGGCATGACCGTGACCATCGCCAAATACCTCACCCCCAACGGCCGCGACATCCACAAGCACGGCATCGACCCGGATGTGCGCGCCAAGATCTCGGCTCAGGAGGCTCAGAAGCTGCGCCTGGAAGATCTCGGCACCGCCAAAGACAGCCAGTACCGCGCTGCCGAATCCACCCTGCTGAAGCAGGTGAAGGCCAGCAATGGAGTCACGAAGGCCAAGCTCTACAACCCGTCCAGCGCCAATGTGCCGGCGGCACTGAATGGAGCCGGCAGCAGCCGCTGAGGCTGCTGCTTTCGGGCAGGGTCTCAGGCGGCGCTGCCCACGGGCTGCATCAGGCCGCCACCGGGGGTGGAGTCGTCGTCGTCGTTGCCGGTATCGCCCTGCAGCAGGGCAAACACACCCAGGGCCACCAGGCCCACGAGCGAGGAAATCAGGCTCAGGCCGCCGCTGCCGAAGCTGGAACCCAGATCGATCACCTCGCCCAGACCAGCGCCCATGAGAGCCCTTAACAGAAGTTCTCACAATTGTAACGGACTTTTGCGCGTCTGAGAGAGCTGGTCTGAGTGGGCGCCAGCCCTGCAGCTGGCTTGGCTTCAGACCGCCAGCACGGCTTCGTTTTTGGCCTTGAGCTGCTCGGCGCGCTGGGCGTCGGTGAGGCCATCGGCGCCGGGGACCTGCTCGGCCATCTGCTTGAGCCAGGTCATCAGCTCCTCCACCTGCTTCTCCATCGGCAGCACCCCCAGGCCGCGGGCCAGCACTTTCGAGGTGGTGCCGGAGCCGGCCTGGAACACCAGCCGGCCGTGCAGGTGCTGCGGCAGCCCCTGGCGCAGCAGCCGGAAGGCGGGCTCCTCCATCGGCGTTTCCAGGGCGATGTTGGGTTTCTCCGGTTTGATGCGCGAGAAGCCGCAGCGCTTGGCCAGCAGCTTCAGCTCCATCAGTTGCAGTAGGGAGATCACGGGCGCCGGGATCGCTCCATAGCGATCCACCCAGTCGGTGGCGAGCTGCAGCAGCGCATCCGGGCTGTTGCAGTCGGCCGCGGCGCGGTAAGCGGCCATCTTCTCGTCGTTGTCGGCGATCCAGTCGCCGGGGATGAAGGCGGTGATCGGCAGATCGATCTGGGTGTCGTCCACAGCTGGGATGTCCTGCCCCTGGATCTCGGCCAGCGATTCCTGGAGCATCTCCATGTAGAGGTCGAAGCCGATGGTTTCCATCTGGCCGCTCTGCTCCACCCCCAGCAGGTTGCCCACGCCGCGGATCTCCATGTCGCGCATGGCGAGCTGGTAGCCGCTGCCCAGCTGGGCAAATTCCTGGATGGCCCGCAGCCGCTGCCGCGCCGCCTCGCTCAGGGAGGCATCACCGGGATAGAAGAGCCAGGCATGGGCCTGGATGCCGCTGCGGCCCACCCGGCCGCGCAGTTGATACAGCTGAGCCAGGCCGAACTTGTGGGCGTCCTCGATCAGGATCGTGTTAACGCGCGGGATGTCGAGGCCGCTTTCCACGATCGTGGTGCAGAGCATCAGATCGGCTTCACCGGCGTTGAAGGCCACCATGGCGCTCTCCAACTCGCCCTCGGCCATCTGTCCGTGGGCCACCAGAAGCCGCAGGCCCGGGATCATCAACCGCAGCCGCTCGGCCACCTCTTCGATCCCCTCCACCCGGGGCACCACGTAGAAGATCTGGCCGCCGCGGTCGAGTTCCTGGCGGATGGCGCTGCGCACCGCTTCTTCATCGAGGGCGGCGAGGTGGGTTTTGATCGGACGGCGCAGCGGCGGCGGCGTGGTGATCAGGCTCATCTCGCGCACGCCCGAGAGGCTCATGTAGAGGGTGCGGGGGATCGGCGTTGCCGAGAGCGTGAGCACGTCGACGTCTTTGCGCAGGGCCTTGATCTTTTCCTTTTGGTTCACGCCGAAGCGCTGCTCCTCATCCACCACCAGCAGGCCCAGCTGTTTGAACGTGGTGCTCTTGCCCAGCAGCTGGTGGGTGCCCACCACCACATCCACCGTGCCTTCGCCCAGCCCTTCCTGGATCGCCTTGCGTTCGCCGGCGGTGCGGAACCGGTTGAGCAGGCTCACCTTGATCGGATAGGGCGCAAAACGCTCAGACAGGGAGCGCCAGTGCTGCTGCGCTAACACCGTGGTGGGGGCGAGCATCGCCACCTGCTTGCCGGCGGTGACGGCTTTGAAGATGGCGCGAATCGCCACTTCGGTTTTGCCGAAGCCCACATCGCCGCACACCAGCCGGTCCATCGGCTGGGGTTTTTCCATGTCGCGCTTCACATCAGCGATCGCCTTGAGCTGATCGGGGGTGGGTTCGTAGGGGAACGACTCCTCGAGTTCGCTTTGCCAGGGGCCATCGGCGGGGAAGCAGAAGCCCGCGGCCTGGTGACGCTCGGCGTAGAGCTTCACCAGATCGAGCGCCACCTTGCGCACCGCTTTGCGGGCCCGCTCTTTGGCCTTGCTCCAGGCGGTGCCGCCCATGCGGTTGAGATCAGGCGGCTGCTCGGTGGTGGCGCGATAGCGGCCCAGGCTGCCCAGCTGGTCAGCCGCCACCCGCAGCAGGCCGTCGGCGTACTGCACCACCAGGTAGTCGCGCGATTCGCCGCTGATTGCCAGCTTCTCGAGCTTGAGGAATTTGCCGATGCCGTGGTTGCGGTGCACCACGAAATCGCCAGGCCGCATCTTGTTGGGATCCACCGTGCGGCTGGCGGCCTTGCGGCGCCGGCGCACGTAGCCCGTGGCGGTGAGCGATTGCTGGCCGAAGAATTCCCGGTCGGTGATCAGCGCCAGCTTCCAGGCCGGCAGCTGCAGGCCCTCGAGTTCGGCGGTGCCCTTGGTTTTCAGTGCCACAGGCGTGTTCTGCTCGATCAGCCGATCGATCGATGCCACATCGCCCGGGTTGGGCACAAAACGACTGATGCAGTCGTGCTCCTCCAGCAATGCCACGGCCCGGGTGGGCTGGGCGGAGAGCAGCCACACCTTGGCCTTGTCGCGCTGGAAGCCTTTGATCAGCTCGGCGAGCTTGCCGAACTGATTGGGGTAGGCCGGCACCGGCCGGCTCGCCAGATCGAAGCTGTTGGCGTGGCTGTCGCTTTCATGCAGCTCCGCCAGATCGAAACCGGCGAAGGCTTCGGTGGTGGCGAGCGCTTGTTCGGGTGCCCGATGCAGCACCGCCGGCAGCTCCACACCCAGCTCGGCGCTCACTTCGCTGTGGTGGTCGCTGGCGTGATCGAACCACTGCTGGCCGTGGGCCAGGCAATGGCGCCGTTCATCCACGGCGATCAGCGTGTTGGCGGGGAGATAGCTGAGCAGTGAGGCCGGCTCACTCCAGGCCAGGCCCATCAGCCGGCGCATCCCTTCCGGTGTGCCGCCCTCCAGCAGTTGCTCCAGCGCTTCCGGGCTGAGCAGCTGATCCAGCCCATCGGGCATGCCCTCGCGCAGGGCTTCTGCGATCAGCGGGCCGTAGCCGCTGGGGGTGAGGCGCACCACCTCGATCGGATCGAGGGAGCGCTGGCTGGCGGGATCGAATTCCCGCAGCTTCTCCAGCTCCTCCCCGAAAAATTCCAGCCGCACCGGCAGCTCGGCGCTCACCGGGAACACATCCACGATGTCGCCGCGGCGGCTCCAGCTGCCCTCCTGTTCGATCGCCGTCACCCGCTCGTAGCCCAGGCGCGTCAGCGTGTCGCTCAGCTGCTCGAGATCCACCGTGTCGCCCTTGCGCAGGCTCAGGCACTGGGCCTTGAGGGCTGCCGGCGGTGGGAGGTGCGGCTGCAGTGCCCGTTCGGTGGCCACGATGGCCAGCCGCTGGCCGCCGGTTGCGTCCAGCAGTTCGCTGAGCACCTGGAGCTGGCCCCAGGTGATTTCGCTGGTGGGATCAAACGGTTCGTAGGGGCTGCCCTCGCTGGTGGGATAGAGCTGAGCGCTGCTCCAGCCCATCAGCTCCAGCAGCGCGGCCCAGCGGCCTGCTTCTTCCAGGGTGGGCACCAGCACCAGCAAGGGCGCCTCGGCCGCGCCGGCCAGGGCGCTGCTCACCAGGGCCCGTGCCCCGCGCCCGGCACCGCTCAACCGCAGCCGCTCCGGGCGCTGGCTGCGCTGCAGCACCTCACCGGTGAGCGGAGCCTGCTGCAGCTGACGCACCAGGGCGGTGAGGGGCATGGAGCTCAATCGGCACAGCGAGGTATCCTCGCAAGAATGGGTGGATGGCTAGCGCTCCAGCTCGCTTCGGTTGCCTGAGCAGGGTTGCAGCGCTGGCGCTGCTGGTGGTGGGTGGAGCGGCCCTGAGCCTTCTGGCGGAGCGCCCGAACCCCCAGGCCCTGGCATCCAGTGGGGACTTTGTGCTAACCCCTGAGCGCGAGCAGGGCCTCTTCGCTCAGCTGGGTGCCGGTGATCGGGCCTGGGTGCCGCGGGCGGAGCCGATTCCCGGCGGTGGCACCCGCTACGTGTATCAAAAGCGCCCGGATGAGCAACCGCTCACCCTGGAGCAGATCAAGGCTTTGATGCGGGATCCGCCAACGTTCGCGCTGGAGCGATCGGTGATCCGCCAGTTGCTCACGCAGATGCGGCACTCGGGTGTGACGGTGCTGCTGGGCCCGCCCCGCAAACAGGGTGCGGCGGGTGAATGGGACCCAGCCCGGGGCGTGTTGCGGATTCGCCCCAATATTCCTTCCAAAGGCAGCCGTGAATTTGCTCGGGTGCTCAACCACGAAGCCATTCACGTGGCCCAGAGCTGTCGCAACGGGGCCCTCAGCGCCCACCCGAAGTTGCTCGGCCTATCGCGGCAGGTGCAGGGTGCAGCGCGGCGCCACCTGCAAGAACCGCTCTACCGCAACAGCACGGCTCTGGAGCGGGCTTTAGAGGAAGAGGCCTACGCGAATCAGGACAACCTGCAGCTCGGTGTTCGGCTGATCACGGCACATTGCCGCTTGGGGTTGGGCATGGCTCCAGCCCGCAGCAGCCACCCTCCAGCTGGAGCCATCCCTTGAGCGCACCATCCATCAGCTGCACCCTCACCGGCGTGTGGGCATTGCTGGGCAAAGTGCCGGCGTAGTGGCCATGGGCGATGCCGCGGGCCCAGCCTCTCCCGCCTGAAACGGCAGCGCTGCGCGGCGTGAGCCACACCAGGCGATGGGGGGCCAGCTCCACAGCGGCTTGGGCTGGTTCGCCGGCAGCGGGTTTGCGGGCCAACCGCCAGGTGCGGCAATGGTCACCGGTCTCCAGCAGCAGGTCGTAGTGGCAGCCGCTGGGATCGTCTGGGGCGCCGGTGTGCTCCAGCAGGGCGTAGCGGGGCATCGGTTGGCTCAGGCTCCGGCCGCGCTCATCAGCGATTCTTCCAGCAGCATGTTGAACTGCAGCAGCTGCTCATCGCTCAGCTGCTGACGGCTGCTCAGCTGAAAGGTCTGCTCCAGCAGCTCCCGGCCGCGGCTGGCATCCCATTGCAGGCTGCGCAGCAGTTGATCGGATTGCTCGAGCAGGTCTTTGCGGCGCAGGGGCACGGGCGCGCTGTTGGGATCGCAGCCATGGCTCAGGCTGCGCAGGCAGCGCAGGTAGCTCACCAGATCGGCATAGGCCGTGAGCCGATTGCGGCTGGGGTGGCCGAAGGCCCGCTGCAGGTACTGCCCCTCCTGGCTGCGATCCCAGCCGATGCGCTGCAGTTGCACATCGAGCTCGGCTAGCTCATCGCTCCAGTCTTCGGGATCAGCCGGGGGTTCCACGGTGCCCCCTAGGGGGAGTGGTTCGGCTGGGGGGCTTGCTTCGGTTGCGCTGAACAGGCTGGGCTGGGGCGGCGATTGGGGCTCCGGCCCAGCGATCTGCACCGGCTCGATGGTTTCCACCAAGGGGGGAGCTGCTGGCGTGGCTGCTGGCCGGATCACTGGATGGCGAACCGCTGCATTCGCCGCTGGAGCTGCGGCCGGCTCTGGGGCTCCAGTCGGGGACGCAGCCACCAGGCGCTGCTGCAATCGGGCGATCGCCCGCTCTTCCGCCTCCTCCGCACCGGCCGCTTCACCGAGGGCACTGCCCAGGCAGCTGGTGCCCTGCCAGGCGCTCGCCTGCACCACCCGCTGGCCGGGCTCTGCGTGCACGAGGCGCACCTTGAGCACCGGGGGGGTCTGCATCAGCGGGGCAGGGCGTTGATCGTTTCTAGACTGCCCGCTTCAGGAATCCTCTGCACGGCGCGATGGAAGCGGAGTCGATTCCTTCTCTTTCACCTCTGATCCAGGCGGCTGATCAGTGGGGTGAATTGCTGCTGCTGTTGCCGTTGCTGGTGGCGTTGGAAGCCGTGCTCTCGGCCGACAACGCCATTGCCCTGGCTGCGATCTCCCGGCAACTGCGCGATCCACGCCAACAGGGCCAGGCGCTCAACCTCGGTTTGGGGCTGGCGCTGGTGTTTCGGCTGTTGCTGATCGCTGTGGCGCGCTGGGTGCTCGATTTCTGGCCGCTGCAGCTGCTGGCCTCGGCTTATCTGCTCTGGCTTTGCATCAGCAACCTGCTGCCCGCAGGCGAGGCGGCTGCGGAAGCGGAGCCCGATCACGCTCCCGAGCCGGGTTCTCCCCATCACGACCGGGGTCTGCTGGCGGTGGTGGGGACCCTCGCGCTCACCGATCTCGCCTTCTCCCTCGACAGCGTGGCCGCGGCGGTGGCGGTGAGCGACAACCTGCTGCTGGTGATGGCGGGTGGGGTGATTGGCGTGGTGGCGTTGCGGCTCACATCTGCGCTGTTCATCCGCTGGCTCAGCGTGTTTCGTCATCTCGAAACGGCGGGCTATCTGGCGGTGGGCCTGGTGGGTGTGCGGCTGCTGGTTCGCCTGGCGGCGCCAAACCTGGTTCCGCCGGAGTGGGTGCTGCTGGCCTTGGTGGGGATGCTCTTTCTGTGGGGCTTCTCCAGCCGCTTCCCCACCGCTGATCCCGGCGAACTCACCCCCTGAACGGCATGCACGTGGAATTGCGTCAGGCCGGCAGCAACCGCTTGCTCGAACGCCTCGACCTCGACGACATCCCCCAGCCCGGCCGCTGGCTGGTGGTGGATGACCGCAGTTTTCTGGTGCTGCAGCGTCATCACCGCTATCAGCTGCGCAGCGGTCGCTACGAGCTCAGCTGCATTGCCTTGCAGGTGAAGGCCCAGAAGCAGCCCGCCGATGCCCGCTGGTGGCAGGGCCGCTGGGTGATCGGGGATCCCAGTTGCACCTACAACGCGCGCAGCCCCCTGCTGCGCTGCGCCGTGCTGCCGGAGGGGCCCTGCGATCGCTGCGCGCATCACACCTCTGCCCCAGACACCACGGCGGCAGCGGAGCCGTGATGGGTGAGATCACCATGGCAACCGATTTCCAGGCAGCGCACATCGGCCGTTGTGTGGCCGGTCATGGTGTGGCGTCGGGCCGGGCTGCCGATAGCCCCTACCCCGCCGGCACCATCAGCCTGCAGGCCCCGCTGTTTGCGCGCCACGGCATCGACCTCAGCCCATATCAGCAGGCCACGCTCAATCTCGATTTCAGCCCCGGCGAATGGCGCCTGCGCCAGCCCGATCACCAGGTGGAGCAGCTGCTCTGGAGCGATCGCCATCCCCCGGAGACGTTCTCCTTCTGGCGCTGCCGGCTGCAGCCGTTGGATGCGCGCCTCGCTGCGGTGGATGGCCTGATCTATTACCCCCACCCGGAAACCAAGCAGGCCCACCACCAGCCGGCGGCGCTACTGGAAGTGCTGGCCCCGCCCCTGGGAGCGCTCGTGCCCGGTGAGCAGTTCCATCTGTGGGTGGATGGGCGCCGCTGCCGCCTGATTCAGCCGGCGCGGCTGCGCGCACGGCTGTTGGAGTTCCTCAAGTTCCGGGTGTTGGCAGCTCAGGAGGCCTTCTTCCTTGACGACCCAGCTGGCTTCCGCCGCTGGCTGCAGGCCCACTGGCCGGAAGCCTGTGATCTCAGTGATCACGATCTGGCGCTCACCCTGGATCAGGCCCGCGCCCTTTACACGGAATTGCCGATGCCCCCACGCCCGTAGGGTGAGGTTCCAAGCGCTGGTTCCCTATCTCCTCCTCCACCCACCCAGCTCCGGGACAGGAGCAGCGCACAGGACGCCCGTCGCGGCAGCCCATCCGGCGCATCAGCCCGACGGGCACCGCACCCTCCTCTGGATCGGCCCGCATCGTGACGGAAGAGGAGCTCAATGGCTCAGCCTTTACTGCCCTCGGCCTGGGCCGGCCGATCGTGCAGGCGGTGCTGGAGAAGGGCTACACCAACCCCTCGCCGATTCAGGCCCAGTGCATCCCGGCGGTGCTCGACGGCCGCGATGTGATGGCGGCCGCGCAAACGGGCACCGGCAAAACCGCTGGCTTCACCCTGCCGATGCTGGAGCGGTTGCGCCACGGCCCCCACGCCCGCAACAACGTGGTGCGGGCCCTGGTGCTCACCCCCACCCGTGAGCTGGCGGCCCAGGTGGGCGAAAACGTGGCGGCTTATTCGCGCCACCTCGATCTGCGCTCCGATGTGGTGTTCGGCGGGGTGAAGATCAACCCCCAGATGATGCGCTTGCGCGGCGGTGCCGATGTGCTCGTGGCCACCCCCGGCCGCTTGATGGATCTGGCGCAGCAGAACGCGGTGAAGCTCAACCGGGTGGAAATCCTGGTGCTGGATGAAGCCGATCGCATGCTCGATATGGGCTTCATCCGCGACATCCAGAAAATCCTGGCGCTGTTGCCGGCGAAGCGGCAGAACCTGCTGTTCTCGGCCACCTTCGAAGCTTCCATCAAAAAGCTGGCCACCGGTTTGCTGCACAACCCCGTGCAGCTCCAGGCCACGCCAGAAAATCGCACCGCCACCACGGTGGAGCATCTGCTCCATCCGTGCGACATGGCGCGCAAACCCGATCTGCTCTGCCATCTGATCAAGAGCAACGATTGGCAGCAGGTGCTGGTGTTCTCCCGCACCAAGCACGGTGCCAACCGCATCGCCGATCGCCTCACCCAGGAGGGCATGGCGGCCGCGGCGATCCATGGCAACAAGAGCCAGGGTGCCCGCACCCGGGCGCTGGCCGGCTTCAAGAGCGGTGAGCTGCGCGTGCTGGTGGCCACCGATATCGCCGCCCGCGGCATCGACATCCACCAGCTCCCCCACGTGGTGAATCTGGATCTGCCCAACCAGGCGGAGGACTACGTGCACCGCATCGGCCGCACCGGCCGCGCTGGCTGCAATGGCCATGCCGTGTCGCTGGTGGCGGCGGAAGAGCATGAGCTGCTGCGCGCGATTGAGCGGTTGATCGGCAACCCCCTGCCGAAGCAGGAGGTGCCGGGCTTTGAGCGCACCATCCACTCGGCTCCTCCGCTGGATCTCAGTGGCGGTCGCGGCCGCGGCGGCGGCGGCGGTGGCCGTCGCGGTGGCCCGGGCGGCGGCGGTGGTGGCGGCGGCGGCGCGGCAGGGCGCGGACGCGCTCCCCGCGGTGAAGCGCGCAGCGCAGTGTCCCGAACCCGGCAGCGTTGAGGCTGGCGGCGGGAGTCCATGGGGTTTGATCCACGGGATTGGCCGTCTGGCGGGCGCTCGTCGCGGCCGATCACCGGCAATCTCGATGCCCTGCTTGAGGAGAACGCAGCCCTCAAGCAGGAGGTGCTGCGCCTGCGCCGCTTGCTCGATCGCTATGAGCGACTGGAGCGTGACCCGCGTGCCGCCACGGCTAAACCCCAGTGGGTCAGCCACGCTGAGGCGGTGCACTGGGCCCGCCAGCTCACCCAGCAACCGGGCTGGACGCAGCTGCGGGCCGGGGATGAAGGCCATGGGCTGATGGGCCTGATCGCTCACCTGAATCGCTCCAGCTTTCTGCCGCAGTTGAGCCTTGAACAGCGGCTCGATCGTTTGGCACCTGGGCTGGGGCGTGATCTGGAACAGGCCCTGCATGGCCTCAACAGCAAGCAGCAGCAGGCGCTGCGGGCGGCCTTTGCCGTGTATGGCGTCAGCGCCCGGGAGTGGTTGGCGGATGAGCCTCGCCGCGTGGTGGCCGAGCTGCGGCAGCAGTGCCAGCGGCTGGAGCAGCGAAGCCGTTCACGCGGGGCGGCGGGGGCTCGCTCCAGCGGGCCACAAGCCGCCGGGGCCTCGCCCCCTGGTCCACCCCCCGGTAGCGATCCGCGCCGCGCCGCGGCGTACCAGCAGCTGGGCCTGGCCTGGGGCGCCTCGCGCGAGGCGATCAAGAAGGCCCACCGCCGGTTAGTCAAGCAGCATCACCCCGATGTCGGTGGGGATGCTGCTGTCTTTCGCCAGGTGAATGCGGCGTATCAGCTCTTAATCCATTGAGCCAGTTGTTCAGCCCAAGAGGGATGGGTTCCAGGATGTAGTGGTGCTGTCGAAGGTGTTGCGACTTCCGCTCTGCATGGCTGTATCCGGCAGGTAAAGGATGTCCTGCTGACCATTGGCAGTTGTGCCAAGGAGTGTTGCTTGGCCCCTCAGGCCTGATGGCAAGTCGATGTACTGCGCGCGGAGTGCAACGTAGGGCGTGCTGGTGTTGTAGCCGCTGGTGTAGGTCACACTCGAGGTCGCACTAGCTTGATGCCCGGCATGGTCATGACTTTGATGATCCGCCTCACCATGGCCCCCACCCGTAAAGAGCCAGTTTTGAATACTCGGGTTCGTTGCACTTCCAGTAGCTCCAACCTTCAGAGTGGTGATATTGGCTGATGGAGTCTGGTGAATCTGATTGGGGTCAAACCCCCTGGGAAGAGCGTAGCTGGCTGCCACATCGATTGCTCCTTTGTAAGTCTTTCCATAAGGCTGAAAAACATCGTCGAATAGCAGGGCTTCACGTGTGGCTTTCTGTCCGGTCAGAGGATCGCCTCCAGCCTGCTTGAGCTGTTCATAGAGTTTGATGCCGCTGAACACCTCCACCCGTCCTCGGCCTCCCTTACCTTGGCCCGTGAGAAGATCAGCAAATCCATCGGCGTTGACATCGCCGATGTCAAGGTTGATGGCTGTCTTTTCCTTCCCTCTTGAGAATGGAGTCAGGCGTGCCAAAAGGCTGCGATCTTCACCGCTATAGATCTCCACGATTCCCCGGCGGCTACGGCTTCCCAGTGACGCTGCAATGTCGTCATATCCGTCACCATTGATGTCGCCGACCGCTAAATCTGTTGCATCTCGCTTGGTTGTATTGATGGTTTTGAAGGGAGCGATTGTCCAGATTGGGCTCGGGTTATTACCATTGGGGCGATTCCAGGCACGCTTGAGCGCGGCACCATCGTAAACATGAATCGAGAAGGATCCTGAATCTTTGGTCAGCGACTTTTGAAGGGTAGCAATATCGGCAATATTGTCAGTAACGTTGACGGTGTTCCCATTCGCTCCTGAGGTGAACCTGCGAGGATCGGCATTGATGTCGCCAGAGCTCGCATTGATACCTTTGATCCCTGCGTCCTCGCCATTGCGTTGATAGGGACTAAAGCTAAATGCTTGCTTAGTATCACTGGCCAAGCTGATGGTGATGTCGTTGTTATTCGCAGTAGAATCAGCAACCAGCCAGGATGAGTTGGTATTGAGAATCGTTTGAACAGCCACCATCATTCCGGCATCTTCGTGGAAGAGAAGATGGCAGTGATCCATAAAAAGACCCGGAAAATCTTTAAATTCCAGCAGTAAATCCGCCACAAAGGGCTCATCGGATGAACCATTCGACCCTGGCGTTCCGTAGGGATTGTCGGCCGTTGCTGTCCCCTTGAGATAGCGTGGACCTAGGAGAAGATTATCCAGGTAAGTACTGTAGAAGCTATCGCCAACCTGGTTGAGATTGGGGTCAGAAGAAACGTTGAGACCATTGATACTTTCGATCAGAAACTCATTGACGTGGATGTGAAAGGGATGAGACTGGCCCACCACGTTGTATGACTCACTCCCACTGAGGTTGGTGGTAACACGGCCGGCCGAGAGGTTTCTGACGCGCCAACGCTCAACAGTGTCGAGCATGGTGGTCGTCAGCGTTGGTTGCTTATCCGCCGCATGCGACCAGTACTGCCCGTTGATGGTCCAAGTTCCTTCCCAGGTTTCGGGATTATTGAATTCTTTGCCTTTGGGTGCACCGCTTAGCCAATCAAATTGACGTTCTCGGCTAACGTTGTTTTCTGCAACCTCTGCTCGCAGCGCTTGGCTCTGATCGTATTGACGGTAAAGGGACGTCCATGGCTTGGGCTGGGGTGGAACTTCTGTGAGCTCCTCGCCCGTGACTCGTACTGTGGCCAGAACCTGCGATGGTGTGATCTGAAAACCATCATTGAATCCCAGGTAGGTTGAACCATCACCAATGGGAACGTTGCTGAGCACTGGAGCCAAGTCGCCAAGCACTTCCTGGCTGGCGTTCGAGATAAAGAAATAATCCCCGGGTTTCTTGAATGCATGCTGGATTCCAGCTCTCCCGCCCGGCATCAAGAGCGGTAGTTGGTCGATCTGCTCAGGTGAAACCCAGTGTGATAGGTCCCCGTCAGTACCCAGAATTGTGGTGTTTTCAAGTGATAAGTTGCCTGATTCATCGCGTCGAATCAGTTGAATAATATGTGTTGAGTTAAGGGAGAAGTTCTCAAATAGAAATGTTGCCCAGTTCCCAGTTTCAACCTGCAGAGTGGGATTGTAGTAGCCGTTAACGGTATGTATCGCGTTTTCATTCGGCATCAGCCCAACGCCATCACCGTAAGTTGAGGGCTTGGCGGGATTATATTTGTCTACGGGATAGTAATTGTTTCCGTTGAATCTTGCTGGCGAATACTTGTAATACTCACCATTCGAATCTTTGTATTTCTTTGGAGGCGTACCGATGGTCCAGCTTTTGCCACTTGGGTCTTGGTTCAGTGGGTCAGTTGGAGATGCTGCTCGTTCCTGTTGCGCCAATGCCCATGTTTGCAGGGTGAGAAGAAAGAAATCTTCCTGAGTGGGGTCATACGCATTCTTCGCTTCTGACGATTTCGGTAGGATGACAAGTGGCAGCGCAAGACCTTTGGCAATAGAAAGTGACGTTGATCCATGGTAGTGAGGGTGTGACCAGTTCAGGCCGCTCATATGATTCTTCGGCAACTTCCACGAAACATCCCATGTTTCACCTGGATCCAGTGTGATCAAAACATTGTCACTGTTCCCTCCTGGTGAGACGTGCAGACCATGTCCATGAAGATTAGTTTTGTAAGCATGAGGATTTTCCTCAATAATCTGCTGCTCGACCTTCAGATCATTAATTAGTCTAATCCTGATGTGATCTCCTGGATTTGCAACCAGCAATGGTCCTGCGACCTGTTTGTTGTATTGCCAGAATGAAGTGTCATAAACGCTATTAAATTCTCCTCCATCCTGATTAGCCATGATTCTGCCAAGGCCCTGAATGGTTTGGCGATCCAGGGTTGACATTCGCAGGGTTACATCCAGATTCTTACTTGGCCCCCAGCTTGAATAGTAACTACCGTTTCGCGATGTTTTTGAGAACTTGCCCTTGCGATGTCCGTTATTTCCCCTCTGCCACTGGCTCCAGCCATCATTCATGATGAGCTGTTGATCCGGATTCGGTAACACATTCAAGTATTCATCTGCATTGTATCCCTCGCCCCAGGCAGAAAGATTGGCGGAGCCGATGGTCTTCGCTGCTTTAAGTGCCTCAAAAGTACCCGGTGTAGGCATTGCATCTGGCTTGAATATCCTTGCACTTTAATGGGTCTGGGCTGACTGCTTCAGAAGTTTACGTTGTGGTTATGTTTCCTTGAGGCACCTGATCCTGCGCTTGGAAGATCGGTCGTCAAGGGCCTGGTGATGGTTTAGTGATGATCAGAATTCGTTCGTTTGATGAACATCATTGTGATGTCGTCAAACTGTTCAGTACCTTGCATGAATTCATCAAGGCTTTGGAGGAGATCTTTTTGCATATCCTCTACTGTTTGCAGATGGTGGCTGTCGAAAAACTGCTTCAGCCGATCCATGCCGTACCGCTCTCCACTTGGGTTGCGGGCGTCTGTCACTCCATCGGAGTAGGCGAGAATAGTCTCCTCTGCTTCAAACTGCACCGAAGAGCTGCCGTAGACGGCACCATCAAAAATTCCGAGGGCTGGCCCGGTTGCTTCGAGTTGCAAATAGTTTCCATCACACCTTCTGAGCAGCGCTGTTTCATGGCCTGCCGAAACGTAGCTGAGTTCTGAAGTCTCTTCGTCAACATGTCCAAAGAAGACGGTTGCGAAATACATGCAACTTCCATGATTTGAGCTCATATAGTGGTTGACATCGCTAATCACATCCACCATTGCTCTTTGCACGTCGGGAATCTGGCCTTGTTTGAAGCTGAACAGAGTGCTGTAGCGAATGAGCGTGCGGAAGACCGACATGAATAGAGCGGCCCCAACACCCTTATCGCAAACGTCAGCAACAACAAAGAAGGAATGTCCATTCATCGTGAACGCGTCATACCAATCTCCCCCCACATCGTATGCGGGCCTAGTTAAACCACTCACCTCATAAGAGAGGTTCTGCGGAAAGGATCCAGTCAGAAAGAAGCGCTGGATTTCAGCGGCAGTGCTCAGCTGGCGCTGTGTGATTGCATTGAGGTATTCAATCTGTTTCTTTGCAGCAATAATCTCGGCTGTGCGTTCGTTGATGCTTTTAACAGACGAGTTGATTTCAACAATGGGTGATTGCCTGTATGGCTCTTCCAGGTTTCCTGCGGCGCTTTCTCCCTGGTGTTTGGGGATGATTGCGATCCACTCATGCGTTAATCGATTAGCGATCACATTGCTAACCAGCAGTGCGATTAGGACCACCTCCGCTAATAGCTTTAAAGCGGCATTACTTGAGGCGGATAGGCTGGTAATGAAGCCATCGAGATGCGTGTAAATCTTGATATCGCTGGGCTCACCATAGTTGTTGTTTGGATGTGAATAGACCCAGTAGCCACCCATCAGCCTGTCTAGCCTTGAGCCAACGGTTGGGGTCATGATCTTCAGTTGTGGGCTGATCATCCGGAGATGCTGATACTCTGAGAGCCTTGGCAGCTTCTTTGAGAAGAACGAGTCTGTATAGGTCAATGGCTCTTGCTTTCCCTTTAGCTTCAGGGTGTACCAAACCTCCCTTTCGTCTTTGGGTTTGGAGATCACGAGTCGGCCGTTTCGTAAGTCTATGTCATATTCATTCTGTTTGTTTCGCTTCGGCTTTTCTTTTGGAGCGGCCTCATTGACCGGTTCCACGAGTAAATCGGCGAGATCGTTGACCTCCTCAATGGGGTCGGTCAGATGGACCCGCTGAATCAGCGAGGCCAGGCTGTGGTTTCTTTGAATGATCATCATCTGACCACGATCGGATGCGATCAGGAACTCACGTGTGATCAAGCTGTAGCTTAATAGGATGCATCCGAGCATCAAGATGACACTCGTTAGTGTTTTGATTGAGATTCTGTGTTCGCTGCCCTCGACGCGTTTGTTGCGGCGAAGTTCAATCCATGAATATCCTGCATAGGCAAGGAGAACATTGAATGTGCTGTTGATAAAGTTCTTGTACGTGAGGGTCAGTGCTACATCGCTCGGGGTGCCATGCAGATGGGTTTCCGTGAGAAACAGAAATGGACATCCGATCAAGAGTGCATAAGCAACCACGTGCCGAATTACTCGCCCGCTTCTGATGGCGTGATCCGATTCTTTTTTTCTGTTAATCCAACTAATCACTCCCATCTCTCCAAGGAGCCTGATCGCCGTGAGCGGATCACCAAACATCAAGATGGTGGCCAGCGATGAGGGCACGGCTACCGCCAGCCCCCAGTAGGAGCGATACAACAGGAGAGCGATCAATGAACAGCAAGACCCCAGCAGAATCCTGATCCCTAGAAAGAGCGTGGGCGCTTTCAAGGTGATCAGCACTCCTGCAACACTTAGAAGGGCCAGGATCCAGCGATCTCTGTGTCGGAGGCGCTCGCTCGATGGCGCACCTGCCGGCGATTTCAAGGCTGTATCCCTCGTGTGCTGTTGCGATGATCCGCTTGTCGTATCGGCTTTTGGTTTGTCTTAATCCTGAAAACCATATAGGGTTGTATTCGTTTGTCGATCCCTTGGTGAAACTGTGCCTGCCGATTTAACTGGTTTGCGGTGAAATATAGGTACCCATCGTCTGCAAGCGACAAGCTGTCTGGCCAAACCGCTTCAGCTTTGTACATGATGGTTTCCATCGTTGCCGCAGAACCAGTGAACCGGTGAATGGCATTGTGTTCATAATCAGTGAGGTAGATTCCGCCACTCGCATCGGCTTCCAGACCGTCGGAAGCCCCAGAGACCTGACCGTGATCAACCACCAGGTTCTGGATATCCCTTTCACCCATGTTCCGGTCGATCAGGACGTTCGTAGGAACGCTGTAAAGGTGTCGACTGGTGAGCGACCTGAAATAGAGCTTTTTCCCATCTGCTGATACAGCAATTCCATCAGACCCAACCTCAAAGCGCTTTGGGGGCTTTCCATGTTCTCGCAGCATCAGCACCTGAGCCTCCACAATCGGCACAAAGCCTGGGTCAGAGCGCGTGAATGGTGTGTTGCTCAGTCTTCTCCAGCTTTCTCCATTACCCAGATCAACAACGATAATGCCACCTTTCGCGGATGAATCGCTGATAAAGGCGTATCCGGGAGATTCTGGAGGCAGCACAAACCTCACGTCGTTGAGGTAGGTCTCCGGCTCCAGCGCTTCTCGATCGATCAATATCGTCCTGACAACTTGGTTGGTTCTCAGGTCGACTTTGATCAGTTTTGGCCCTCCATAAGAAATCGGCTGCGGTCTGAGGCTGCCGGTGTCGACGATCCAGAGGTTCATGCCCGTTGGATCGATCACCACGCTTTGTGCCGACACGATCCTGCTCTGCTGGGTACTGACAGCCCCTTGGCGGTTGAGGGCGACACTTGGAAAGGCTACAGGCGTGCCATTCACGATTTCTGCAACCGTGAATTCCACCGCATCACCCCAGCGCGGGTAGTTGATAAACACACGCCCTGAGGCTGATACGGCAACCCCCGTGGGCATCGCACCCCTGATCTCAGCGACTGGTTCCAGCTTGCCAATCGGTTGTTGTTGTGGGATCGGGGATGCTTGTACCGATACTCCGGTCGCCCATGCAACGCCGAGCACGCCGTTCTGTAGCCGCTGCCACATTCCCTTCATCCGTGCGCCCGCTTTCTAGAACCACCCAACGTTAGGGCTGCCGCCGGTTTCTGGCTTCGCTACCGCGCAAAGCCTCCTTCCAGGACGAACAGATCAGCCTGCATGTTCATCGAATTCATCAGTGATTTCATTTCTTCAGCCTCGCTTTCGGGTGCCACAACATGTAGGGTTTCCAGCTCCAGCATCGAGAAAAAGTCGGCAATAATATCGCTGACGCTCTCCAGATGAGCCTTGAATCCTTCGATGTTCGTATAGCTCTCTCGTAAATACAGCTTGTTGCCCGTGTAGGCCATGCTGAAAATCTCTGTGGCTGGCTCGTTCTCTGCTCGCCCGATGATCACCTTGAGCAGAGAGCGAATCGCTTGCTCTTGTCCTTCCTTGATCCGAAAGGCTGGATAAACGCTGACGCAGCTGTCGATACGCTTCATTGTGAGGTGTCTTGACTTCCACAATCTGCGAGCGTTGTCAGCATGCGTCACCGCCCTGTGGCATTCCTTAATCCTGTTTCAGGCTCAGGTCCCCAGCCTGTCACCTCTTGTTGGCTGGAGTTGCTGGATCAACACGGTTCCTGCCGCTGGCCCTTTCCCCTCCAGCTGGGCTTCCCTGATCAGAACTGGACAACCTGAACTCGCTACAACCATCCCAATCCCGGGAACGATGTCCAGCACGCAGCCTGCCTGGTGTGTGGGGTTGGTTGCCCCTTCACCAGGGTCGTGTCCCCAGCGGTGCGCCAGTTCTACGGCTTCCGCGCTCAGCTCAGCCGCCATGCGCTTCACCAGGGGCTCGGTGGCCAGCACTTTCAGCCGCTTCCCTTGCCAGCTGCTCGTAGCCCCTGGATACAGCCCCATCACCTTGCGGTGAATCTGCAGAGCCGATTGGTTCCAATCAATCTGGGCATCCTCTTTGGTGAGCATGCGTGCGTAGGTCATGCCCTCGTCGTCTTGCAGCTTCACTCCGAGTCGTTGCAGCCGCTCGGCTTCAAGGCCCGGCCCCGCGGCCTCGATCAGGGGCAGCGCTTCCACCAGCAGGGTGCCTGTGAGCTGTGCCAGGCGTTCGGCGAGCTGGTGGGCGTTTTCCCGCAGGCCGATCGGGATCGCGCGCTCCAGCAACACCGGCCCGGTGTCGAGCCCTTCTTCCATGGCCATCACACCCACACCGGTTGTGGCGTCGCCTTCGATCAGGCTCCATTGGATCGGGCCGGCGCCACGCCAGCGGGGCAGCAGGGATCCATGGCCGTTCCAGCAGCCCAGGGGCGGCTGCTGCAGGATCTCGGGGGGGAGGATCTGGCCGAACGCCACCACCACGTAGATGTCCGCTCCGAGATCGTCGAGCTGTTGTTGGTATTCCGGCTCACGCCGGATCCGCTCGGGTGTGAACACGGGAATCCCCAGCTCCAGCGCCCGAGCCTTCACTGGCGACGGCATCAGCGCTTTGCCGCGCCCGCGGCGCCGGTCGGGCTGGCTCACCACCCCCACCAGCTGATGGCCCGCGGCCACCAGTGCATCCAGGCTGGCCACGGCATAAGCCGGGGTGCCCCAGAACAGGACTTTCACAGTGGACTCAGGCCTCGCCGGTGATCGACAGGCCCTCCACCCACACCATCGGGCAGAGCCCATCGGGGGTGATCTTGGCCTCGCCTTCAAAGCCCACGATCGCTTTGAGCACCTGGCGGATGTCGCCCGCCACTGTGGCGGCCTCGATCGAGCGGGGTTCACCGCCCTGGATCAACCAACCATCGAAGGGCAGCGAGAACGAGCCCTGGCTGGCCTTCACACCCGCGTGCAGCGCTGAGAGCGAATCGATCCACACAATCGGTTCGCCGGCCTTGAAACGGTCCAGGCCTGATTGGCCACCGCCGCTGCCGGGGGTGGCGCTCACTTCAAACCAGTCCGGTCCCACCGACACCTTGGCGCCCATGCCGGCGTGGCCGGTGGGGCTCACGCCAAAGGCGCGGGCTGTGGCTTCGGAGTGCAGGAAGTTGCGCAGCACGCCGCCCTCCAGCAGCGCCAAACGCTTCGTGGGGGTGCCTTCGCCATCGAATGCCGAGGCGCCGATGTTGCCGGGGTGCAGGCCGTTGTCGTGGATGTCGAGGAACGGAACCGCGAGGGTCTCGCCGATGGAGTCGCGGTTGCTGAGGCTCACCCCATCCAGCACGGCGCGGGCATTGAACAAGCCGCTGAAGGCACCGATCAGATCGAGGAAGGCCTCGGGGCTGAACACGCAGGTGTAGTGGCCGGTGGCGATTGGGGCGTAGTTGAGATGGCTGATGGTGCGTTCAGCCGCCTCGTTGATGCAGCCGGCCACATCGAGATCTCCAGCGCCGTAGGCCAGACGCACGGCTCCGGCGCTGCGCGGTTTGCGGCCCGCTTCCTCGGCGCGGGCGTAGAGGTAGAGGCTGGCGGTGCTGAGCTGCTGCTGGCGGCAGGCGCCATCGCTGTTGAGAT
>Ga0194133_10002552_pt1 | contig 27839 bp, 19 predicted proteins | sample TA2KigOf40mmetaG_FD_155448 | JGI IMG/M metagenome (GOLD analysis project Ga0194133, IMG submission 155448) | Freshwater microbial communities from Lake Tanganyika, Tanzania - TA2015055 Kigoma Offshore 40m | ecosystem: Environmental > Aquatic > Freshwater > Lake | place: Tanzania: Lake... | reverse complement strand
CGTCCTGGCCCATCACTGCCTTCCAGTCCGCTTTTGCGCTATTCTGCTTTCGGGTCATCTGCCTTTCCTCTTTCTCCGCCGCTAACGGATTTGTGAAAGGTTTAGCATGACCCATTTCCTTTTTGCAGAACTCTTAATACTTAACCAGATGGGTTGGGCGGTGTTGTGTTCGCGCAAAGGTAATTCGACGTTGTTGGTGTTTCGCAGCGATACGGACGGCGTGCCATATGAATCGGATTTTCTCGAGAGATTTGGGCTCAGAACTCGGCGACGATCCTCGGGTACCAACAGGATTCCGGGGGCCCGAAGTCCCCGCCAATGGACCATCAGGGGATTGAAGATGCGTTTCTCGAAAAAGCATCTGTGGTTTGGTATTTCCATGGGGGAAAGTGGATGAAATTCCGGGGGGCCGATTAAGATCGATCGAACTCATGGAAGTGTCGCTCGTGCTTTCGAGGACAATCGACTAAATTGATGTCGATAAGCTAATCGCGGCCACGTTGCTGCCAGTGGGTTTCGGCGACGGAGCCATCGGCGTTGATGGTGAGCGTGACGACGAGAAGGCTGTTGCCGTGCGGGATGCGGGGAAGGTCGAGGGATTTCCAGATGTAGAGGTGGCGGCCGGAGGTGCCTTCGACGATTTCAGTGGGGGGGCCGAAGACCTGTTCGGCTTCCCAGGCCATCTTGCCAGGGAGTTGGCTGAGCTCGCTGCCAATCGCGTTGGCCCGGCGCTGGGTGCGGCGATTGCTCAGGAATTCCCGCAGGATCGAATAACAGCAGAGGAGCGTTACCGAGAGGATCAGCAGTATGACTTCCCAAAGCATGGCGCTGTATGAAAAGATAGACTCCAACTCCATTATGCGGTATCTTTTTTTCGTTTCGACCCTGGCTGTTTATGCACAAGGTAGTTTTAATGGCCAGTTTGAAAAGACAGTGAATTTGAAGGCTGGGGAGGTGGTGGAGGTCTCGGCGGGGTTGCCGGCTCCTTCTCGATTGCCAGCGAATGCGCGGATCGCAGTTGAATTTGGGGGAATGCGCAAGGTGGTGCATGCGCTCGATCCGGATTTCTTTACCTACTATCGGGCTCCGAAGGATGGGGTGTACCGGTTGACGGCGAAGGCTGTTGAAGATGAGGAACCGATCTTCAATTTGCCGCGGTGGAGAGAGATTGGCAGTGTCGGTTTGTTGAAGCCCTATCCGAAGGTGACGAAGTGGCCGGCGGGTTTGAGTGTGGAGTGGAGGGCAGCGATTGAAAAAGTGGTGCTGGGGAAAACAGCGCGGGGGATGACACTCGAGGTCGAGCCGAACAACTCGATCGGCGAGGCGCAGCTGATCCAGTTGAATGCGAACGGTAATTTTCACATTGTGGGCAGCTCAGATGACCTTGAATACTTCGACAACGGCGAGGCAACCAAGGGCAAGGGGGATGATTACTTCCGGATCGAATTCAGCGGGACCACGCCGAAGTTGTTCACGGCGAATTTGATGTTGCCGGACCCGTTTGTGGTGGCTCGGCTTCGCGTGTTTACGGCGGATGGCAAGGAGTACAAAGACGGGCAAAATGCAAATGAGCGGGTACATCAACAACTTGAGGAACATCGCACGGCGATCACACGGCGGCTCATGCCAGGTGGTGTTTATTTTCTAGCAGTGGAATCGAATTCGCCTGGCTATGAAGTGGAGTTGCGGGTGCGGGATCTGGCTCCTTACAAGGATCCGCGGCAAGCAGTGCAACAGGCCATGTATGACCACATGACGCAGGTGCATGCCTGGTTGCTGAACCGGCCACGAGGAGCGTCGGTGGACCGGAGGATTCGGGACACGGGGTCGTTGCTGGGGACGATTTGTATGAGCTGCCATACGCAGTCGAGTATCTGGGGGCCGGCGGTGCCGATGCTGAATGGATATCCGATGGAGACGACGCACAACTTGCGGCAGTTGATCAATACGATGTATGAGTGTTTGCGGCCGACCAACGTGCTGGCCGAAGCAGCGAACAATACGAGCCTTGCGCCACTGGATCTGGGCGATGGGCCAGCGGGGACGCGGGCGGCTGGGTTCAATCTGGTGATGGCCGAACAGCTAACGAACCCGAAGCGTCTGCATTCGGCGCAGCAGATTCGAACGGCGAACTTTATGTTGCAATCGGCAGACCCGAGCGGGATCAACGCAGCCGGGCCGGGATCGAATTATGGGCAGGCGGTGGTGTATCGATTTGCCGGGACGATTCTGGAGAGGGCGTGGCGCGACACGAAGAATCCTAAGTATCTTGAAGCGCTTGAAGAGAAGGCTGTGAAGCTGCTCGACTTGAAGCCGCGATATACGGATGACCCGGCGAACAGAGTGGAGTTCTTCCGGAAGATCTTCCCGATGGCGGGGCATAAACTGGAGCCGCGAATTCTAGAGAAGTTGCGAGCCGATGAATTGAGCTTGCGCGGATCGCAGCGGAAAGAGGGTTGTTGGGGGTTTGATGCCAAGGGTGAATGCGAACCTGCTCCGACGGCGCTGGCGCTAACCGCGCTGGGAGCGCTCGGATTCGATGACCGGGATTCGGCAGTAGCTCGCGGGGTGGCGTGGTTGTTATCGCAGCAGGACCCGTATGGGCGTTGGAACAAGAGCGCGTTGACGGGATTTGTGACGACGGCCTATGTGGAGCATGCGCTGGCGCGGCTTTATCCGATGAAAGCTGTTTCGCCGAGTCGAGCTGATTTTGAAGGCCGAGCCGGTGAAAGTGTATTGGATACTCTGGCGCGTTTTCGGGCGATGGCTCAGTTGGGGCTGAAGTCTGAAGACCGTCAATACCTTGGGTTGGTTTTGGAAGGCACGAAGCATCCAGTGGCAGCGGTGCGTTACTTCGCACAGATTGCATTGGGCGCTCTGCGGGATGACCGTGGGGTGACCATGCAGTTAGCGGCTGCCGGGGACTCGTCGAAGATGGTCCGTGAGGCGGCGCGCTGGGGCTTGCGTCAGACGCTGCTCGATGATCGAGGCTGGGATTATGTCTTTGATCTGGCCGCGAATGGCGACGATTTGACTCGCGAGACGATTGCGGGAGCGCTTGTGATGCGAGCCGATGCGGTGATGAGCCGGTCGAGTGTTGGGTTTGATCGATTGACTTCTCATCTCGACAGGATGATGAACCGGGATGCCTCACCAGCAGTGAGAGCTTGGGCCGGAAGAGCGGCCTGGAATTGGTGGATCTACAATCCGCCGGTAAGAAAGGCCGTGAATGCCGCAGTGATAAAAGCGCTCGAGCGGGATGAGCCGAGTGTGCTGGCCGAGAACTCTTTGCGATATCAGCTGGAAGCTCTCTTTATTGCCAATGGGCAGCGCGCGAACCCAAGCAAAGAGCATCAGTATCTGGAGCTGAGCGAGTTGTTCGAGGCCGTGTCAAAACGGCTCGATGCGCAGGTGCCGCAAGTGATGGTGGATCGGTTGACCGCAATCGCGGCGACTTACTACAGCCAGGCTGGTGGAGACGGCGGGCCCGGGCAGATGGGCTACATCACTGAGAATTCCGCACCAATGATGGGTAAAGCCGTGTTGGCCTTCTGGAAAGGGGCTGAGGCCGAGAAGAGTGCCTTCAAGATGAAGTTGGCGATCGAGGCATCAGCAAATATCATTTACGATCCACTGCAAAAGAAGCTGCTCGACTATGCATCGAGCGGGCCAGAGGATTTGCGCACCCTTGCTTCGACATCGCTCGCCGACCCGCGATTGATCAGTTTGCCAGGAACACAGGAATTCGTTGAGCCATTGATGGAACAGTTTCAACGCGGCTCTCATGAGCCGGAGCGGCGGGCCGAACTGGTGGGACCGATTGTGAAGTTATTCCAGCGGGCAAGGTGGAACCTACCCAAGACGGAAGAGCAGCAGCGGATTTTCTACAAGATCCTGGTTCCGACCTGGGCCGCTGAGCGCGGCAAGCTCGAAGAAAATACGCGGCAATTGTTGCAGATGGAGAAAGATCCTGTGGATTGGTATGTCTCGCAGCAGATCGCGAGCATTCTCCATAACAACCCGGATTTGCAAACGCCGATGTTGCTGGCCTACTATCCGAAGTCGTTCGATACGCCGATGCAGGAGCGGCTTTGGGTGCCAGCGGTGAAGTGGATGTTGCGGTTTGGTCAGGAGGTGCCGGAAATCGGGGCCGAGCAGCAGTTGCCGAAGGAATTCGCCGCGGCGCGCGATCAATCGATTGATTTGTTTCTGAAGGCGATCGATGGCAAATCGGACGGGCGAACCCGTCGTGCCGCGCTAAGCCTGGCTGGGGATCCGATCGTAAGAAAGCATCCAAAGATTGCACCCGTACTGGCCAAGGCAAGCCCGCAGTATTTCGAGAAGGAGCCTGCTGACATTGAGAAGATGAGCCCGGCTTGGAAGAAGAATTGGGAGTACTTCCGGGATTGGGTCGCCCCAGAGATGACGAAGCCGAATCGCGAAGACCAGATGAGCTGCCTCGGTTGCCACGGAGTGCCTGGACGCGTGCCTTCGATGGAACTGAACAAGGACGACGATTTGGGCTACGTGAAAATGCAAGGCCTGTACGGGAATTACAAGGCTTTGCTTGAGCGCGTGAATGAGTCGGCGGTAGATCAATCGAAGATCTTGCGTAAGCCTCTCAATGTGCAAAGTGGGAAGGAAGATGGGCATCAGGGTGGCCGTCGATTTAATCCGAACGATCAGGCCTATAAGATTCTCGAACTTTGGGCCAAGGATGCTGCGCGGTTAAAGGCGGGTAAATGAATATGTACCAAGCCGAGTTGACGGGTGTGCTGGGAACTCCGGTTGCTGAGAACCCGACCGGAGTGATGCAGGAGGCTGCGTTTGCAGCACTGGGATTGAACTGGCGGTACCTGACGATCGAGGTGCAGCCAGAGGATCTCGGCAAAGCGATGGATGGGGTGAGGGCAATGGGTTTCCAAGGGTTGAATCTAACCATCCCGCACAAGGTGGCTGTGATTCCTTTTCTCGACAAATTGAGTCGAGAGGCGGAGTTGATTGGGGCAGTGAACACCGTGAGGCGAGAAGGGAAGTTGTTGATCGGGGAGAACACTGATGGTAGAGGCTTTCTCAGGGGCCTGCGGGAAGATGCCGGTGTGGACCCTCGCGGCCTGAATGCAGTTTTAATGGGGGCTGGAGGTGCGGCGAGGGCCATCGCGACCGAATTGATTCTGGCTGGACTCGAACAGTTGACCGTAGTGAATCGTAGTGTGGATCGCGGTCAAAAGCTGGTAGAGGAATTGGTGGAAAAGACTGGGGCAAGAGTGCGCTTTGTGGAGTGGCCGTCACCCTGTCTCGAGATCGGGCCAGAGGTGAACCTGCTCGTGAACGCAACGAGTGTAGGTCTATACCCGAACGTGGAAGCAATGCCCGCGGTGGAATTACGGGGAGCATCGAAGGACATCGTAGTTTGCGACGCAGTCTTTAACCCGGCCGAGACGATGTTGCTGCGTCTTGCTCGGGCCTATGGGTTGAAGACGCTGGATGGGCTTTCGATGCTCGTGTTTCAGGGGGTAATTGGCTTTGAAATTTGGACAGGAAAGGCGGCGCCCGAGAAAGTGATGAAAGCGGCATTGCTCAAGGAAATGACCTGATAGACTAAGGCTTATGCAGGGCAATCCAGAAGTTTTAAATCATTTGCAAGAAGTACTGCGGGGCGAGTTGACGGCGATCAGCCAGTACTTCCTCCATGCCGAAATGCTGGAGAATTGGGGCTACCTAGGTTTGGGGAAGTACACCAAAATGGAAGCAATTGGGGAAATGAAGCATGCCGAGGCCGTGCTGGAACGGATGCTTTTTCTCGATGGCAATCCGAACATGCAGGAGTTGTATAAGCTCCGCATCGGCCAGAACGTGAAGCAGATTCACGAGAACGATCTTGCACTGGAGTATGAAGCTGTGGCTCGGCTTAATGCCGCAATTGCCTCGGCCGTTGCAGCGGGTGATAACGGAACTCGCGAGCTGTTTGAGCGAATTCTGAAGGACGAAGAAGAACATGTCGATTTCATCGAAGCTCAGTTGACGATGATCGAACAGATGGGCTTGCCGAACTACCTTGTGGTGCAGGTCGAAAAAGAAAACGCCTAGTCTTCAGAACGGCGGCGGAACGATACACTGATACGTATGCGTACCGCCGTTTTGTTTTTTGTTTTTGTGCTGTGTGTTGCGGCCCAGCGTCCTTTCGGAGGTGCCATTGAAACGAAACAGGCGCTCGATAAACTGACCGTGGTGGGGAGCGCGCTGATGATCGCGGCGCATCCTGATGATGAAAATACTGCGGTGATCGCGTATTTGGCCCGGGGCAAGAAGGTCAGGACGGCATATCTGTCGTTGAATCGGGGCGAGGGTGGTCAGAATCTGATTGGATCTGAGCAGGGTGTCGAGATTGGGGTGATTCGCACTCAGGAGTTGCTGGCGGCGCGGAGGATTGACGGGGGTGAGCAGTTCTTTACCCGGATGATTGATTTCGGCTTCTCGAAGACGGTTAAGGAAACCCTGGAGAAGTGGGGGCGCGAGAATGTCCTGCGGGATATGGTTTGGGTGATCCGGAAGTACCGTCCTGATGTGATCATTCGCCGTTTCTCAGGGACCCCCGAAGACGGGCATGGTCATCATCAGACCTCTGCCTTGCTTGCGGATGAGGCCTTTGCGGCTGCTGCGGATCCCACAAAATTCCTGGAACAATTGAAGTTTGTAGAACCATGGCAGGCCAAACGGATCGTGTGGAATTCGTTTGGATCGATGCGGCAGATCGAGGCGGCCCCTGAACAAAAGGTGGATCGGGTTGCTATGGATGTGGGGCAATACGATAGCTACCTTGGCTACAGCTACGGCGAAGTGGCGGGCTGGAGCCGGAGCCAGCACAAGAGCCAGGCAATGGGCGCTGCCGAGCGTAAGGGCTCTCAGGTGAACTACTTCACGCTCATCAAGGGCGACAAGCCAGAAAAGGATCTATTTGACGGGATCGACACTACATGGAATCGAGTTCCGGATGGAGCCCGTGTGGGTGAGTTGCTGGGGAAGGCTGCAAAAGAATTTGACGGGTCAAAGCCTGCAGCAGTATTACCGCATCTGACTGAAGCCTGCAGGTTGTTGGCTGGACGAACGGATCATTACAGTGTTCTGAAACGCAAAGACCTTGACGAGGCGATTGCCATGGTTGCGGGCCTGTGGGTGGAATTGCAGGCTGACAAGTACATTGCGGTGCAAGGAACCACGGCGAAGATCAAGCTGGCTGCGATTCAACGCGGTGGCGTGAAGGCTTCGATCGAAGGTGTGGCGTTTTCTGGAGTTGGCGGGGTGGCCGATGTCACGCCATCCATGAAGCTTGGCAACAATGCGCCCGTGTCGGTGCCGCTCGATTGGAAGGTAGCTGTCGATGCACCTCTGACACAGCCTTATTACATGATGGAGGCTCGTGGCGAAGCAATGTTCAAGGTTTCCGATATGGGGCTGCTTGGTTTGCCGCAAAGCCCGGCTCCGGTGGTTGCGACGGTGAAGTTGAATGTGGACGGGACTTCGATTGAGCTTTACCGCGAATTGACCCATCGGTACGTCGATCGCGGTGTTGGTGAGTTGACGCGCCCTGTGACGATCGTGCCGCCGGTATCGGTTCGCCTGGCGCTCGATGCGCTGGTCTTTCCTGGTGTCGAGGCGCGCAAGGTAGAAGTGATCTTGAAGGCCAATCTCGCGAACTCCGCCGGGAGCTTGAAGCTGGTTGTTCCTGCAGGTTGGAGGACTGAACCTTCGACTGTCGACTTTGCGATCAAATCTGTTGAAGAAGAAAAGACATTGAGTTTTGTGGTGACTCCTCCGTCCAGCGAAAGTTCAGGCACGCTGACTGCAGTTGCGACTGTGGGTGGTCGTGAGGTGAAGCAGGGAACTCGGGTGATTCAATATCCTCACATTCCTCCGCAAACACTGGCGCCGGAGGCGAAGGCCAAGCTCGTACGCTTCACGGGTAAGAATTTGGCCAAGCGCGTGGGCTACGTGATGGGAGCGGGGGACGAAGTTCCTGATGCATTGCGTCAATTGGGCAGCGAAGTGATTTTGCTTGGTGAGCAAGAACTGACGACTGGTGACTTGAGCCTGTACGACGCCATTGTGACCGGAGTTCGCGCCTACAATACGCGGCCTGATCTGCGTGCGAACGCCCAGCGAATCTTCGATGAATATGTGGCCAAGGGCGGCACCTATATTGTGCAATACAACGTGCAGGAAGGTGGATTCTTCGGCGGAGACCCATCGCTTTTGGGTAAAGTAGGCCCGTATCCGATGACAATCTCTCGCGACCGGGTGACAGACGAGTTGGCTGTGATGCAGGCGCCGAAACCGGACCACCGATTGTTGCAGTATCCGAACCAGATCGGCACGAAGGACTTTGAAGGATGGGTGCAGGAGCGGGGCTTGTATTACGCGAACAAATGGGATGAAAAGTATGAGCCACTCTTTTCGGCGGCAGACCCTGGCGAGAAGCCGCTTTTGGGTGGGACGCTCTACGCAAAGTACGGCAAAGGTCATTACGTGTTCACTGGCTTGGCAATGTTTCGGCAGTTGCCGGCCGGTGTGCCAGGGGCATTCCGGTTGTTCGCTAATTTCCTGAGTGTGGGTAAAAACTGATGCTGCCGCCCGAAAGTGAAAGCGCGCCGTTCTTCGGAAGTTGGAAGCGGATTTATGGGGCGGTTCTGATTTATCTCTTGATTGTGATTGCAGCTTTGGCGGTGTTTACCGCATCCTTCCGTCTATGAGGCTTCTCGACTGGATTGTACTTGCGGCCACGATCGGCTTCATCGTCCTCTATGGACTTTGGAAGAGCCGCAAGACGTCTACGGTCAGCGGTTATCTCTTGGCTGACCGCTCATTACCCTGGTACACGGTTGCGTTGTCGATCATGGCGACGCAGGCCAGTGCAGTGACATTCATTTCGACGACCGGGCAGGCATACGCAGACGGGATGCGGTTTATCCAGTTCTATTTCGGCTTGCCGATCGCCATGATCATCGTCAGTGCGTTCTTCGCACCCCGGTTTCGCAACGCGAATGTGTTTACGGCGTACGAGTATCTGGAGAAGCGGTTCGATGCCAAGACGCGGGCTTTGGTAAGTTTGATCTTTTTGATTCAGCGCGGATTTGCCGTGGGGATGATTCTTTATGCACCAGCGGTTGTACTGACGGTGATTCTTGGGTGGAATGATCAAGGCACGACTCTGATGATGGGGTCGATCGTGATTCTGTACACGATGCTGGGCGGCATTCGGGCTGTGGCTTGGACGGACTTTCAGCAGATGGTGATTATGCTGGTGGGATTGTTTGCGGCGCTCTTGGTGGCGGTATTGGGTTTGCCGGATGGAGTTGGTTTTGGGGATGCCTTGCTGGTGGCGGCGAGTGCCGGCAAATTGAACGCCGTGACGACGAACTTCGACTGGTATGACCGCTACAACCTGTTTAGCGGCTTGTTGGGCGGGACCTTCCTGGCCTTGGCATACTTTGGCTGCGACCAGAGCCAGGTGCAGCGTTATTTGACCGGCAAAGACTTGCAACAGAGCCGCGTGAGTTTGTTATTTAATGCGGTGGCAAAGATCCCGATGCAGTTCTTCATCCTGCTTACTGGCGCGATGGTGTTCGTGTTCTACGTGTTTACGGCACCGCCCGTAACGTTCCATTCAGGAAACCTCAAGAAGGTAGAAGGCACGGCTGTCGCAGCGCGGCACGACGCAGCGGTGGTGGAGCGCCAACAGGCCGCATACGAGTTGTTGAAGACAAGAGATTCGGCTCATCAGGCGGCTTTCCTTGAGGCACAGAAGAAGCTGGATGTGGTGCACAAGGAGGCAACCGCCAGCGGCAACGATACGAACTATGTGTTCATGACATTCGTGACGCAGCACCTGCCGGCCGGGTTTGTTGGATTGGTGATTGCCGTGATTTTCGGAGCCGCTATGTCCGCGAGTTCAGGCGAGATCAACTCTCTTGCGACAGTGACGATGGTGGACTTCTATCAGCGTTTTGTGAAGAAGGATTCGAGTGACCAGCATTACTTGTGGTTCTCGCGGGCGGCGACTGTGTTTTGGGGCGTTTACGCCGTAGCCAGCGCTCAGTTAGCGCGTGGATTGGGGAGTTTGGTGGAAGCTGTCAACATGTTGGGCAGCTTGTTTTACGGAGGCTTGTTGGGCGTATTTCTGCTGGCGTTCTTCTTCCCCAGGGTGGGAGGCACGGCCGCCTTTTTGGGTGTGCTTGCCGGAGAAGCGGCGATTTTCTACACGCACTCAACGGGTAAGGTTGGCTTTCTTTGGTACAACGTGATCGGATGTGTCGTTGTAGTGCTGGCGGGCGTGATCTTGAGCGTTCTCTGGAGAGCAGAAAAGCGCCAGAGCTAGCCGATAGCAGGTAGCTCAGTAAGCGGTGTGGGTCTTGAGTGTTCGGTTGCGGGAAAAAGTTCAAAGTCGCTCGGCCGCGACGGTCGATGTGGCTGGTTGGAACAATCGTGCCCGGAAGGGGTGATCTGTTGTTGAGCGGATCGCGAATCGGACTCAGAGTGCCCATGGTATCGCGAGTCTGCGAGAAGTCGCCTCGATGTTCCAGGGCCGCGGGGACACTGATGCGGCGCAAGCTAGTCGGGTTCTTGCGCGGGAAGAATTGCTGCGACCAGAAGAAGAAGGGCTTGTCGCGTCGCTTGCAAGCACCCGGAATGATCACGGGCCCACCGAGGAAGTAGCCAGGGTTGTCGTAACGGTAGCGTTGGCGTCGCACTCCAAGCTGGTTGTTGAAGAACTCGTTCGCGTTGAGCGCTTTGAAAGTTCCTGGGAGAAGATCGCAAATGATCGAAGGCCCGTAAGCATCGGTCTTTGTTTGCCGGATCTGGCTAGTGGAATTATTTCGAACCTCAATCGTCGCACTGGCGACGGAGGCTGCACTCGGATCCACAATGTTGCCTGGGATTTGGCCTGTGAGACCTTGAGCCCAAAGTTGGAGAGCAGAAGATGCGAGGATTGCCAGGATCAGCGCGGTAGGACGAAAACTTTTGGGATTCTTTCACTCCCTGATTCAGTCTCTAAAGAGCTGACGCAATTATGCATATTTCGCTCCCCGGGAGCGATGCAGTAACAGTGAAGGAGCGTTGCTCCGTCTACTGTGCGTGTTGGCTGATCGGTTACAGCCTCAACCGTTCTGTTGCCGGATTGAAGTTGATTTGCCTCTTCTCCATGTAGGCTAAAGTTGCAAGATGTGAAGCCTGGGCAGCCCTATGGCCAATCAGGACGTCCCCATTCGGAGTCTGGCGGGAGCGCATGCAGTCGAGGAAATTCTGGACGTGCAGGGGAACCTGATCGCCATCCGAACTGGTGCTCTCCGGATTTCCACCTCCTTCGGCAGGCGTGAAGATTACCTTTCGGCCTACGGAGAGGCGACCTTCGGTGCCATTGATTTCAATGCCAGCTCCAGCAGCTCCAGGGGCGAGCATACCCTCATAGGTTGCATTCCAACCGCTCGGATATCCCAGAAGAACATGAATCGTATCTGGAGCCGTACGGCCATCTTTGTAGTGGAAAACACCTCCCGAAGCAGCTGCAGTTTGAGGAATATCCTCCCCGATAAGCATGTGCGCGGCGTCAATGAGATGGGTGAAGAGATCAGTGATCATGCCGCCCCCGAAATCAAGGAAGGCCCGGAAATTGAAGAACTGTTGAGGATCCCATTCGCGCCAAGTGGCCGGCCCGAGGAAGCGCCCCCAATCGAGCCCCGAGGGTTGAGTTCGCCAGGAATCGGGTGCTCTGCGTAAATGGGCAGTGTTGCCGTTCCACCAGGTGCGCACGGACAGGACTTTGCCCAGCCTTGGGAGCAGACGTTGGCGAGCCTCGATGATTTGCGGCGCTGAGCGCCGTTGCATCCCGACTTGGCAGACGCGTTGATTGAGCCGAACGGCCTTGACGATCGGCATTCCCTCTTCGATGCGAAGTGTCAGCGGCTTTTCCACATAGATGTCTTTGCCTGCATTGGCAGAGTCGATCGCGATCGATGCATGCCAATGATCGGGCGTCGCGATGACGACGCCATCGAGATCTTTACGTTCGAGCAGCAAACGGTGATCGCTGTACGTAGAGGCTGAGGAGGCCAGGGCACGCGCTTCTGCCGTGCGTTGTTCAAAGACGTCGCATAGCGCAGAGACCTCGACCTTCTGCTGGGCAAGAAACTTGCCGAGCAAGAACTTCCCTCTTTCCCCAACACCGATGAATCCCAAGTTGATCCGGTCATTCGCGCCAAGGATGCGAGAGTGAGAACCTGCGGTGAAGCCCATCAACGCGGCACGTCTGGTGAATTGCATTGGAATCAGTATCCAACTGGAGACGGGAAAGTCGCAATCGAAACTTGATGGCTAGCGGACCAGGCGAGTTGGTAGGACTGTGCGTTGCGAACCCTTACGCTTTGGTGCGAAGCATGAGAGAGTTGCACGCTTTTTACTCTTCGTGAGCAGTGCCATAGAATGGATTTGAAATGAAAGTTAATGCGTGGCTGACTTGGTTTGCCTCGACTTGCCTGGCAGCTGTCGATCTACCGGAAGGCGTCGGAAAGGCTGATACACAAAAGCTTTGTAGTCGGTGTCATGGCATGGAGCAGACAGTGTCGCTTCGACAGGGCAAGGCGGGTTGGACGGAGACCATTACCAAGATGGTGAATCTTGGTGTCACCGGAAGTGATGGCGAACTGGAGAAGGTGCTGCTTTATCTAGTGAAGCACTATGGGGCGAAAGAAGAGGCGGGAGCTGAAGCGGCACCAACAGCAGCGGCGGCGAGGGAGGTGACTGGTAGTTCGAGAATGGGCCAATGGCCCACCACTGGTTTGAACATCGACCCAGCCAAAGAGTGGCGCACTTATGGCCACGACGCCGGGGCGATGCGCTTTTCGCCTTTGCAGCAGATCCACACAGGGAATGTGCAGAAATTGAAGGTGGCTTGGGTGCATCACATGAAGCCAAGCGGATTTACTGCGGCGGCTCCGCGGGCTGCGCGACCCGGCGGGCCTGTGGGGGATGAACCAGAAACAGGGCGGGGAAGAAGTTCGATGTTTGGATCTGGGATGCGACCGAGCCAGGTGACGCCACTCGTGATCCGGGGTGTGATGTACATCACATCTCCGTACGGTCGAATCACGGCGCTGGACCCGGTAACCGGCGATGAATTGTGGAACTTCCCTTTGCCAGGAGGAGTGCCTTCCACGCGAGGACTTGAGTACTGGCCTGGCGATGGGAAGACTCCAGCGCAGGTTGTGTTCGGCTCCAGCGAAGGCAAGCTATTTTCTGTTGATGCGCGGACTGGGAAGCCGAATGCTGCCTTCGGAGACAACGGGGTTATAAATCTCAATACCGATGACATCATGAGAGGGTTGCCCGGGAGGAACATGTTAACCTCACCGCCAACGGTTTATAAGAACCTTGTAATTACCGGCGGAACAACGCAGGAAAACCCTCCGCAGGGTCCAGCAGGGGACGTACGCGCCTGGGACATGCGGACGGGCAAACTGGTGTGGAAGTTCCGGTCGATTCCCGAGTCGGGAGAAAAGTTTAACGAGACCTGGGGTGGCAATAGTTGGAAGAACCGAACGGGCGTCAACGTGTGGGGATTTCTGACAGTGGATGAGAAGCGTGGGATTGTGTACATGCCGTTTGGTGCACCTTCGGTGGATCAGTATGGCGGCGACCGACCGGGTGACAATCTGTTCGGTACAAGCCTGGTGGCGGCGGATGCGAATACCGGTAAGTATCTATGGCACTTTCAGGTGGTCCACCACGACATCTGGGATGCAGACATGGTGGGTGCGCCGATGTTGTTAGATGTGAAGCAAGGCGGCAAAGTGATTCCGGCGGTGGCCGCGGTGAATAAGGTCGGCCTTGTTTTCCTGCTCGATCGGGTGACGGGAAAGCCGATTTACGGTGTGGAGGAAAGGCCGGTTGCGCAGAGCGAGGTGCCACTTGAACGGACTTCGAAGACACAACCGTTTCCGCTGAAGCCGGAGCCCTTGGCGCGGATGAAGTTTGAGATGAAGGATGTGGCAACGGTTACGCCGGAGATTGAAGCAGCATGCCGGGCTTTTGTGAAAGACATGGTTGTGGGAGGCCCTTACTTGCCGGTAACTTATAACCGCTTGAGAGTGCAGTTCCCTGGCAATCACGGCGGAGTGAACTGGGGTGGTACTTCGTTTCATCCCGAGTTGGGTTACCTGTTTGCAAATGTAAATGAGCTGGGACAGGTGGCAGGGTTGCAAGATCATGATCCGAAAAAGGGACCGGCGATGGGAAGCGGACAAGGCAACCGAGTGGATCCAGGTGGAGTCTACGAGGGGTTCCCTGGTGGTGGCGGACGGTTTAGTGTGAAGGGGCCGACTTCGCAACAATACCCATGTCAGCAACCGCCTTGGGGCCAGTTGGTTGCCGTGGATGTGAACACGGGAGAAATTGCCTGGAGGACTCGATTGGGCGTTACGGATAGCTTGCCGGAAGGCAAGCAGGACACAGGCAGGCCTGGGAATGGTGGCACGATTGTGACTGCCGGAGGGCTTGTGTTTGTGGGGGCGACCGATGATGAACGCTTTCGCGCGTTTGATGCCAAGACCGGCAAGGAGCTTTGGACTGTGAAGTTGAAGGGCGCTGCGGAGGCCACGCCGATGACATTCGAGGGACGGGACGGCAAACAGTATGTGGTGGTCACTGCGACGGGAGGCGGTTTCTTCAACAACCCGGTTACGGATGATTCGGTGATTGCCTGGACACTTGAGAAGAATTAGTGAAGCTGTGCGATCACTTCATAACAATCGATTCGCTATTGCTTTGTGCCTGAAGGGCTGCGACGCGGGCAAATGCCTGCTTTGCCTGCGCTCGTCGACCGAGAGCCTGAAGAGCGCGAGCAAGTTGGTATTGAACGGGCGCTTCGTTCGGGGCGCGTTTGGCGGCTTGTTCCAGTAGAGGTAGCGCGGCACCGGGCTTGCCAAGAGCCAGTTGGGCTTTACCGAGGTAGTAGCACGTACCCCAGAGATCGGGGCGTGCAGTCCGAACCTGTTCAAGCAGCGGCTGGGCAGGCTCATATTGATTCTGTTGCACGAGTAGCGCGCCGAGAAAATAGCTGGCTTCAATGTCAGAGGGAGATTGAGCCAGAGCCGACCGCAGGTGACGCTCGGCCTCTGTGTAATTGCGCAGGCTGATTTGGGTTTTAGCGAGCTCGAGGAATAGCCCTGGGAGGCTGGAGTCCTTCGCGGCAGCTAGCTGGTAGCTTTCGAGTGCTTTATCGAATAGCGTGGCGTCATACCAAACGCGACCTTCGAGATAGTGAGCCTGTGCTTGCGGCAGACGTGTCATGAGTTGATCGAGGACACTGCGCGCCTGATCGAGCTTCTGCTCTTTGGCGTAAGCAAGAGCAAGGAAGTGGTAAGAGGCAGGCGAGTCAAGATGAGATTCGAGAGTTTGGCGGGCGGCTGCAATCTCGCCAGTCTGCAACTGGCAGATGGCATGAAGCTCGCGGGCTTGTGTGTTGGTGGATGCGAGCTTGGCAAACAGCGGTTTGGCCTGCGAGTGATTGTCGAGCTTGAGGTAGGCGAGGCCAAGGTTCAGCAAAAGGCCCGCTTCGTTTGGCGCAAGCCGGAGAGCTCGTTGATAGGTATCGACTGCTTTGACAGGAAGGTTCTGACGGCTATAGACAACGCCCAGGTTACCGAGCGCTCCGAGGTTGTTGGGCTCGCGGGTTAGGACTTGCTTGAAGAGAGATTCGGCTTGAGTCAGATTCGATAAGGAGAGGGCGCGGGTGGCTTGCTCAAAGAGAGTCTGGGTGGGAATGGGCTCGGCTTGGGAGAATGCGAGAGCAAGAGCCAGCGAGAGCATCAACCTCCAGAGTAGAACAAGACGAGTGCGAACTTGCCGCAGAGGTTGTGACAAACTGTCAGTCATGTTTTCGCGCCGTCAATTTCTGGCTGGGATGCCGGCCATCGCATGGTCGCAGCGTTCGACACCGAGGCCAAATCTGGTCGTGTTTCTTGCCGACGACCATGGATATCTGGATTCTTCGGTGTATGGATCGAAGGATGCCTTGACTCCGCATATGGATCGGATCTCAAAGATGGGGCTTGTCTTTTCGAACGCTTTTGTTGCGTCGCCGAGCTGTGCCCCCAGCCGTGCCGCATTCCTAACAGGGCTATATCCTGCTCGCAACGGGGCCGAGGCCAATCACACCCGCCCCAAAGCCGAGATTCGCAAGTTGCCTTCTTACTTGAAAGAGCTTGGATACGAGACGGCCGCCTTCGGAAAGGTATCGCATTACAAGTACACGGCCGATTATGGCTTCGATTCGTTCGGACACGATACGATTCATGACCCAGAAGCGATTTCCTCGGCCCTGGAGTTTCTGGCCAAGCGCGAAGCTTCAAAGCCGCTTGCATTATTTGTGGGTTCGAATTGGCCGCATGTTCCCTGGCCAACTGAGGTTGGGAAATTTGAATCAACGCGTGTGACACTGCCGGTGAAATCCGTCGGCACATCAGAGAGTAACGAAGCACGGAAACAATACCTGGCCGCAGTGGCCAATATGGATGCAGAACTCGGAAAAGTTTATGACGCGGCAAGAGCCAAGTTGGGCCGAAATATGGTGTTTCTGCAAACCAGCGATCATGGGGCGCAATGGCCCTTTGGCAAGTGGAACTTGTACGATACAGGGATTCGAACACCGATGATAGCCAGCGGACCCGGCATTGTCACGGGAGGGCGAAGAACCAATGCAATGGTGCAATGGATCGATATCCTGCCGACGCTCGTGGACTTTGCCGGCGGAGCCGCGCCGAGTGGAATTGATGGAAAGTCCTTTGCGCCCGTTCTGCGGGGCCGTGCCAAACAACATAGACGTGAGATCTTTACCGCGCATAGCGGCGATGGCAATGTGAATGTGTATCCGATTCGCAGCGTGCGTACCGAGGATTGGAAGTACATTCGCAACTTGCATCCAGAATTGCAACACGCCACACATACAAATCGGAATGGCGCAGCTGCCGCCATAAAGTATTGGCGCAGTTGGGAGCGTGCCGCCGAATCAGACCCGAAGGCGCGTGCTTTAGTCGAAGCCTACAAGTATCGGCCAGCAGAAGAGCTATATGACTTGCGGCGCGACCCCGACGAATTGGTGAACCTCGCTGGGGAAGCGCGGCATGCCAGCACGCTGGCTCAAATGAGTTCGCGGTTGGACGGCTGGCTGAAGGATACTGGAGACTCCCTGAAGGTCTTTGGAACTCCTTTGCCTCGCGGCGCGGAAGCGACATTGATGCGCAAGTAGATCGCCGCCCGCTGCCGATCGAAGTAAAAAGGCCCCAGTCAAGACTGGGGCCCTTTCTATACAAGTGTGTGAAAGGGATCTTAGAAAAGTACCTTGATCCCCATCTGGAGTGTGCGCGGATCGCGCGTGGAGTTAACAAGGCCAAACGTGCCGCGCGTAGCGGCTGTGGGTGCCGTGTTGGGGTTCGGGACATTCAAGCCCGTATTAATGCCGGCCCACTGCGTGTGATTGAACGAGTTGAACGTCTCAAGGCGGAATTGGACGCGAACACGATCGAAGAACGTGGTCGTCTTGATCATCGAGATATCCCACTGGTTGATCATGGGACCACGAAGAATGCCCTCTCCGGTGTTACCGAGGCTACCTTCCAGCGGACGGGAGAAAGCAAAGACGTTGAAGTAGTCGAGTTCGCTGGGGTTCGGATTGGTGATCGGGCCGCTGCCGTTGTAGTTGGCCCGAGGCCCACCGCCGAGTGTACCAGCGTTGCCGTTCGAGGTAATCGTAAGCGGAGTACCGCCCCAGAAGCGGGCGATGCCGTTAATCTGCCAGCCATTGAGGACGCCCTTGGCGATGGCGTTATTGTTGGCAAACTTTGGAAGCTCATAGATGAAGTCGATCGTTACAATCTGTTTGCGGTCGAAGTTGAGGAGACCGTATTCGCGCTGGCGATCAAAGGTGTAAGCCAACAAGTTGGTGTCGCCTTCGTTCACGCCTTGCGCTTTGGACCAAGTGTAGTTGAAGTTGCCGGTAAAGCTCTTGGCGAAGCGGCGACTCACGCGTGCCTGGAGGCCATTGTAGTTCGATGTGGAACCGAACTCCGTGAAGTTAACGCCGACAAACCCACGGTAGGGGCGGAGAGCGTTGGCTACGCCATTCACGCGCGCAAGAACACCAGGTTGCAAGGTGGTGCCGAGCGGCAACTGGTTTAGATCGCGGCGATACTGCAGATGGCGCCCGCGGTTTCCGATGTAGCTGACGTCGAGGCTGGTCTTGGCGCCAAGCGAACGTTGCACACCGAAGCTCCACGAGTATACGGTTGGGATCTGCCCTTCCGAGTCGATGGCCACGATTCCAACAGGCGAGCGGCGACCACCAGTGATGAGGTTGGTGTTGATGCGGTCGACGTTGCCAACGAAGACGGTGGGTTGGAACGTGAGCGGAGGATTGCCCAGACCATCGAAGTTATTCGCGTTCTGGCGGATCCGCTCATAGAACATGCCAAAACCACCGCGCACCGAAGTCTTGCCGTCGCCAAATGGATCATAGGCAAAGCCGAGACGGGGGCCGAAGTTGTTCCAACGGTTTTTCACGCCGCCCTTGGGGAAGCCTTGGGAGCCTTCTTCAACCATGCCGTTGAAGGGATTTCCTTGTCCAGGGACAATCGTCCCAAGGGTGAGGCCGGGGTTGAGGTCAAGCCGGGCTGCCTGCGCAGAATCGTACTTGCGCGGGTCGAAGTAATTCTGTAGGAACTTACCGTAGGTATAAGTTGGGCCCATGTAGACCCAGCGTATACCGTATTCGAGGGTCAGCTTGCGATTTACGCGCCAGCTGTCTTGAGCGTAGCCTTCGACACCAAAGAAGCGGAACGTGCCAAAGAAGCGCGCATTGGTTTGCGTGACACTCGTGTAGTTCCCGAGCAGCATGTTGGCGAACGTATTGCCAGTGGAAAGAGGATTGTCTGCTGAATCTCCAAAATTGAAGTTCATGACGTCAACCCAAGTGGGTTGCTGGCCATTGAGATTCATGTTGAAGAATGCGCCGAACTTGAGCGTGTGTTTGCCGACATTCTTGGTGAGGTTGTCGGTAAAGGTGAACTGCTTGGCTTCGCTCAGCCAGCCAGCGGGGAAGCCGGGATAGTTGCAAGAGCCGATGCCGCAGTTGAAGCGGGGGAAGCGATTGCGGAGATTGGATTCAGGGAAGAATTCGGGGAAGGTGAAGCCCAGCTCTCTGCGGTCGTAGCGTGATTTCGGGGCACTCTCCTGCACGTCCACCAACTGCGTCAGCCGGTTGTAGCTGAATATGAATTCGTTGGTTGTGGTGGGCGAGATGACATTGATCAGGTTGTAGGACCAGGAACTGCCGGGCTTGCGGCGGAACTGCGGGAAGACCGGATAAGGAGTCGAGGCAAAGATACCAAGGCCCTGTTCTTCATGGTTGGCGTCGTCGGCCCAACGAAAGAAGAAGTTGGCGCGGTCGCTGATGGTGTAGTCGAGGCGCAGGACCTTGCCTTCCTTATTGAAGCGATACGTGTCCTGGAAGAAGGAACGCACCGTCTCAGGAACGTTAGGAGTGGGAATTGTTCCAGCATAGTTGGCGCCTTGAAGCACCCTCAGAAAGCCGGCGGAGTTTTGAGCCCACTGGCTGCGGGGAACGATATTGCCGGGGTAGGGAGTTCCGCCGATGATGCGACCGCCGGCTTCACGGACTACTGAATTCGGTTGGAACACCTGGCCGATCCGGAAGCCGGTGTCGACGCCTTGAGCGGTAATGATGTTGCCGGTGCGGTAGAGACGGGACAGGTCGCCAGTCAAGATGTCAGGGTGAGGAAGATCGACGAAAGTGCCGCCGGAAGGACGAGTGGCGAGCGTCTTTTCGTAGTTGAAGAAGAAGAAGAGTTTCGGGTCCTTACGTGAGGAAAGCTTGGGTACCCAAAGGGGGCCGCCAATGTTGCCGCCAAACTGATTGAAGCGAAGTTTCTGAGTCGTTCCTGTGCGATCAAAGGGCTGGCGGGCATCGAACGCGTTGTTGCGAACGAACTCGTAGAGAGTGCCGTGAAAATCTTTTGTGCCGGATTTGGTATTCACCGAAATCATGATGCCGGGATTGCGGCCGTACTCGGCATTGAATGTGGAAGTGGCGACCTTGAATTCGCCGACGGCATCGAGAGAGATCTGCGTGTACTGGCCATCGTTGGCACCGACGTCGGTGTTGATCGCACCATCCAGAAAGACGTTATTGTTGGAGCCGCGAAGACCGTTGACGTTAAAAGCGTCGGTGTTGTTGAAAGCAAGCCTGAAGTCTGTGCGGTCGTTTGAAACAACGCCCGGCAGAGTTCGCATCAGCGACTGGAAGTCGCGACCGTTCAAAGACAAGTCGGTAACCTGCTTCCCCGTGATGGTGAAACTCTTGTTTGCTGTTGTGGTCTCTACGACGGGTACTTCCGCTTCGACAGTAATCGAATCGCTGGTGGAACCGAGTTGCAGGGCAAGGTTGCCCAGGTTCATGATCTGGTTCTGATCGAGTTGGAGATCGGTTTGAGTGAGACCCTTGAAGCCCGTGGACTGGATCTTCAACGTGTAGAGGCCGGGTTGAATGTTGGATAGTTGGAAGGAGCCATCATCGCCGCTGACTACCTCTCGGACCATGACGGCCTTTCGTTGGTCTGTGGCGGAGATCTTGCCACCCTTGATGGCAGCTCCAGAGGGATCGACAAGGGTTCCTTGAATTGTGCTTGTTTGAGCCAGTAGCAGCCCTGAAGCGGCAAGAAGCAAAGCGAAGACTTTGGTTTGCATTGCCCGACAGTTTATCAGCAATGGAATTCTTGAAGTTGAAGCGGGGCTCTTCGTTTTGTTGAGGATATGATGCACAGTATGAGCGATCTTGGACGACGGGAATTTGTAGTGCTGGCAACAGCGGCGCCCGCATTCGGGGCGCGGTTCGACGGAGAGGATGCTCGGTGGATCGAAGCATTGATGGAGCAGATCGTTCCAGAGGATGATGTCGCTGGGGCGAAAAAGGCAGGGTGCCTGAGCTATCTGGAAGTGCAATTAGCAGGTCCGTTGAAGCGGTTCGCTCTAGATTACGAGCAAGGGTTGCGGGAGTTTCGATCGAAGTATCCGAAGTTTCTTGAGATGAGTTTTGCCGATCAGACTGGCTTGCTGGAAGGCATGGGGCGCAACGCGTTTTTTGAGATGCTCATTGACCATACGATGCAAGGTTTCTATGGAAGCCCGGAGCATGGAGGGAATCGAGGCGAAGCGAGTTGGAAAATGATGGGCATCGAGAAGTACATGGGGGGAGGGCATTGGCATGGCGCTTGATCCTGTGGATGTCGTAATTGTAGGAGCGGGCGGCGGAGGAGGGATTGTTGCCAAGCAATTGGCAGAGGCCGGTTGGCGAGTCGTGCTTCTAGAGCGGGGCCGTACCCAGAACTTCTCGGAAACAGGGCACTATGAACTTCGCTCGCAGCGAACGACTGTCCTGGGCAATGCGTTCGGGCCCGACGATGAGCGGCATGTGCGTGTGAGACAAACCGATGGCGGGGAGTGGGTGAAAGTATTGCCGAGTGATGGAGGCTACAACAACATCGCTGCGGTGGTTGGGGGTGGAACTTTAAGCTACGGGGCCATGGCGTGGAGGTTCTTGCCTAAGGACTTCCGGATGCGGTCTACGTACGGAGCTTTGACAGGGTCGACGCTTGAAGACTGGCCGGTGAGTTACGAGGATCTGGCAGCTTACTATGAGAAGGCTGAGTGGGAGTTGGGGGTGAGCGGCAAGGCTGGGGCAAATCCGTTTGAAGGTCCACGCGGAAAGGGCTATCCGATGCCACCGCTGCCTTTCAATCGGGAGGCTTCGGTGCTGGCTCCAGCTGGACGCAAGATCGGCATGCATCCCTTTCCAATCCCGATGGCGATCAACTCTGTGCCTTATGAAGGGCGTGGTGCATGCATCCAGTGCCCGCATTGTGTTGGGTTTAGCTGTGAGGTAGATGCGAAAGGATCTACGGCTGTCACTGTGATTCCCAGGGCACTAGCGACAGGGAATTGCGAGTTGCGGACAGAGTGTGTGGTGAGTGAGGTGTTGACCGACGAAAAGGGACGGGCGCGTGGTGTGGCTTACTTTGACCGAGAAGGCAAGCTGGTTGAGCAAGGAGCAAAAGTGGTTGTAGTGGCAGCCAGCGCAACCGAGACTGCCCGACTGTTATTGAATTCAAAAACAAAACTTCATCCGCATGGTTTGGGAAATCGGCATGATTGGGTCGGGCGGAATTTGCAAGGGCATGCCTATTCCGGGGCGTTCGGGCTATTTGATCAGGAGGTTTGGGACGGCGTGGGGCCGGCGGCTCGGATTGCAGCATGCGATTTCAACCATGGCAACGAGGGGATCGTGGGCGGGGCCATGCTGGCGAATGAATTCATCCGGATGCCTTATTTGTTCGCTCGTAGCGTGAGGCCTCCGGGAGCTGCTCGCTGGGGCAAGGCTCACAAGGACTGGCAACGCAAGTGGTACAAGCGATCCATGGGGATCAAAGGCCCAGTGCAGGAAGTGCCTCGATGGGAGAACCGCGTTGAGATTGACCCGCGAGTCAAAGATGCGTGGGGCATTCCAACGGTTCGACTGAGCGGGGCAAAACATGCTTCGGACCTCAAGACGGGAAAGTTTGTGGCGGGTAAGGCGGCGGCCTGGCTACGGGCGGCCGGGGCAATCGAAGTGTTTGAGACCTTGCCTGGTCGTGGTGTGTCTGGAGGCCAACATCAGGCAGGAACGGCCCGCATGTCGAAAGACGCAAAATCTGAGGCGGTCGATGCGGATTGCCGGGTTTGGGATGTGGAGAACCTTTACATCGCCGATGGAAGTGTACATGTGACCAATGGTGGGTTTAATCCATCGTTGACGATTCAGGCGCTCGCGTATCGGACGAACGAAAAAATACTTGCTTCAGGACACATCCCGAAACGGCAATGACACGTATCTGAGTTGCGACCAAATGGCAGGTGGGACAATCTAATTCATAATGGAAGTCGTTAAAGCGGAATCGAAACCGAGCCAAAAGACTCCTTTATCGCTACCGCCGGAGTTGCTGGATAAGGCGGCGAGCCGGTTGTGCTGGATCTCGATTCTCTGCGCGGTCATGACGGTGACTTTGTTGGTTGCGGAAGGTATTCTTCAGCCTGAGTTTGGCAGAGCATTTCAACTCGCCTCCATCCAGTTAACGATCGGACTGACGGTCGCGATGAGCTTGGGGTAACTTGTCATTCAACGTTTTGGTTGGTTGAGTAAACCCCGGCTCTTGGACTTGGGAATCTTGTTTCAGGTGACGATTGCGTTTTCGATTGCAATGTTCGAGACGACGTTCGAATGGAACCCGAGCATCCCTGTCCTGGGTCATAGCGGCGTGGCGATCTGGTTGGCATTGTGTGGCTTGCTTTTGCCGAACGAGCCGCTTCAATCTGCGCTGGCTGCGGTGTTAAGCGCACTGGCCTGGCCAGCAGCGTACTACCTGAATTTGAACCTGCATGGATTCACGCCATTGCCTTGGAACCGTTTGCTGATTTGGATCTTGCCCCTGTTGCTTGTAGCTGTGTGGATGTATGTGCTCAACAAGCGGATCTACTCGATGCAGTGGAAGCAGCTCAAAGCCGAAGAGTTGGGTAGCTACAAGCTGGATTATCTGATTGGCAAAGGCGGTATGGGTGAGGTGTGGCGGGCGAAACACACGATGCTGGCTCGCGATGCAGCCGTGAAGTTGATTCGTGGGGATGTTCTGGCCGGGGCAAGTGGCCGCCAGGAGGCGATGATCCGGCAGCGTTTTGAAAGAGAAGCCAATGCGACCGCCAGTTTGCTGAGCCCGCATACTGTCGCTCTGTACGACTTTGGAAGGACTGCGGACAACACTTATTACTACGTGATGGAGTTGCTGAACGGGATCGATCTTCAGACGATTGTCGATCAGTATGGGCCGATGCATGCGGGCCGTGTGGCTAATGTGTTGCTTGGGGTAGCGTCATCGCTGGCCGAAGCGCACCGGGCAGGGATGGTACATCGCGACATCAAGCCAAAGAACATCGTTCTAGCCAAGCTTGGGTTGCAGTATGACTTTGTAAAGGTGCTCGATTTTGGCTTGGTTAAGTCGAAGTACATGACTGCTGTTAATGCTCTGCAAACGATGGACGGAACCGCGACCGGAACGCCGGCCTATCTTCCTCCAGAGATCGCGATGGGAGAAAAGAAAATCGACGGCCGGGCAGATTTGTACTCGCTGGGGTGTGTGGCTTATTTTCTGTTGACGGGCAAGCTTGTCTTCGATGAGCCGACAACGACAGCAATGGCTTTGGCTCATGTGCAAAAGACTCCGCGAAAGCCCAGCGAATTGGGTGTAACGGTTCCAGAAGGGCTCGAGAAGATTATCATGCAACTGCTCGAAAAGAAGCCAGAGGACCGGATCGAGTCGGCGGAAGAACTGCACCGCCGAGTGAGGGCGCTGAAAGATCTGCCAAAGTGGTGCGAGGATGCTGCGATGGGCTGGTGGCTTGAGAAGTTGCCAGAATCCCAGCCCAAACAGTTTGAAGAAGACAATCAGCCGACCACGGCGCTAGCTGCGAGCTAAAACCATTCTTGGCGAAAGTCCCCATGGGGCGATGAGGCCTGAGGTGTTCGCCAAAGGTAACGCAGATTCATGGAGATGGATGTTTAATTGATTGGCCAGAAATGCGCGACGGGCCTCGATGCGAGCCCAGGTTTGCGGATGGTTCCTGGCTAGTTCATTTCGCAAGGTTTGGTCAGCGATTGCGTAACCCTCTTCCATCCGAGTGGAAAAGTACACAGGGTGGCTGGGGATGACGTCCGATTGCAGCACCATGCCAGATGCGAGACGGATGCTTGAACCTTCGTAAACGGGGGCACTGGGCCATTCGTCGTAACCGATGTGGTGGCCGGGATTGAGATCGACATGGAACATGGCATGGGGCAATTGTTGATGGATGGAATCGTAGATCTCTCCACAGTGCGCGCCCTCGCGCAAGGATTCAAGCCAACTCGCCATCGCAATGAAATAAGGGCCGGCAAATACAGCCAGATAATCTTGGGCCGGAAGCGGAAGATCCTGAGGCCCCTCGGCGATCCAGTTGGCGCGGCAAATGTTGGAGCCCCAATAGGCGACGTTTGAAGACCAGGTATGCCCACGTTCAATGAGGTTGCCCGATGCGCTAGCGAGGCTGACGCGATTGGGGCCAGTCTTGCACGTCATGTGGCAACTGAGTGGGGTGCCATCGTACTCGATGGACTCGGCCATGAGTTCGTGATCGGTAATGCCGGGGCGAAGGTTGTAATGCATGCGTCGCATGGCTTCGCCGGCCTTGACGTTGTTGATCTCAAAGATCGCGATGTCGGCCGCTGAAAGAGTCGTGCGGAGGCCATGTTCAGCATGCACCAGCCAGGCCGTGTGATTGATGCAATCCGCGAGGTCGCGTGCTGTATCGACGATGTAGCTGGGGATGTCGGAGTGGCGTGGGTTGGGGTAAGTCTTGGAGCCAATGAGGGCGACTTTGGATTGAGAGGCGCAGCCCTCTTCTCGAAGGATCGTGTCGAGCGAACGATGCGTGGGGCGGTGCTGGTCTTCCAGAGAGAAATGCGGGTAGAGTTCAGCGCGCAGTTCGCCGGCCTTCCAGAGCGGGCTAATCGGTAGGTAGGATAGGCACTCATTGCCGACCAAGAGCAACGGTTTTGAGTGGAGGTTGACAACCAGCAGCGCTTCTTCAAAACGCGGGTCGAAGTTTGTGAAGAAGTGCAGGTTGGCAAAGTGCTCGCGGTCTCCGTAAATGAGGGCAACGGAGACACCATTCCGCTCCATAAGCGAGCGGAGGCGTGTGATGCGGTCGAGAAAAAGGCTTGATGGGAGTTTAGGAGGGGCTTCGAGCGTTGGTGTGGTGGGCCAATCCAGCTCGATCATTCTGAAATTGTGCATCGGCATACAGATTTTAGCGAACGTTTCCTGGATTGAAACGTATGTTCAAGGTATGCAAAATCTCCGCTTCGCAGTGAGGACCCTGGCTAAGAGCCCAATCGTTTCGTTGGTGGCGATTTTGTCGCTAGCCTTGGGGATTGGGGCGAACACTGCCATCTTCTCGTTGTTCGAACAGATTTTGTTGCGGCGTCTACCGGTAACAGCTCCTGCAGAGTTGGTAAACCTGACGGCAAATGGGCCACGGAGCGGGAGCAACTCAACGAATAACTCCGGGCATATCGATTCGATCTTCAGCTACGCGATGTTCCGAGATCTTGAACAGAAGCAGACTTCGTTTACTGGCCTTGCCGCTCATCGGAGTTTCGGAGCGAATTTGGCCTACCAGGGGCAGTCCTCTGGCGGCTCTGGATATTTTGTTTCTGGATCGTACTTTCCGGTTTTGGGTATCAAACCTGCTGCGGGCAGGTTGTTGTCGTACGAAGACGACAAGGTTCCTGGCGGTCATCCGGTGGTGGTGCTATCGCATGCCTATTGGAAAGAAAAGTTCAACCAGAGCGAAGCCGTTCTGGGCAAGACGATGGTCATAAGTGGTGTTGCAATGACGATCGTAGGGGTCGGGCCGGAAGGGTTTCGGGGGATTACGTTGGGATCTTTGGCGCACGTATTTGTGCCAATCAGCATGAGAGAAGCGTTGACTCCCGGATGGAAGGGATTTGCGGAGCGGCGCAGCTATTGGGCATATCTGTTCGCTCGTCTAAAGCCGGGAGTGACAATCGAGCGTGCGCAAGCTGAAATGAACGGTGTGTATCTGAACATCATCCGAACAGTAGAGCTTCCGCTGCAAAAAGGGATGAGCGAAAAGACAAAAACTCGCTTTGTATCGCAGCAAATGAAGCTTGAGCCGGGCGACCGAGGCCAGACAACCCTTCTGGCGGAAGCAGAAACCCCACTTGTGTTGTTGCTGGCGATTGCGGGTTTCGTTTTATTGATCGCTTGCGCGAATATCGCAAACCTCCTGTTGGCTCGAAGCGCAAACCGGGCTAAGGAGTTCTCGATTCGTCTATCGTTAGGGGCGACACGAGGGCAGGTCATGGCGCAGGTGTTGACGGAGTCCATTGTGATGGCGGTGTTAGCCGGTGTGTCTGGCATTTTTGTGGCTTATGCGACAAGTGTGGGGATTCAATCGTTGCTGCCGAGCGGAAGCGAGGAGATCTTTGAATCTCAGATCTCTCCTCAGACAGCGGTGTTCGCTCTCGTTTTATCAGTAGTGGCAGGATTCTTGTTTGGGCTGTTTCCCGCGATGCACTCGACGCGGATGGATCTGGCCGGAGCGATGAAGGATCAAGCAGGAAATGTGTCTTCGACGGGAGCGGCCAGACAATTCCGGCGGATCCTCGTGACGGCGCAGATCGCATTGTCGCTCGTACTGCTGGTTTCGGCCGGGATGTTCTTGAAGAGCTTGGTAAACGTACTGAATGTGAACCTGGGGTTGCGGACTGAGAATCTGTTGGGCTTTGGTTTGGGCCCAGAATTGAACCAATACACGCCGGAGAGATCGAGACTCTTCTTTGAACAGCTCGAGGCTCGGCTTGCAGCGATTCCGGGTGTGGATGGGGTGAGTGTGTCATTGGTTACGCTGATTGCGGGCAATAACTATGGCAGCAATGTGAGTGTCGATGGCTTTCAGGCAGGGCCGGATACAGACACGCATTCGATGTTCAACGAGGTGGTGTCCGACCGGGCACATAGGTAACACTTCTATCCGGTCACATGGGTAACACTTAGTCTGGCAGATTTGGCTCTATTGAGGGAGGCAGAGGGGAGCCCCCATGGGGGCTCCCCTCTGCGGCGCGCATC
>Ga0194133_10002548_pt1 | contig 27854 bp, 26 predicted proteins | sample TA2KigOf40mmetaG_FD_155448 | JGI IMG/M metagenome (GOLD analysis project Ga0194133, IMG submission 155448) | Freshwater microbial communities from Lake Tanganyika, Tanzania - TA2015055 Kigoma Offshore 40m | ecosystem: Environmental > Aquatic > Freshwater > Lake | place: Tanzania: Lake... | reverse complement strand
TCCATCTTTGGCGCTGAATCCAGTTGTGTGGTTTGCTTAGCAAGCGCCCTCGATGTCGATACGACGATTCATTTGGGGCATGGCACCGCGCACGCCCTGAAAAATGAGGGGTACAAGACGCTGCTGCTTGATGAGTTTGGCTTATCCGAGCGGCGCACCATGGCCGGTTTTTTATACCCCACTCGCTACGATCTGGCTCAAGCCCTAAGTAATGGCGTAAATCTGTTAAAAGTAATCCGCGGTATCGATGATCACTTTTGGTATGCCACGGCAGCAAAAATTCGAGCGCTGCACGCCCGTCGGCAAATTAAGTTACCAACCTTGGATGAGCGGCTTTTGCAAGCGGGCTTAAGCATCGATTACATCTTGGTGCCCACCACCGACCCGAATGCCACTATTTTGTCCTTCTATGGTCGTCAAATTAAACGTTTTGTAGTGAGCTCGCCCGATCACGAATCCTTGAGTCGAGCCTTAGCCATGGTGCGCGAGATGTGCGTGTTTCAGACCGATGAAAGTTATCCGGTATTAATCATTGGCGGCGCCTCCGAAGAAGAGGGGCAAGCCGCCTTTCAAAAATTAGCGGAGGCTTCGCAAACGGTCTTGCATCAAGCACTGCACTTTGCCGGTTGGATTCGAGCGTTTATGTCAAGTCGCATTGTGATCGATCCCGAAGATAACGAAATTAGTGTTCCGGTAGCGGGCCCCGTGAGCGAATTTGTTCTACCCGTGGAGTTTTTCAAAACGATTTCCGCCAAAATAACGGCTTAGGTTCATTTCTGCCGTATGATTGGCCTACCGTTTTTATTACCGTATTGGCATGCCCCCACGCACTCCCACTGCCTATCAGGCGCTTGACCTCAATGAGGCCATCACCACCCATTTACCGCTGGTAAAACGCATTGCCTATCAGATTGCATCGCGCTTACCCCCGAATGTTGAAATCGATGATTTGGTGCAAGAGGGCTTAACGGGGTTACTCGATGCACTCAAGCGTTACGAACCGCAACCAAACCTGAACTTTGAGGTCTATGCGCGCACCCGAATTCGGGGGGCCATTTACGATGCTTGCCGTCGCAACGATACCTTGCCCCGCAACCAACGCGATGATCTTGTCCGACTTGAAAAAACCATGCGTTCTCTTGAGCAGACCCTAGGTCGTCATCCCACTGAAATCGAAGTGGCCGATGCTTGTGAAATAAGCCTTGATCAATACCATGAGGTGATGGGGACGATGGTCAATCTCATGCCCTTGGATGATCTCTCCGAAGAAATGCTTCCCGTTGATCTGGATTCCGATCCATTGCAAGCAGCATCGATGCGGCAGTTTGCTGATCGTATTGCATCGATTCTTGAGGGTCTTCCTGAAAATGAACGGTTAGTAATGGCGCTGCATTACCAAGAGGACCTATCCTATCGTGAGATTGCCCAGGTCATGAACCTAACCGCTGGTCGCATTAGCCAAATCCATACCCAAGGAATGATTCGGATTCGGGCGAAGTTGAAAATTCGCTAAGGTCTTACCTTACGCCTTAGGCCTTTCGAGACAACACCCCACCCACTGCACCAGGAACTTCTCCATCGCTGCCGTAGGTTGCTCCTGGCGCTTGTTGAGCGATGAAGGATTGCATGGCGGCGCTACGTTGCATGGCTAGACGAATCAAATCGCCATTGATTTGGTGATCGACCGATGCTTGATCGAGTAATTGATGCAAGATTTGTTTTTGCTCTTCAGGGTATTGATTGATATCGGCCTTGAGTTTCTCAGGTCCTTCGGGATAGCCATTGATTAACTCCAACGCAACCCGCGTTTGCTCAAGGGCGTCGGGTAAGGCATCCATATTGTTGGTTTCCAGTGTTTGGCGCAGGCGGGCAACGGCGGCGGCAATTTGTTGTAAAAGCGACTGGAGTTCAGCAAAGGTCATAGTTTAAATATATCGATTTGATTACTCGTAAATTAATAAATTTTTATTGACATACAAATTGTAGTCTATTGATTTAAGATTTCCGTTTTTAACATTGATGAAACAGAGTCAATCGCACTAGTCCAGCCAAGCGAACTGTCTTGAGAAAAAATACGAATAGATGGGTACCAAGTACTTATTTGCTCTTGGTGCCAATACCATATTCTTGCACGAGAATATGGCACCATTAAATAACATTTTTTTCCTAGGGAACCTGCAACATGTGCGGTTACATTACTAGTAGTTATAACCATATCGCAAGCAGCAACCAAAGAAAATAATCCCTCAATATTATTAAAGAGATCAATTCCATCATAAAGACCTAATTTTTTTCTACTAATCGAATTTAATCGCGAGAGATCCTCATCAATGTCACCGTATTGCAAATTAATGAAGTGATGATCGGAGGACTCTAAGATAGGTTCAAGATCCTTTAAATCAATATTCTTTTTATTACTTTTTTCGCTACTTTTCCATGCCAAACCACAAATTGATTTATTCTTAAAATATGAAGATTCTTTAATTTTCGTTGTTAATTCATGGTTATCAGTGAGAAATGGGCCAATTAATTCGCTTGTTGGATTAACTCGTAAGACACTCATGAGACTTCCAAAAGCTATTTGGGCATCAAAGTGTCTTTGGTCTAAAGTACTGCCATGATCGGGAAAATGAATGCAGGGAAATGATCTCCGCATTATTGATATTAATCTTTGATCAATTAATACAGTTACATTGGGAATAATTTTGCATACTCTTTGCAACATACTTGCATGAAATATCTTGTCCCCAATGCCCTGCTCCTCGATTATTAGTAAACGCTGACATTGCTGTCCAGACCAAATGGGTAAAAAATTTGGATCAAAGGGATAACTAAATTTTCCATCAATTTTTAATCTTGATTCATAATCCAGCCATCCTTGAGGATACTTCTGTAAGTACAGATTTAATAAAGATCGATTGTTCTGAGCCTCAGGAAAATCAGGTTTCAACTTTAAAGCAATATCAAATTGCTCGAAGGCTTGCGAGAAAAAACCTTGTTCCTGGTAAACAACACCTTTATTAATATATGCCCTAGCATAATTTTTATCTGATTTTAATGCTTGATCGTAATACATCAGAGCCATGTCATATTGATTTAAATCTTTATAAACATTACCTTTATTTAGTAATGTATCTTGGTGCTCTGGTTTTAAAGTCAAGGCTTGATCATAAACTTGAAGAGCTTCCTCATAATTCTTAAGCTCACGAAGTAAATTACCTTTGTTGTACCATCCAATATGATTTTTTGGATTTAATATGATTGCCTGATTAAAGCACTGCAAGGCTTCATTTTTATTATTTAACTCTATTAGAGTATTGCCTCGATTTAACCAAATATCTCCATGGTCTGGTCGTAACTGGAGTGCGGTGTCGTAGTAAGACAATGCCTCTTGATACCTTTTGAGTTCTTGGAGCACATAACCTTTATTAAAAAAAGCATCAATATAATCAGGTTTCTTTGATATTGCTTTATCGTACTCAGTTAATGCCTCATGATATTTTTTTAACTCTTGATAAATAACACCTTTATTAAAAAAGACGTCAGCATAATCAGGCTTGTATTGTAAGGTCTGATTGTATTCATCTAATGCTTCCTGATACCTTCCTAAGGATTTCAGAACAAATGCTCTATTAAAATGAGTATTAATGTAATCAGGCTTTAATTTAATTACATGATCATAGTGTGCAAGTGACTCATCGAATTGCTTTAACTCTTGAAACACCACACCCTTATTAAACCAGGCGTCCTCATAATCACCCTTCACTTTTAATGCAAGATCGTACTGAACTAGTGCTTCACTAAACTTATTTTGGACTTTTAATAGATTTCCCCGAGAAAGATAACTATTAGCATTTCCAGGCTGCAATATTGACACTCTCTCAAAACATAGCAATGCCTCTTCATACAATTTAAGCTCTTCAAAAATTATGCCCTTATTAACCCAAGCTAATAATGAAGTGGGTTCTATGTCAATCGTTTTATTAAAGCAGTCTAGTGCGTCATTAGGTTGACGAAGCATATGCTTAATAACCCCTTTATTAAGCCACGCTAAAGCAAAATTAGGTTCAATCCGAATAGCTTCTTCAAATTGCAATAATGCATCCTGAAAGCGTCCAAGTTCTTTGAATAATTCACCCTTATTTAACCAGGCATTGCAAGCATTGGGGTTTAGGTGAATTGCCTGATCATATGAACTAATTGCATCATCATAGCGCTTAAGATCTTTTAATAAATTACCTTTATTTGTCCAAGCAGCTACAAAACTAGGTTGTATTTTTAATGCCCGATCGAAGCATTTTAATGCCTCATCATATTGATGAAGTTGATGAAGACTTGCTGCGTAATTAGATAAAACTTCTGGATTATTAGGATTAATCTTGAAAGCTTTTTTATAGTAGCCTAGTGCTTCCTGATGATCATTCTTTTTACTTAAAACAATAGCCATTAAATGTAATGCATCAAAGGTTTTGGGGGCTAGCTTTAATACATTAATTAATTGGTTTTTAGCTAAAGCATAGTTTCCGTTATGAAAATTTTTAATAGCTTGTTGAAGGGATTGAAAATTTTTGTCCATGATAAGCTAACTCTTTAACTAGAAGCCACCCAATTTGTTAAATGCTATCCTAAGGAACTTCATTTCCAAATCAAATCCATTCCCATAAGAGTTACGACTACGCATTCTGTAATCGTAGGTTTTAATTGTCTAACAGATTGGGGGGTCAATACCAGATGTAAATCCTAGTCAAAGCGACTATGTGATTATTTATTTCCAGAGAAAAATTTACTTGGCGCGAACTTTGCTACCAAGGGCAGCAATCGTATCGCCTAAGATGCCGTTGGCAATCTTTTGGTAGTCGATCTCAAATTCGCCGGCATCGATCTTGGCACGGATTTTATCCAAGAGCACTTTATCCGTTGCCTTGTCGGTTTTGAGCTCTTCCTTAATCTCAGCCAGTTTGGCAGTGAGACTAATATCAAGGCTGACTGCGGGGCCCTTCAGTGCCTCGGCCTTCGCATTGGGATTTTGGATACCAGGGGGCGATTTTTGAGCAACATCCACCCGGCCTGGCTCTTTGCCCGACGGAATGAGTGGTGTACTGTCGTTGATCTTCATCGTTTTCCCTTATAAGTCCCTACTTTAACGGTCTAGGGTCATTTCCACAACCCCGGGCCGTATCACCTTACCCTGCAATACCTGGCCATCATTTAACCGAACCCGCACCATCTCGTTCATCATGCCTTGCGTTTGGGCGGTTCCGGTCCCCGTAACCTGGAAATCCCGACCTTTTAGCAAAATGGTGACCGGATCCCCTACTTTGATTACGGCAGTTTCTCGTAAATCGTTTAGCCCAATCGGCATCCCCATCTGGATAGGGCGGGTCAAGACCCGGTCGTCCGCCTCCCTGGGGCTTCGTAGAACGTCATCGGGCACCCCGGTGAGATCACCGTTGGTAATGCGCATGTCCGAGGCCGATAAGCGGCTTCCGGCCTGTAAATAGCGGGTGGAGACCACATAATCCCCGTACACCCGGATCATGACTGGGATATTGAATAACCAGGCCGCTTTTAGGCAACGGGCCTGCACCACGCTGCGCCCCCAAAGACGCATATTGGGGGCCGATAAGACCTCAATCGTTCCTCCGGGGCAGGCTGGGAGCACCATGGAGGGCTCCAAAAAGTCCACTTCGGTCCGAAAACCAGCCACCGTCGGGCTTTTTTGGATAAAGCGCCGAATGTTGTTTTGCACCTCGAGGGGAATGCCTGGAACTTGCTGGGCAAGATTGGTGGGGGGATTGGCTTGGGCTTGGGCTTGGGTTTGCGCATTAGCCGCTTGGGTTCCCAAAAGGGCAAGCCCGAGGCAAAGCAATAGCGCACGCAGACGATTCATCGTGTGAAGCGATCAATCGCTACCCAATAATGGGCTTGGCTCTCGCCATCGAGCGCAATCCCGCCAAGCCACGCAGGCTTGGAAATGGAACTGGGGATCTCGAGGTGGACGTTCATGGTCTGCATCCCAATAAACTCGTGGGCATAAAGCTCGTACAGTTGATTACCCACCCGCAGCTTTAGCTGAATCTTCGGTTCTTCAATCGATCCAAGTTGATCCCAAACTGTTTTCTCGGACTCAAGGATGCGATCCGAGGAAAGGTATTGGACGGCTGGAATTGCATAGAGCTCGTGATGACGCACCATGTTCACAATCGGCATCCTAATCAAACTTGAAGGACAACTCATCCGAATCCCTTGCTCCATGACCTCAATACTGCCCGCAATCGAGGCAAGCAAACCGCCAATCGCAACCACCTGATCTTCGGTGGGGACGATGGCATCCAGATCCACAAAGATCATGGAGCCCTGCTCCACAGCAAAAATACTTGGGCATGGGGGCAAGATACTTAAGCAGGTCACAAGCGTTTGGGCAATATCAGGATCAGCATAGACCTCATCAATCAAAAGCTCATCGCTCAATCCCTCAAACCGTTTTTTGAGGGATTGCTGCCCAACCCGCACGATGTCATCTTGCTGGTCAGACAATAAATGATCGCTTTCACTGCGGCTCCAACCTTTAGCCTTTTGCGCAATCATCCGAACAGCTTGCAATCGATTTAGGGCGGCGCGACGATTAAAGCTGTATTGGCTATTTTGATCAATAAAGTTCGTAGCGATTGATTTATCAAGCGAACTCATATCGTTGATCTCCGTGGCGGCTACTGGGATAGTCAATGCAGTGTCAAGGGTAGCGATTCCATCACTTGCACTGGTCATCGGGTTTAGAAAGGGTTTAAAAATGGCATCGAGGTCTTGAATGGTTTGATCCAGACGCTTATTAATGATGTCACTTTGGGTTGGGTAATCAATAATAGGATCAACCACACTGCTTTGCGAAATTGCGCGGTGTTTAAATGAATCCACCGCAGCATGTGCATGGCTTAGGCTTGCATGCACCTCGGAGAGTGAATGGGCAATACTTTGTTTGTTAAAACGCAGCAACTGCTTCCAGAACTCCTTTTTTTGACTCTCCAGGTGCGTGAGGTCCGGAGCGTGAGTGTTCTCACCATTTTCATCGGCCAAAACGGAGACGCTCTCGGTTTCAGCTCGCACAATCTCGACAAGATCGTGCACGAGCAGCACGAGCTCTTTACTACTTTTACTCTCGGCCTCATTTTGGGCATTACTAGGGCGATGATCTTTGAGTTGCTGACTAAGCTCGGTTGCAAAGTTAGAAAGCTCAACCATCCGCGCGCCATCTAGGGCATTGGCTAAATCAACGCAATGCATGATGAGGCTATCAAAATTACCCAGTTCTTGCGATTGCGCAATGACCAAGCCTTCTAAGGCTCGATCAATGTCAACCAGAAACAGTGGGCGCTCTTCAGCCATGGTGATCAACCCACTTTTTCAGTGACGATACCGATTCGCCCAATTGCTCCAACTCGGCTTTCCATTCATCAAACGCAACGATCACCCGGTTTGCATCCTGCTCAAAGATTTGCAAGGAACCTGAACTTGAAATCGCCGCCTGTGTTTTGCGCATTCGCAAATCCAGCTCGTCATACAACTGTTTGACCAAGCCCTCAGACTGGGTCACGGTTGACTCCACTTCCTCAATTAAGCCATTCAATTTTTCGGTTTCGGCGGCTAGTTGTTTGCCAGAATGGTTATCCAAAATCGCGAGGTATAGACGAATGCCTTGTTGCTTGAGTGCATCAAAGGCTTCTTGAATTTGCTCGGGTACTGCAATGACCTCAATGGCTGATGAATCATTTTCAAGTTCTGGTGGATGCCCGACTTCGCCAGCTTGCCGACTCAGCATCGTGATCGATTGGCGCAGTTTAATTCCGAGTTCATTAACCCCATGAAATTGTTCACTAAGGCGATCCAATTCTTTATGGAGATCATCCTTAAACGCAATCTGCTGTTTGGAAGAAATGCGCTCGGCTTTCCGGTCCGATTGATTTTTGGACCACCGCTGCGCAATCGATGATTTTGGAGTACGGTCGGTATACACCAGGGTCTTGCTTAAACGGCTCACTACAGCAGCACTAATGAGTGCCAAGAAGGATGACAGGACGCTAATAAGCAACAAAATCGATGGCAAGTTGCCGTAGTTATCCTCGAGCGCCGTGGGTTGCAGACCACTCTTTTGAGCGGCCAAGCGGATACTGCGTGGATCTGCGGTTACTGTGCGAATCGCAATCAATTGCTTATTGAACTCTTGCAAGGCGCGCAGTGTAGGCTGAGCCTTGGTCTGCCACAAGCTTGCCCTTAATTTAGTCGTCAGTTCAATGACCTTGGGGTTTGGTTTGGCACCAGGCGCTGGCTTTTGCACACTGGCATCCAATAAATTGCGCTGGTCAATCGCCTCGGCAAAACTTTTATTAAGCTCAGTGAGGCTAGCGATGTCGGTTACGTTGATCTGCCACGCTTTACTGGCTTTGATAAAGGCATCGGCACTAACGGCCATCTTGTAGAGCGGTGAATCCTCTGGGGTTTTTGTAAGATCGAGGATGCCAGCAGGAGCCATAAACGGCGCTAAGGCTTGGGCCAACACTTTAATGTTGTTGAGCTCCAACTCTTGATTAGTGAGCGTGGTCACTGCGGTATCGACGATCGCAGCAACCGCAATCACATCACTCGCATTGTTAAGAACCGGGATGGCTTGAGGATCGGGTACTGTGACCACCGGCTCTTTAACCGATGGCTTGACCGACTCATCCAGCGCAGAAAAAATGGAGTGGGCTAAACCATCGAGTGCGCCAAAAAATGAACTTGGTTTTGGCTCAGGAGGAGCCTCTGGGTCTTTGGTAGCCTCTTTCGGCTTACTCACAATCTGCACTTGATCCAAAAACTGTTTAAGGTCTTTGTTGGATTTCTTAAGGCTGGCAAACCAAGCCGTTTCAAACGGATGCGGTCGGTTGATTTTATCGGCAAGATCCTTTAATACAAATGGCAATTTCACCGCAATTGCTTGTTCTGCTGAGATTGCGTTGGCATAACGATCCTCATTAACCCAATGGCGCTCTGCAAGAAAAGCAGCCATCCCCGTGAGGACCGACAAAATTAACAGGACATAGCTAAGAACGGACCATGAGCCCGAAGCTTTGGGGGCAACAAAGACCGCGTCCTTTACACCCTCATCGAGATTGGGTTTGTCCTGGGTATTGGCATTTTCCATTTCACTATCCACGCATTTAATTTGTCAGTACTTTGACAACAGAGTAATCGAAGCCACCATGGTGCACCGAGTTACCTGACTCGCTCGCGCCCCCATGAAATGGTCCAGTAATTTTGCGCACCCTAAAGGCAGGCCCCATTCGGCCGCGATCTTTTAACACAATCACCCAACTGGGATCTTCGCAGGCCCGCCCCCAATCCTGGAGATTGATTGAACTTTGCATGGGTTTTAAGAGGGCATGATGGGGCTTAAGGTAAACGGGCTCCCCCTCATGCACCACGATGCCATCCAAGCGTAGGGCATCGGCTGACTGCGGAGTCTGCTTACAAATGAACGTAGCATAAATCTGACGTGCAGAGATCGCACAATGCTGACCATTGATCTCGATGCCAAGCCAATACTCTATAAGAGGGCTATTCATGCTGAACTTTTATGCCTAAACGAGCGGTTATATAAGAACGATAACAGAGCAATCCCAAAGAACAATAAGGCAGCTACCAGACCGCTAATGGCATCCCCAAAGCTGCCCAAAATCTCAATGACCTTGTTTTCCAGCAAGCGGCGCTGACTGAAATAATCCTCCAGACTTTCTGTCCAGCGCTTATGTTGCCATGCAATCAAATCACTTGATTTAATCCGAATTGGTTTGGCATTATTGAGGTCAACCATTTCCGTACCCAAATTGCTGAGCTGACGCGCCATTTGCATTAAATTGTTCGCTGCATCAGTGCGCCAATCGGCGGGAATGGTGCTCATAAAATCATTTTTGTATTGCTCAGCCAGCCGCTTGGCATCTTGCTCAGTAATGTAGAAAACATCCTCTGGGAGGGCAAACTTAATTCCTGTGTTGTTGCCATGAAAAATAATTCCCTTGGGGCTGCGCAAAATAATGTTTAACTCCCGCTTATCCCGCAACACTCGCAAAGAGAGCTCAGGGCTTGGCTTATCGCTAAGCGCTAGATAAAACCCCATCACGGATTCCAGCTTAGTGCCGCCCACGGTCAAAATCGTGTCGCCCACCTTGATCCCCGATTGCTCGGCCGGCGATCCGGTCTCGATCGCAGCAACCACGGGCTTAATGATCTGCAAGCTGGGCTTCGATAACTTATTTTCATACTCCGAGAAAAACTCAAAGGTTCTCTGAATCGCAGCGTCCAATGCAAGTGGCTGATCGGCAGGTGGATTAGCGGCCTTTGGGGGTTCGGGGGGAGCCTTCGCGGGATCGATTGGAACCTTCGCTGCCTCGGTATTTGCTTTTTGGGCAGGGTTAGCAGCCAGACGTTTGGTCGCTTTTTTCATCAGCATGTCATAGCGCTGCGGGCCAACAAAATCAGCAAAGCGGGGTTGCTTCACAGTTAAGGCATTAAATTGCATCGAGGCATCGATTAGATCGCTAGCGGCACTGAATAAAACCCCCAGCGCAATGGCTAAGAGAAGGCTGGCAAAGCCCAAGAACCAACCATGCACTGTTTTTTTCACTTCGGTGGACATACGTCGTGACTAGTCTTTATTGTTTTTTTCGAATCGCTTGATTCAAAATAAATCGGCTTTTTAAGGTCTCAACCTCACGATGCTCTGCCAAGAGTTGAACTTCCGTTTTACGCTTATCCATTAAGAGTCGGCAACTCGCAATGTCATCAATCCAGTCGCCTGAGCGCATTTCAATGACGGCTTTCTCTAAAATCTCTCGACCTGTAGACTCATTGGCCTTGACCCGCGCAACTAATAATTTCACATCCTCGGGATCTCGCAAGATCAGTTCAACAAAATACGTTCTTGCAAATCGATAATTGATTGCACTCAGAGAGTACTGATGGTCTTGGAGCGTAAAGCGAATCAAAATACCGTCTTCAGCAACAATTGGCTCGACCGATAAATCAGTAATACCCGCCTGTCGATGCCATTCCAAATCCGTTTCTTGCGCCTCGGGTGATTTTTTAGGAAAGGCACGGGTTTCGTAATAAATTTGATAGAGGGTCTCAGGAAAACGCTTCTCAATGGCTAAATTTTTTAAGACCTCGGCAGTGGAAGTGATGCGAAGACGCTCGGCCATCAAATCCAACTTCATATTGCTTATTTTTTGATTAATTACATCCTCTAATTGATGGGTCTTTTGTAGACTGCCCACCAACAAGGGTTCGAGTTTGACCTTTTCACTCTCCTCAGGCGAAACCGGTTTTTCTTCCTCTTCTTTTTTCTTCGTCAGTAAGTCCCGCAAGAATACGATCGCGACAATGCAAAACAGGGTGGCACAAACCACCACAATCCATTTTCCAAGGGTCATATTCTGAAAGAATGCCAACATAGCGCTACCAAAACCTTTAGTTTAACGAATGCCCAATACCTGTTCAATGCTCCATAGCCCTATTCTAGACTGCGCCCATGAAAATCGATGCGAGTCCCTTGGGGGTTGTGTTAAATGCGTACAAACGGTCCTTGGAAATATTCGCAACCCAATTCGGCTAATGCCAATTGAGTGGCAGCATCATGAGTGGAATTTTGTGCAATGGGAATTTGGCCCATGGTCTTAGCCATGGTAACAATCCCCTCAATCTGTGATCGGGCGCGTGCGTCATCACAAACCGGATCGCATAAATTTACAGAGAGCTTAACCAAGGAAAAAAATGGTTCGCACTGACTGCCAAAACGCGATTGGGGGCGTCCATAATGATCTAAACACAGCATAATCTCAGCCTCACTCATCGCCCGATAAAAATGATCCAACACCATCGGGCTTGACTGCAAAAATGATTCGTCGATTTCGAGGCAAATCGTTTGAGCAGGTAACGCATGATTCACGACATACGCGTGGAGCATTTGGGTAAACGATTGAATTAATGCCATATCCTGCATAATCAAACGCTGCGGTACATCAATAGCCAAACGAAATGGCGTATGACCCGAAACGAACGATGCTACATAGTGTGATCGTAAGCGCTCTAAGTAATGAAACCATTGCGCCAAATCCATACACGCTGCAGGCAACAGAATTTCTGCACCAACACCACTCTGATGACTATCAATCTGCATCGCTGCCGCGAACGAGGAAGCATGTGCACTAGTGACCTCGGGCGGGAGCGCATCTGCCATCTGCAGCGCATTTCCACCGCTGCGCTTAGCTGCACGAAGTGCATCATCAGCACTCTTGATCAGTCCCTCAAAGGTGGATTGCGTGTCGATGGGACAACATCCAATACTAATCGTGACCGAATAGAGTCTCCCATCAATCCGATAAGGCTCTTGCATGCGGGCTAAGAGTCGCTCACAGATGGCTTGACCTTGCATCGAAGCATCCGTAGCAGATAGATCAGACAGAATGACGATGAACTCATCACCACCAAAACGGCATACCAAGTCATGGGCCCTAAGAAGTGATGCGAGCCGTTGGGAAAACGCACTTAAGAGAGAGTCGCCAAATGCATAACTAATTTGATTGGCTTGTTTAAAGCGATCGATGTCGACAAAACAAAATAGCGCGGTTCCATCGAGTTTTTGCAGTAAGTTGGGAAGGGATTCCTCGACGTAGCGTCGATTGGGTAATTGGCTTAAGGGGTCAACATAAACCAAGCGCTCAATTTCATGTTGACTTAGCGATTGAAGCTGGGATTGACGAACCTCAATCATCGCCAATCAATCGCTTAGTCGTACCACGATGCGTTTAGGTACCAACGATTTAATTTCGAAGCAACGCGTGCATTCTCAATCGCACTGCGCGTACTTTCCATTTCTTTTAAAACCCGAGTGTTCGGTTCGTACAATTCGCAACCCACCCGAATACGATCCAGTTGAGCACCTGGGCGATTATTCTTAATTTGCAAATCGATTGGGCCAGAGCGCGACTTCAGGCGCTCAAAATAGCAGTCATGCCAATAGCGCCCAATATCGACTTGGGTGGCATCTAAACGAATATCGAGCAGCATACCCCCAGAACTGATATCAATCACTTTAGTTAGTAACTCCTGGCCAGCGCCAAGGCTTAAGACAAAGTTAAAGTCCTCATCCGGTGGACCCAATGTACGAAACTGTTTCCGACGCTGAATCAGAATTAATTCATCGGGTATAGCTGCAATTAGCTCGCCTTTTTCATTGGCTTTGACTATTTGGGCTTTGAATTGCATCTTGCCGTTGGGACCGCATAACACCGCCATTTGCTCGCTACCGATGAATTCAGCGACGCTGCCGCCATGAAGCTTAAACATGAGACCTTGGGCCGGATCGACCCGCAAGAGCTCCATGGGCACCCCCAGATCGGTAGGGCTCAGATAAAAACCGCCGTAGGGCTGACGCTCCCCCTCCCGCTCAATCGTTTTTGCGATAAAACGCGCCTCGATTTTCCAATTTGGATCGATGACAGCCGGGGTTTCGGGAGGATAAATATTAAATTTCATAACCCATTAGTTTAAACAAGCCTGTTAGGAACCGCACACAATGCCTTTAATAATCTCCATTGCCGACCCCTCGGGGACCTCGCGCTCTTTGAGATCAAAACCGGAGTCGGTCTGCAACAGAGGCTTGCCCAGCGCATTAGGCTCTCCATAACGAATCAGTGCCAAAGTAGAGAACCGATTCTTACGGCAATCAAATAGCACATTGCGACGCGTTGATAAAACGGTAAGCGGGGGCTGGTTAGGGTCTGGGTAAAAGTTCGTTAATACCCAGACCTTTTTCCAATCAGGCGGTAAGTTTTTAACCGAGCTTTTATAGATGTAAATACTATGGGTCTTGGTATCTAGGATCGGTTTTAGATCTGCCATCAATGGTTGAGCCTGTGTAGCCCCAGCCCAAAGCCATACCAAAGCAAGTAACCAATAAATTCCTTGATTAGATATCATTGAAAATGATTGCAGCGCGGTAGTATGGTTTTTGGTTAACATAGAGCAGTAATGATCAACATCCCTAGGCAAACCCCATATCCTTGATGGGCTTACGAATCTAGGCACTTAGTGTAGAGGAATTATAAGTACATCCTTATGAAGCCCGAACATTTTTCTAGGCACGAACAGTACCTAAAAACCGCCAAATACATTGAATCGGCTCACCGTTCCTATCTGGAGGCGATGCGCGCCATCGAGGAAGAAAAAGACGATGCGACAATCTATGCCCATATTAAAAAAGCCAATGCGGCAATCGAATCGGCTTTCCCCGAAAAATTTAATCCCCCTACCAGACCACCCAGCATCAAGGCTAATGAGGAAAAAAAGAGTAAGAATCTACTTCTCATCCTAGGGGTGGCATTTGCTGTGTTGGGAGTTTTGCTACTCTTAACTCTGTTTGGCCCTACCGGCGATATGACTAAAAACTGGAATCCCGAAGACGTCCAGAAAAACACCATTTACCCGCGCTCTCAATAAAACTAACCCAGCTTCGGCAAAGTATCGATTAGGCGTTTGGCGCCGCCTCGGGGTTTTCTGTGCTTGGTGGCAATGCTGCCTCCTCGCTAGCAACCTCAGCTGCCGCTGGAGCCGCTGGAGCCGCCTTACCATTTGTATGCAGTGGTGGAGCCTCTGAGCAGTTTTTAATCCAATACCGAGCCGCTGCAACGCTTGTCGTATAAAACTTAATCTTGCTCTCCCGCATCACGGTATAGAAGCGCTGGCTACTGATGCGAGATTCTTGAATGAGATGAGACGACATGGCGATTTACCTTAATTGATCCTGGTAATTTTATATAACGGCAAAAAGCATGTCACCCATTAACCGATTCCCGGCATCAATAATTTAAAGATATGAATCATGGAGTTACCAACATATGGATGAATTAGTTTTGCATTCATAAAGTTAGTATCCATTTACATTGCTGACCTGAAGACCCCTTCTGATACCTATTTGGGCTGACTAATGCACATGCCAATTGATTATCCGGTGAATAATTTTGTAGAATCAAGGCATTAGCAATTTGCCCTCAAAAAAAGGAAAAGAAAAAATGGCTGAAAACATCAAACCCGGCTCCCTATTCGTTGGTGAGGGTGTGGTCATTAAAGGTAATTTTGATGTGCCCGATATGGCTGCCATTGCCGGGTTGGTCGAGGGTGAGCTAACAACAAAGCAGGTCATGGTCGACTCGTCTGGGGTGATCAACGGCAAAGTGAATGCAGAAACCGTCGAGGTTCGTGGCGAAATTACGCAGGGCCTTTCAGTGACCGACCATTTAACGGTTTATGCTACCGGCAAAATTACTGGCACCATTGAGTATTCGCAAATCAGCGTAGAAAAAGGTGCGCATCTCACTGGCGATCTAAAAGTCATTAGTAAGCCGAGTTATTAAGTCGCACGCGGGGTTAATCCCCCAACGCATTTACCCTGTAGCGCAAGCCATGCCATTCGGCCTTGGCCCTTAATTTGGTTACGCCTTTGCTTTCTTCTAGAATAAATCCATGAAGATTGCACTTAAAACTCAATTTAGCCAGCATCTTGCGCTAACCCCGCAATTGCAGCGCTCCATTGAGTTATTGCAAATCTCATCAGCCGAATTGGAAGAGGAGCTTGCCAAAGCAGCTGAAGAAAACCCCCTCTTAGAATATGCGCCGCCAGATCAGCACAAAGAAGATGGGGATTTGTCTGGCAAAGCCGAAGTCATGCAAGCCAATTGGGCATCAAGCACCCCAAGCTCGCGTGACGATGATGAGGATTGGGATACTCGCCATGAGCAACAGGCGCAGACCACTTCCCTTCTGAACTATCTTGAGGAACAAATACAGTCTTTGCGCCTCGATCCCGCAAAAAAGGGGTTTATCTTTTATCTTGCAGGCTGCCTAGATGATCGCGGTTATTTATTGGAATCATTAGACGATTTAGCCATCGAGATCCATCAATCCTTGCAGTTGACTCCTGCGGAAGCTTTTGAGCAACTGCAAGAAGGGTTAACCCAACTGCAGCAGCTCGACCCCGCCGGCGTCGGCGCTCGCTCGCTAAGCGAGTGCCTGAGCTTACAAATACAACGACGAATGACCACAGATCTGGAACATAAAAATTGCCTAGAGCTCGCATTTTTACTTGCCCAGAATCACCTCATTAAAATTGCACAAAAGGATTGGGGGAAATTGCGGCAACTCTTTAAACAATCCGAGCCAGCCATTCTTGAAGCGGTTGCCATTATTAAATCACTACAACACAACCCCGGCCTGCGCTTTGATACCAATGTAGGGCAGTGGGTGACGCCCGACGTGGTGGTAAAGCTAAACACCAAAAGGAAGTGGGTGGTTCACTCGAATCAAGCATTCAAACCCCGCCTGACGTTAAACCAAGAATACAGTCGGATTCTGAAAGAAAATAATTCCAAGAAGAGTAATTCTGCGTTACACCAAAAAATGTTGGAGGCGCGTTGGTTAATCAAAAATATTGAACAGCGCGAAGAAACGATTCTTAAGGTTGCTCAAGCGATCGTTGAGCGCCAACAAAATTTTTTCCATCAAGGTAATATTGCGATGAAACCCATGGTTCTGCGTGAAATTGCCAGCGCAATTGGTATGCATGAGTCGACCATATCGCGAGTTACAAACAACAAATACTTAGCCTGTCCAGCAGGAATCTTTGAATTTAAATATTTCTTTAGCGCTCAATTGAGTTCAGATAAGGGTGGATCGGTATCGGCCACTGCAGTGCAATCCTTAATTAAGCAAATCATCACTGCCGAAGCCCCTAAAAAGCCAATTTCGGATAATCAAATTACCAATTTACTGGCTTCCCAAGGTTTCACTGTGGCCCGCCGCACAGTCGCCAAATACCGTGAGCAACTGCGGATTCCACCCGCCCACCTTCGTAAAAACTAGATTACGCTACAAGCCTTTAGAATAAGCCTATCCTCATATCTCGCTAAGCTATTCCACCACTTGCTATGCCAAAACTTCCATCATTAAAGCTCACCCGAAAATCGCTGATTGCGATTGGCGTGGTTTTATTGGTATTGATTGCCGTCGGTGGATTTTTAGCTTATCAAGAGAATGAGCATCAAAAGAAATTGGCCGAGATTGAAGAAAATAAATTAGAAAATAAAATTATTAAGGCGAGGAAATACCGAGAAAAGAATCCATTTGACAACCATTATGTGAAAGTCTCAAGTCATTTTTATAACCGCATTCAAGTCAACGTCAAAGATGGGAAATATCGCAGTTATGCAACAGTAGAACTGGTATTGAAAGTTCAAAATAGCTCTGTCAAAAGTGCACTAAAAGATATTCTTCCTTTAATTGAGCACAAGGCAAATACAATCCTCGGTTCAATGCCGGCCGACGAGCTTCTCACAACCGCAGGACGCAATAAGATCGCACAGCAACTATTACTCTTTGCAAACGATCAACTTGATCCTCAACTCACCGCGATTTATCTCAAACAAAATAATTCAGGCTCAACAAAACCAAATCTGGATGAGACTGCAGAAGATTTTCCGCTTGAGATCACGGTCGAAGATCTTCCAGTGCAAGCGGTTTTATTTGAAGCATTTATGATTAATCGTTAATCAGCACTTCAATAAATACTTACTCTAAGACCTCCCATTGACCAGCTAATTTTTTATGGTACGGCTCGTGATAGCGCAGTAAGGCAATCTCATCGGCAATAATGGCGGTATTCATAATTCGACCACAGACCGACGCCAATGATTGACGGCTCCATGTTTTGTCAGGCCTCTCGAGCCAAGCATTGATTCCTTTTTCAACCTTTATGAAATGATCCATTGCACCAATCATTAAGGTAATGTCTGCGGCGTAGCTTAGCAATATCCGCGCCCGGGTTGATTGCTCCAGGAGAGGCACCTCAATCACAATATAGGGAAGCGCAAATGCCAAGGCCCGATGTTTGCGGACATTACGGAAGTAGACTTGCTTGGTAATCGCCCAAGTCTCACTTGAATTAATTAATGAGTTCTGAAAAATCCATTTTTTTGACCAAAAGAACATGCATTGCGATTGCTCAAGTTCCTTGATGATGGATTTTGTCATGACTTTTTGCATGGATTTCCGATCGGATATCAATTAAAAGCTCGCTTTTTGTTATCCATTTTATAAACAGTATTTGCTATTATTACTCAGTATTTCAACAAACTTTAGCTTAATCATCCTGGAGTAATCGGTATGGAATTTATAAAACTATTAAAAGCAGGTTCCATCATTAGCGGCATTAATTGGTCGATCTACTTAATCCATGAGTGGGTTCATTTCGCTATGAATAACCCTCCAGAAGTGGTTACTGAAGGTAATCCTGTCTTTTTAGGCCTCATCGCCCAATCCCTAGCGAGCCTCAGTCTGATTGGCTTTGGCATCCTCTACAAATCGAGAACCGCTAACGATGCCGATGGTTCAAAAACCATCCCCAAACCACGCTTAACTGCCCCGCCTACCAACTTTAGTAAGCCCACTGAACTACCAGTCACTGAAACAACCAAACCCCAAAACGCGGTTTCGCAGACTACGCCGCCCGTAGCCCCTCGCATCGAGCCTGGGTTTGCAAGCCCGAAGCCAGTGATTGAACCTGTAGCCATGAGCCCCGCCCCCAAAGTAGCCAAGCCTCTAAGCGCGGAGAGCCAAAAATCCGATCATCGCTTACTCATTTTGTTGCTATTGATTGTGGGCATGATCGCCTCTGCCATTTATTTCATCAAACAAAAACCGGCTGATGAGCCCGAGGCGATTGTGAAAACTCCAACCGCTGAAGAAAAACCAAGTGACCCCCAACCTCAGGCCCAGCCCCAACCGGCATCTAAACCAAACCTGGTTGCTAGCGAACCCATTAACAAACGCTGGCTTGGAAAATGGTTAGACACTAACAATCAAATCACCATCTCAGGTGAGGCTCTTGTCATCACGAATTTAGAGACCAAGACGGATATTTCCTTTAAATGGTTAGGTACCGAGCCTAGCGAAAACCCTCAAGAACCTATTTTCTACTACGCCAAAACAATCAATAAGTCCGAATTAGTGAATGCATACGAAAAGTATGTGGGTAGCGTTGCTAGTCCAAATGAAGAACAACGAAATCAATTTGAGCAAGTAAAAAAGATGGTGGAAGGCCTAAGTGAAGGCTCATACCGCATGATTCGCTTAAAAATGAGCTGGAGCTCTAGTGTTTATCGTTCCTTTATTTTTGATCAAAATAATGTATATCGATTGGATTTTGATCCTCAAGAACGTTTAACGGCGATTGTTCGTTATCGCAAGGTTAACGAGTGATGGAGTGGTACTAAAAATCAAGTCGGGTCAGTAATGGCGGAGAGGGTGGGATTCGAACCCACGGTAGGTTTGCACCTACGCCTGATTTCGAGTCAGGTACATTCGACCACTCTGCCACCTCTCCGATACTCGATGGCTCAATTATAGCGATCGAATTACCTCTAAGCCGCCCATATAAGGCTGAAGTACCTTGGGAATCCGAATACTGCCGTCGGCTTGCTGGTAGTTCTCGAGCAGTGCTACTCCCGTTCGGCCCACTGCTAATCCAGAGCCATTCAGAGTATGGAGTAACTCGGGCTTGTTCTGCCCAGATTTATAACGCGCCTGCATCCGTCGCGCCTGGAAGTCACCCATGTTTGAGCAGGAACTAATTTCCCGATAGGCATTTTGCGAGGGAATCCATACCTCTAGATCATATGTCTTGGTACTGCCAAAGCCCATATCCCCCGTACACAAAAGCATACGGCGATATGGCAACTCCAATAACTCCAGAATCTTTTCGGCATGAGCAGTGAGTTCCTCTAACGCTTGCATCGATTTCTCGGGATGACTGATATGAACCAACTCAACCTTATCAAACTGATGCTGTCGAATCATACCGCGCACATCGCGCCCATAACTACCGGCCTCCGATCGAAAGCACGGAGTGTGGGCTACATACTTGATTGGCAATTGCTCACTATTAATAATTTCATCGCGCACTAAATTTGTCACCGGTACTTCAGCGGTCGGAATCAGGTAAAAGTTTTCAATACGCTCACCCCCATCGTCTGGGTGTTCCCCACCCATCTTGCGCGGCACTTTAAATAGATCGGCTTCGAACTTGGGAAGTTGTCCAGTCCCCTGCATCGCTTGAGCACTCACCATATATGGTGCGTAGACTTCTTGATACCCATGCTGCTCGGTATGCACATCAAGCATGAATTGCGCTAGGGCACGGTGCAATTTCGCTACATTTCCTTTTAACACCACAAAACGAGCGCCGCTGATTTTTGCAGCTGCATCAAAATCGAGTCCAATCGGTGCGCCCAAATCAACATGGTCTTTAGGGGTGAAATCAAAGTGCGTTGGCTTTCCCCAAATCTTGATCTCTTTGTTTTCATCGGCAGTTTTACCAACCGGAACACTCGCATCGGGCAAGTTGGGAATATGAAGAACAAAATCTTTAATCTGTTCTTGCAAAATCGTTAAGCGCGCAGAATTTTTCTCAAGCGCTTGGTTGACATTAGCCGACTCGGCAAGTTCCGTATCCGCGTTCTCGCCCTTGCCTTTTTTCATACCAATGGCTTTGGCCAATTGATTGCGCTTGGCTTGCAACTCTTCGGTGCCGGCTTGGAGCTGTTTACGCTCATTCTCAAGCTGAGTAAACAGGTCCGCATCAAGCTCGAACTTACGGGTTGCCAAGCGTGCCTTGACACTCTCTAAATCTTTACGAAGCAGTTGGGGGTCCAGCATACGATTCCTTTGGGTTCAAGCCATTAGTTTAGTCGCACGACCTCAGCGCCTTGCGGAGGTTTAAATTGAAAGCGACTGGGGTCCACGCTGGGGTTGATTTGCATTGAATTAAAAATCACTAACACCATGCTGCCAAATCCGTCGGTTAACTCCAAAGCCCTGGGTAGGCCAGAGCTCATGCCAATTGCAATTTGCGTGTATGGCAGATCGCCCTGACCAGATTTTGCTTTTGGCTTTAAGTTCACCCACTGAAGATTAGTTTTGGTCCCCGCCTCTTCAAGATCAAATTGCTGATCGAGGACGACATCCCCAAAGAGGATGGCAGCAGGCGATGCCGCTAAGGCTTGATTGGCCGAGCGAATCGTTAACTGATTGAGGTCTTTATCCCACATCAGAAGTTGTTTGCCATCCATGATGAGTTTTTGCTCATATGGCTTTTGGGTATCCCAGACAAAACGGCCAGGACGCTGAAATACAAATTGCCCTGACGTTTGCCGAATCATCTTTGGCTTATCTTGTGGCTCATTGGCTTTGGGTGAGCGCATTTGTTGTTGCACAAACTCGCCTTGGGCAGAGCGCACGGTCTTTACAAACTGTTTGAGCTGCTCTATTCCAGATGGTGTTGTTGGTTGTCCATGAACAGGATTTAAAAGCACAAAGGCTAAGAGGATGGAATAAAAAAAGCGCACCATGTTGTCGATTTGCTGATTTATTCGCTTGGGCGAACCAGAATCTCGCGATTACCATTTCCGCCCATCTTTGAAACTAATCCGGCTTTTTCCATATCCTCTAGTAGGCGTGCTGCCCGGTTATAGCCAATCCGCAGATGCCGCTGCACAAGCGAGATGGAGGCGCGTTTGTTTTCGAGCACAATCGCAACGGCTTGATCATAGAGGGGATCGGCTTCGCCACCGCCATTGCCACCACCATTGATCGCATCCATGGTGGACTCATCGGCACCCTCGAGCACACCCTCGATGTAATTCGCCTCACCCTTCTCTTTGAGCCATGAAACGACGCGATGCACTTCATCGTCAGAGACGAATGCGCCGTGCACCCGGATCGGCAATCCAGTACCCGGTGGCATATACAGCATATCGCCCATCCCCAATAGGGTCTCGGCACCCTGCTGGTCTAAGATGGTGCGACTGTCAACCTTACTGCTCACCTGAAACGAAATCCGAGTTGGAATATTCGCTTTAATCAGACCGGTAATCACATCCACGCTGGGCCGTTGCGTTGCCAACACCAAATGAATTCCGGCGGCACGCGCTTTTTGCGCAATCCGCGCAATTAACTCCTCGATCTTCTTACCCGAGACCATCATCAGATCGGCGAGCTCATCGATGATCACCACTATAATCGGGGCCTTATAGAGTGGCTCAGGATCCTCAGGCGTTAAGCTAAATGGATTGGTGAGTTTCTCGCCCTTGGCTTCGGCTTCCATAATCTTTTTATTAAAGCCCGCTAAGTTACGCACACCAAATTTACTCATCAGTTTGTAGCGGCGTTCCATCTCATTAACCGCCCAATTCAGCGCGTTATAGGCTTGCATCATGTCGGTGACGACTGGGCAAAGAAGATGCGGCACTTTCTCATAGACCGACATCTCAAGCATCTTGGGATCAATCATGATGAGCCGTACCTCATCAGGCTTCGCCTTAAAGAGGATCGACAAAATCATCGCATTGATTCCCACTGATTTACCGGCACCCGTGGTACCAGCCACCAAGCAATGCGGCATCTTCACTAAATCAGCGACCATGGGGCTACCCGCAATATCCTTACCCAAGGCTAGAGTGAGCAAGGAATGATTGTTGTTATAGACCTGGGAGCTCAAAATCTCGGAGAGATAAACCGACTGTCGGGTCGGATTGGGCAACTCAAGCGCCATGCAGGTTTTACCAGGAATGGTCTCGACTACCCGTAAACTGACCACCCCTAAGGAGCGTGACAGGTCGCGCGACAGATTGACGATTTGACTGCCCTTCACGCCAACGGCAGGCTCAATTTCATAGCGCGTCACGACCGGTCCAGGGTAGGCCGCAATGACTTTGGCCTGCACCCCAAAATCATCAAGCTTGCGCTCAATCAAGCGTGAGGTGAACTCCAGGGTCTCCGCAGAAATCGTTTCTTTCGCCTCAGGAACGGGGTCCAAAAGTGAAAGTGGTGGCAACTCCGAGTCCGGTATTTCCACAAAGAGCGGTTGTTGCTTCTCGCGCTCAACCCGCTCGCTCTTCACAATCTTGAGCGGCTGGTTGAAAATTTGTACCTTCGGTGCCACCTCTTCCCGAATTCGCACTTCCTCGACATGCTCTTCACGCTCAACAGCTGCCTGTACACCAATCTTTTGGTCCTCCTGCGCTTCGCGCTTTTCACGTAAGCGCCGAATACCGAGTTCAATATAGCGCCCAACTTGCTCGGAAAGCGTGAGCCATGAGAAATGCAAAAAGAGTGAGAGCCCTACTGCTAGGCCAAAGATGAGAATCAGGGTTGCGCCTGTAAAGCCAAAGGCCATTTGTAAGGGGTCCCCGATCACTTCGCCTAAGATGCCGCCTGGTGGTCTCGGTAACTCCCATTGCAAAGAATGCATCCGAATCGATTCCAGCCCCATGCTGCAGATCAGGGTCAAAGTAAAACCCAACCAACGTGTCCAAAAGGATTCTGGTTTAGCTTCCGAATCAACCGGTAAAGGTACGCTCCACAGCTCACGCCAACCTTGATATACCCGCCTAGCAAAGAGAATGACCCACCAAAATGCCGAGACCCCAAAAATATAGAGCATCAAATCAGCGGTCCATGCACCGATGCGTCCACCAATATTTTTAGGAGCCTCAAAACTGGCGTGGGACCATGCTGGATCAGACTTGGTGTACGTAATCAGCACAGCAAATAAGCCTAAGCAGATAGCCAGTAGGAGCATCCAGCGCACTTCCGCAATGAGGCGAGACATCTTGCCAGTGCCGCCCTCGGGAGGCAACGGGGTCTTAATCTGTGGAAGCGAGCTACGGGCCATGTTGGTCTGATTGTAAACAAGCCTTGGCTTTAGAACTCTATAATTTAGGGATGACTACAACCACCAAACACTCCAAAGTTCTGATTCTGGGCTCCGGTCCTGCCGGCTATACCGCTGCAGTCTACGCCGCCCGCGCCAACCTGAAACCCACTCTCATTACTGGGCTCGCCCAAGGCGGCCAACTCATGACCACCACCGACGTGGAGAACTGGCCAGCAGACCCCAATGGTGTTCAAGGTCCTGAACTCATGGATCGCTTTTTGAAGCATGCGGAGCACTTTAATACCGAGATCATTTTTGATCACATCCACACAGCCGCTCTCACTGAAAAGCCCATTCGTCTGGTAGGCGACTCCGGCACCTACACCTGTGACGCACTCATCATCTCAACGGGTGCTTCTGCCCAATACCTTGGTCTGCCGAGCGAAGAGGCATTTATGGGTCGCGGAGTATCGGGTTGCGCCACCTGCGATGGCTTCTTTTATAAAGGCCAGGATGTCTGTGTGGTCGGCGGTGGCAACACGGCCGTTGAAGAAGCGCTCTACCTTACTGGTATTGCCCGAAAAGTGACGGTGATTCATCGCCGTGACAAGTTCCGTGCTGAGCCGATTCTAAATGATCGATTAATGGCAAAGGTTGCTGAAGGCAAGGTCGAACTTAAATTGAACGCCACCCTTGATGAAGTCTTGGGTGATGAAAAAGGAGTGACCGGGGTACGGATCAAAAAACAGGATGGCAACACAGAAGAGATTGCAGTATCGGGTGCCTTCATTGCAATTGGCCATAAACCCAATACCGATTTATTCGTAGGTCAACTCGAAATGAACAATGGCTACATCAAAACGCATTCTGGCCTAGAGGGTAATGCCACCGCAACCAATATCCCTGGCGTCTTTGCTGCTGGGGACGTCCAAGATCATATTTATCGCCAAGCCATTACGAGTGCTGGCACAGGTTGTATGGCAGCACTGGATGCGCAGCGTTATTTGGAAAGTCTCGAATAAGTTGTGCTTACTTAGCAAAACGCCCAGCAATGCTGGGAGTTTTAATTACATCCGCTACCGCTTACCGCACTACAGGTAAGAGCGGCACGATTAAGAGAGCCACGATATTAATGATCTTAATAAGCGGGTTCACTGCGGGACCAGCAGTATCTTTGTAAGGGTCGCCAACGGTATCACCAGTCACGGCAGCCTTATGAGCCTCCGATCCTTTACCGCCATAGTTGCCCTCTTCAATGTATTTCTTGGCGTTATCCCACGCACCGCCTCCAGTACACATCGAGATTGCGACAAAGAGGCCAGTAATAATCGTTCCCATCAAAAGGCCGCCCAGTGCAGCGGGTCCTAAGAAGAGACCCACCAGAATTGGAACCACGACCGGTAAGAGCGATGGGATGATCATTTCCTTAATCGCAGCGGAGGTCAGCATGTCGACAGCCTTACCGTACTCTGGCTTAGCAGTTCCTTCCATGATCCCAGGGATATCTCTAAATTGACGACGCACTTCCTCCACCACGGCGCCTGCACAACGGCCTACTGCCTCCATTGCCATCGCTCCGAAGAGATAAGGAATCAAGCCGCCAATAAATAGACCAATGATCACCATGTGGTTAGAAAGATCAAAAGTCACTTGCTGGCCGATTGCCTCCAAAGCATGGGTGTAGTCTGCGAACAATACCAAGGATGCAAGACCCGCTGAGCCAATCGCATACCCTTTGGTCACCGCCTTGGTGGTGTTCCCCACTGCGTCCAAGGGATCGGTGATGTCGCGCACTGAATCAGGCAATCCTGCCATCTCGGCAATGCCACCAGCATTATCGGTAATGGGGCCATAGGCATCGAGTGCCACCACAATTCCAGCAAGGGAAAGCATGGCCGTTGCAGCCACTGCAATTCCATAAAGACCTGCTAAGTAATACGCAGCAAAGATCGCCATACAAACAAAAATAACGGGGTAAGCAGTTGAACGCATTGATACACCAAGACCCGCAATGATGTTCGTACCATGCCCTTTGGTTGATGCTTCGGCAATATGCTTAACGGGCTTGTAATCAGTACCGGTGTAATACTCCGTAATCCATACCAATCCAGCGGTCAGCAACAGACCCACAATCGATGATCCAAATAAGCGCCACTGACTGCCTGGGATGCCCAAGGCGTCATCCGGAATAATCCAATTGGTTACAAAGTAAAAACCAACCAAGGAGATCACACCTGAGATGATTAAGCCTTTATACAAAGCAGGCATCACGTTTTTCATACCAGGGCTCGCTTTGACAAACGAGCAACCAATAATTGAAGCAATAATCGAAATGCCGCCGAGCACTAACGGATAAATAACCGCTGCGACTGGGGCATTCATGACCATGAGTGCACCCAAGACCATCGTTGCAATCAGAGTCACTGCATAGGTCTCAAATAAGTCAGCGGCCATACCCGCGCAGTCGCCGACGTTATCGCCCACGTTATCGGCAATCACCGCTGGGTTACGTGGGTCATCCTCCGGAATACCCGCTTCGACTTTGCCAACTAAATCAGCGCCTACGTCAGCACCCTTCGTGAAGATGCCACCGCCCAAACGAGCAAAGATTGAAATTAAAGAAGAGCCAAAGGCTAAACCAATCAGCGGATGCAAGACATCAGAGAGATCTTGGCCGTTATCCATCGACACGAGGAGCATAAAAAATACGCCAACGCCTAAGAGGCCCAATCCCACGACGAGCATGCCAGTAATCGCACCACCCTTAAAGGCAACGTTTAAGGCTTGGTTCATGCCCTGAGTCGCTGCTTGCGCAGTTCGCACATTCGCGCGCACTGAAACGTTCATGCCAATGAAGCCACAAGCTCCCGACAGCACGGCACCGATCACAAAACCGATCGCCGTTGCTAAATCAAGAAAGACCGCCATCAGGATGGTTAGCACCACACCCACAATGGCAATCGTTTTATATTGGCGTGCTAGATAAGCAGCCGCCCCTTGCTGAATCGCCTCAGCAATCTCGACCATTCGGGCGTTGCCGGTGTCTTGCTTAAGAATCCAGGTGCGCATCACAAAGCCGTATACCACCGCGATGACACCACACACTAGGGCAAAATACAGACCAAAAGTTACATCACTCATGCTAAATCACTCCTACTTGGTTGAGGATTCAATTTAATTTTGAAACGACAAGCTTGCTATTAGCCCAAAGGCTTAAAATAGTGAGCCTGCAGCTTTGAAAGTATCCAACAGAATTAGCGCTTTACCACTTTGCTAAGATCAGGGTATCTACTAAGCAGACCGTTTTTATTTAATTTGGAGCATTTATGAGTCTTGATAACGTCACCCCAGGAAAGAGGGTTCCCGAGAACTTTAACGTCATTATTGAAATCCCCATGAATGCTGACCCCATCAAATACGAGGTCGATAAGGAAACTGGGGCGATTTTTGTAGATCGCTTTATGGGTACTGCCATGCACTACCCCTGTAACTATGGTTACATCCCCAAGACCATTGCGGGGGACGGCGATCCGGTTGATGTCTTGGTAATTACACCGTTTCCTTTAATCCCCGGAGTGGTGGTCAGTTGCCGTGCGCTTGGCGTTTTGCAAATGAACGACGAGGCTGGTGATGATGCCAAATTGCTAGCGGTTCCTGAAGATCGTATTTTATCGATCTATAGCCATTGGGAGAGCTCAGAGGATATCAACCAAATGCGCTTAAATCAGATTCAGCATTTTTTTGAGCATTACAAAGATTTAGAAAAGGGCAAATGGGTCAAAGTCAAAGGGTGGGGTTCCATTGCGGATGCCCACAAAGAAATTACCGATGGCATGGCCCGCTATCAGAAAGAGAAGGCATAAGCATGAATCGTGCATGGCGTTGTTTATGAGTCAGCGCGCTTATTCCCCCATGCAGATTGCTCTAGCGCAACTCAATCCTCTGTTGGGTGATTGCATTGGTAATGCGCGGGCTATCTTTGAGGCGGCTCAAAAAGCCCATCATCATGGGGCGAGCATCCTCGTAACTCCGGAGCTCTCCCTAACTGGTTACCCTCCGG
>Ga0194133_10002545_pt1 | contig 27867 bp, 22 predicted proteins | sample TA2KigOf40mmetaG_FD_155448 | JGI IMG/M metagenome (GOLD analysis project Ga0194133, IMG submission 155448) | Freshwater microbial communities from Lake Tanganyika, Tanzania - TA2015055 Kigoma Offshore 40m | ecosystem: Environmental > Aquatic > Freshwater > Lake | place: Tanzania: Lake... | reverse complement strand
CCTGCATTATACAGCCTGCATTATACAGCCTGCATTATACAGCCCACATTATACAGCCCGCATTATACAGCCCACATTATACATTTTCTATAGCATACATACAAAGATAATATATACCAGCAAATGCTGCTGATTTTAATAATAACCCATTTAGGTTCAAATTCCCATCTGTAGCCATAGGAGATAAAAACGCCAAATAACGCACAATCAGCCGATCAATCGCCACAGACTGAAACACGAAAAACAAAATACCAACTAATAAAGGCATCTGTATTTCTGCTATAATTGCATTCCAATCACGCCCTGGACGCTTCTCTCGTCCTCGACCATATGTGGAAACCGTGGATAATGCATCATCATCTACATCTCTCAAATAATCCATTTCTGCTCTTGATGAAACCGGAATATAATTTGGCCGGGTCTGTTCGTCAATATTATATCGCATTGTATCTATAGGTATATCTCTCGAAGGTAAGCGATACTCCGGCTCACTTGCACCACCTAATTTCGGCAACATATTTCCAGCACCACTGTGAGGAACTGGGTTCATATTCGGAGGAGCATTTCCGTATGGATTTGGGTGGACGTTCATTTGCATATATCCCGCTCCTCCATTTCCCATACTACCATTTCCCATAGGTAAATCGCTTATTAGTGTGCTTGAATTCTCTGCTGCTAATTCTCTGTTATCCATGACTATAGTATAAGTATTCATAGATTTTTTATTATCTCCTACGCACCTGGACCAAGGTGCCCGGTGCCCGTTCAAGTAACCTTGTTTATCAATTTCTCTAAAGGGTTCTCTTCAACAGGAGGAGGCATATCTTCCGGATTTGCTACATCAATCACTCGTTTCATTTTATCACAAGTAACAGAATGCATAGAATACTGGTAGCATTTCCCATCATATTCGTATATTTTTCCATCTACTTCACTCAATATAGGTCCGGAAAAACGCAAACAACTCTTGTCTTTACATACTTTATGGAAAAGTGTCGCTAAACCAAGTCCCAACAATAGGGATATAAGCACCCTCCCAATATCCGTATATAATAGGCGTTTCAAATTCATTGCAAGATGTATATTTAATATTCACATTATTTCATACACGCATTATTGTATAGCCATTCTCGGACATATCTTATTGGGCCGGAACACGACTTATTTTATCTTTTGTAGGGCATTTCACCTCCGTTTGTTTAAACTCAAAACAATTCCCAGCTTTATCGCGGTATTGCAATATTTCCGCAGTATCTGGTGTAGGATACACAATAATATTTCTTGTTTCGGGATTATAAAGATACACAAAAAGAAGACCCAATGCTAAACTAAATACAAATGCGGGTAAATGGATAAATTTAAAAATCATTATATTTTCTATAGAGATTTCTTACAGCAACCACAATTGTATTGATATTTCCATTCTATTTCTTTTTGCCTGTTTTCTTCCCACTACTTGATTTTTTCTTTGGGACCGCAACACTGGGTTCTTCAAACATAGCAATTAATTCTTCATCTGTAGGACGAACCGATTTCTCTTGCCCTTCTTCGCCATCAATGCGAAACACGAATTTGTTGTCCGCCTGTTGTTCCACATGACAACCCTCCGCCATTTTCTTTTGGTCGAGTTTCTGTTTCATTCTCTCTTTTGCCGCATATTTTCTCTCAAATGTCTTGAATGCACCAGCATTAAATTGTCCTTTCGCAAAATCACCTCCCATATTTTTCGTTAAATTCTTGAATAAATTCGCAAACTCTGCCGTGCCGCCTTTGCCTCCACCGAGACCCTTCATCTTGGAAAGCATTTCACCCGCTTCCGACATAATATCCTGCTCGGTGATTTCGCCACTCTTCATTTTATGTGTCAATTTTTCACCAATTTTCTTCATCATTTCCATTATTTTTTTGGGGTTCTTCAACATTTTTTTCAATACATCTTGTGTCGTCTTTGCCCCCGCATTTTCCATATTGGTCGCTTCATCCGCAAACATATCATTCGCCAATTCATCCGCCAATTCTTTTGCTAAAGACCCGATTTTTCCGTCAAACAACCCCTTTAAATGTTCGTGTAAATCATTCGGGTTCGGCATTTTTGTATCTTCTCCTAAATCGTGGGTTTCAGTGTTGTCGTCCCCTGCACCCTCCTTTGCATTAAATAATCCCTCCATTTTCTCAAAAGCAGCACCCATCTTCTCTCGCATTTCTTCTGTAGCATCAGACCCTCCTTCTTCACTTCCAGTTTTACTAAAAAAATCTTGAATACCGTTTATCGTTTCAAATAATTTGGACTGCAACTCGCTTTCATCTACTCCCTCAAAAATATTGGCTGCATCGCCGAAATCATTCTTGTTGCTAATGGAACCCACAATAGACATCAATATAAGCTGTAAATATTTCCATATAGCATCACGCGTATGCTGGCTAACTCCTTCGCAATTATACAAGAGACGGAAATCTACATTGGGTAAAAGATAAACGGGGGTTTCGAGAGAATCACCACGAAAAATTTCCTCGTTTTGGTATAAAATATCAAAAAATCGTTCTGGATAAGAACTCACAATATATTGGAATAATTCGGTATTGTTTTCAGCATAAGTCCATTTTTTCCACATAAATGAATATTCAGGAAAAGTAGTATTTAAGTCATTCAAAAAATCGCGAATGATGTTGCTAAACTGTTCTGGGATTTTGGCGGACATATCTTTAATATAATTAATCTATATTTGCTTTATATTGTTGAAACGCCTAATTTCATTTTGTTTTATGAGATTTGCATAATACAATAAAGAAATATAAACACGAATTATGTATTTATGTTTATATAATGAGCCTATTCTTACATAAAGAAAATCAAAACATATTATGGAACCTTTTACATAAATCCCCCTATTTCGCAGAATTCCAACAAAAATATCCCGACCAAAAATATGATTTTTTTAGTAATGCAATTGCGGCAATTGACCGACAAATACGATTTAACCCTACTAATGTAGAACAACTTTTGGAAATGAATAAAGAAGCATTAACACAAATAGTTTCAAAACTAAAACAAATCCTTGGATATTCTTCTGTATGGACCCAACACGATATACAGCAAGAAAAAGTAAAAAGAGAGGAAGCGAATACAAACAAATATAATTCGTATGAAGAACAATACCACGAATTATTACAGGCACCTAAAGCACCGAATTTAGATTTAAATTTAGGCATAAAGGATGATAAAATTAGTGGAAATATGGAAGAATTACTTAAACGCCATACAGAATTGAGAGAACGCGATGTGTATATACCCCCGCCGAGTATCCAACTTCAAAAAGAGATGGGAGTTAGCATTCACGGAAGTATCGCATCAAATGTTCCCCGAGAATTGCAGACGGTTTCAAGTAAAAATAGCCCATATGATTTACCCGATATATTAAAACCAGTTTCTACAAAAATACCGGCTGTATTCAATGGCGGAAATTCGCAAACGCAAACACAAACGCAAACGCAAAAACTGAAAATCACCGAAGAAGAAGAACCACTTGTCGCTGATAGTGTAGAAGAAGGCGACGAGGCAAGCCCAGATGTAGTGGATATTCGTCAAGAATTAATCGGCAGAGAATATCAACCGGTACAGGGTGGTATTAGCAGTGATATATACAAATCCTATAACGAACCTGGCGATAAAATACATATGGCGAATGGTGTAGGTCCAGCTGTAGCAAAACAGGTAAGATGGACGGAATAGCTCTGTAAATCTTATCTACCCGGACCCGGGTATTGCATTGTTTTGGAGAATTCAATGTATCTTTTTTGGCTATTGAAATCTTTTTTGTGGTAATTTAGTAGATTTTCTTGTGTGCGTCTTATATCTTGTGTTTTCCAATAATCATTAAAATCGGATTGGTTCATATTTTGATGTGAAATTTCTTCCATTTTGCGTAAATTCGCTAAATGATCTGCAGATTTGTATGCTCTCTCATTCACATCATTTTCATCTATATCCATAACCAGATGGTCTTTATGGACTTTTCTCACATCATCGTATTTTAATTTACTAAATGGGTCGGAAGTAGCGTAGGTATCTTCTGTATCTTCGTCTTCAAAAAAGGATCTACCCCCAATATTTGACATGTATTCTCTCACACCTTGATATTTCACAAGACCCATTTCCTTCTGTTTTTGTTTCAATTCTTTAAAAGTGTCATTGATGTTTCTACCTTTGTATTGGTCCATATTGAATGTTGTTTCTTCTGATTTAAACCAAGCAAGTTTGGAAGGATCGGTTTTCGCATCATAGTTGCGTTGGAAATAATCGTGCATCAATTCTTTTTTTTGGGTTTCAGAAAGGTGCTCGGGAAACATATCGGCAAATTGAGAGTCCATACTTGGAGTATATTTCAGTTTTGTGTTTGTTAAATCAGTTTCCATTTTACGAGTTGATTTGTAGTAATCTTCTATGAGCTTGTAGGCTTTACAGTAAAAAATGAAATAATCCACTGGTAATCGGGATTTGTCGGGGTGCATCAGTTGGGTTTTTCGTTTTGCTTCTTTTAATTCCGGTTCAGAGAAAGTTGCACCTAAATTGAAAAGCCCTAAAATTTCTTCAAAGGTGTAGAGAGAAATATCTAAATTGTGGGTAGGTTGTTGAGATTTATGGGAGTTCATTATAAAACGGCGAATATATAAATTTGGAATAAAACAACGCGATGGTAAGACCCACCCCCAAGACAATACATAATGGTCCGTGAATATGAATATTACAACAAACCAACGCACAACAATAGACAATTATATATTGTTGTAAAAAACGAGAGAAATGGGAACATTATTTGCAAAGGGAGGGGGTCGTAGGGGGAACCGTAGGTTCCCCTACCAGGCACTCCCAAAAGCTCCACCTAATACACTATTCGCAGAAACAGGACCAAAATCTGCAACAGGAGCTGCTGCACTCGGTCTCATCATACCATCATATGATTCTTTTGCCTTGGAAACCACTGCTGGTGCAGGAGGAAATAAATCATTCTGTAGCATTGAACTTCCCATTGTATCCGCCTGACTTTCGCTGTGGCTACTCATATTTTCACTAAACCGAACACGATTGCGGAAACCAGCCTTTTTAGCGGGAATAGAAGGACCATTCCATAATTCAATCACACGATCATATAGAATATTCACTTTAATGCCTAACTTTGTTTGGATACTTAACAAAATAAGTAAAAATGCTAAAATACTATTTGTTAAAGAAAGGTCGTCATATTTGAACCCACTGTAAGTAGGAATATAAGTAATAATGCGGTGAATAAGGACAAGACCACAAAAGATAATCACTACTTGAAAGACAATTTCAGCAGTAAGTTCGAGAGAACTTTTCTCCGGGTCAGCTTCAGGGATAAAATGCTGGATAGATTTGTTTAACATAATAATGGGAATAATTGCTAAAAGTGCATATTGAGCGACATTTAATATTTCGCCTTTTCCTTCTTCTGTAGAGTTAAAAACATGGGATAAAAAAGTTTTTGATGCTCCACTTGTTTCTTGTAAGATTTCCATAATACTATACAACAGAAGGATATTTTATATGTAGTCTTCTGGAATTTCTCTCGTTCATTATCTATTTGTTTCTAAAAGGATAAAAAGAAAACACCACTATCTATTCTTATAGTATGACAGAAGAACGACTACACGAAGAGACACAATATACAAACCTAATTCGCCATATTTTAGAGAAAGGATCGAGAGAAATTGGTAGAAATGGGACCACTCTCTCAAGTTTCGGCCATTCTATGCGTTTCACATTAAGAGACGGGGTTCTTCCTCTTTTAACAACTAAAAAGGTAGCCTGGAAAACCTGTTTTAATGAATTAATGTGGTTTATTCGCGGGGATACAGATAACCAACTATTGAGAGAAAAAGGCGTACATATATGGGATTTAAATTGTAGTCGCGAGTATTTAGATAGTATTGGTTTAACCGACTATGAAGCTGGACGAGAATTAGGTCCTATTTATGGATGGCAATGGCGAAATTTTAATAAACCATATTATACTTTTCAAGAAAAAACCGAGAGAAATTGCGACCACACTGGAGAACCCACCGCCGGCATAGACCAACTACAGCAAATCATTGATGCACTGAAAGATCCAGAACGGAGAACCAGCCGTAGGCTCGTTATGACTGCGTGGAACCCACTTCAACTGGGGCAAATGGCGTTGCCCCCGTGTCATATTTTGTGTCAATTCCATGTGAGAGAAGGGAGATATTTATCGGCGGCATTGTATCAACGAAGCGGCGATGTGGGTTTAGGCGTTCCTTTCAATATTGCATCTTATAGTTTTTTAACACATATTTTAGCAAAACATTGTGGATTAGAAGCGGATGAGTTTGTGTATTTCTTGGGGAACGCCCATATTTACGAAGAACATATTGATATGTTGAGAGAACAAGTGGAACGACCGTTCTTTGAATTTCCTGTAATTGAAATTCGCGAAGCGAAACACGACATTAATGATTATAGTGTAGCAGATATTGTGTGGAAGAAACCCTATCAATGTGGAGGAGTTGTGAAAATGGAATTGAAATAACTTGACGGCGGGGTGATTTATATGTATATCTTTTATTGAATGTTTTTCGTATAAAATGGATATAAAAAACAAACACCATTATTATAAATAATGAGCCAAGCTTTAGCATCCGCAAAAAAGAGAGCCTTAGTTGCCCCATCAAGCCGTTTTGGTGGCCCTATCCCATCCGCCAGTGCTGTTAATGGAAACGCCGCTTTCACAAATAAATCCAATACATCTTCATATCAATCCAACAATTTGTCTTCCGTGCAATCTCGTATTAATGGAACATCGGTAGGACAACAGAATATTTTTGCGGGACAACAACAACCGCAAACATATAACCCTAATGCATTCTCTGCTGCTGCTGCCCCTATTCAAACACTCCCTACTCCTCCTCAATTACAATCTCAACAATCTCGTATGATGCCTCCTGTAGCGACCCAGCCGCAGACCCAGTCGCAGACCACACAATTATATTCTGCTTTAGATAGTCGTCTTACTACTTTGGAGATGACTTTGAGAGAAATAAACGATAGAAACGGTCTCCCACAAGGAATGGAAAATGTGCCTTCCAATACAGGTGAAATTTTGGAAGAATATAGCGGCAGGTTTGATATTATTGCGGAAGAACTCGCGAGTTTGAAAAACACAATTATTAGTCTGCAAAAATACACAATGGAAGTGAATAAGATATTGTTTGAGGAGCGTATGATGACTGGAGGTGCAAGCGAGAAGAGAGTGCATTTTGAAGAACAGGCTACAGATACACAGGATATTCCTGTATTGGATATTTCGGCATCAGCACTATAAATTGCAGATAACTACACGCCGAATATGATATTCCATATAAAAACAATATAAACACGAACCCACGGTTATTTTATAACAACTATAACTATGGAACTTATTATAGAGCAAATTGAGAAAGCGGAAGTATTAACTGCTGTATTCCAGCATATTCGTCTTTTCACGGAATCGGTTAATCTCTACTTTGAAAAAGAACGGCTATATATTCAATGTATGGACCATTCTCATGTCTCCATTATGGAACTTATTTTGCCCGCTTCTTGGTTTTCTACCTATGAAGTCGCCCAAAATATGGTTATTGGTATTAATGCAACTTTTTTATATCGGGTGTTGAATTCTCGCGACAAATCACAGAAAATTCATCTTATTTGTAGCGATACACCCGATTATTTGAACGTCCATTTAACTGGCGACAATAAAAAAGAATTTGATAAACATTTTGAACTTCCCTTGATTGATGTTGATAGCGAATTAATGCAAATTCCGGATGTGGATTATGTGGCGGAAATTGATATTGGATCACAACAATTCGCTTCTATCATTAATCAGTTGAAAATGTTTGGTGATTCGTTAGATTTAACTTGTACGGAGGAGAAAATACAGTTAGCGTCATCCAGTCAAGATCAGGGGAAAATGTTTGTGGAAATTAGTATTGATGATGTGTCTGGGTATGCAATTAATGAAGGCGAAGAATTAAAAGTGGGATTTAGTTTGAATTATTTGCATAATATGTGTATGTATAGCAAAATTGCAAAAGAGGTGCATTTGGAGTTTAGCCAGAATTACCCGATGAAATTTTCTTATTTTTTAGGGGAAGAAGAGGGGGAAGGTGTAGAAAGAGCGTGTTTGCGGTTTTATTTAGCACCTCGTGTGGATGAAGATTAGTAGCCATATGTCCTATATAAGAGGACACATGACAAAATTGGGGTTCTGCGTATAAAAAGAGCGGGGTTTCTCTCGAATAATTATATGAATGCAAGCCCTTATTAGTTTTTTTATTTTCATATTTGTATTTTTTCTTTATATCCATATCACTTCTATTTGGAAACGAAGCGAAGATTTGGAAATCTATGAAATTGACTATACTACAAATAAAGCATTACAAGAAGTCGTATCTATTAAACAACCTGTTTTGTTTAAACTGGAACCTTTCCACGAGAAATTTTTCGCAAAGATGAATTTGGCGAAAATGATAAAATACGATAATTACGATGTGAATATAAAAGATTTAGCTGATTACAAAAAAGAAGACAGTGTGTATTCTGTTTCACTTCCTATGCGAACTGCAACCACTTTAATGGCTACAGATACACACGCACGGTTTTTCAGTGAAGACAACGCGAAATTCCTGGAAGAAAGCGGATTTGATGCGGTATGTCATTCTTTAGATACTTATTTAAAACCTGCTTTCACTGTCTCTCGTAATTATGATTTTATGTATGGCTCAAAACACGCATTCACGCCTCTGCGATACCATATGGATTATCAACAATATATTGTAGTGAATGAAGGGAAAATCCGTGTGAAAATGGCTCCCTGGAAATTCTCTCAAATATTAGATCCTATTGCTGACTATGAAAATTATGAATTTAGGTCTTTAATGGACCCTTGGAAACCAGAAGACAAAAAGGCATTTGAAAAGGTTCGGTTTATTGATTTTGAGGTGTATGCGGGTTCTGTTTTGTTTATACCTGCTTATTGGTGGTATTCCTTTTCTTTTTCGGGAGATAGCCAAACCTCAATTACAGTGGCGAAATACAATACAGGTGCAAGTGTATTGGCTCACATAAATCATTTAGGAAGATACTTTTTACAACAGAATAATATTAAAACAAAAGTGGGAAAAACTTTACCGGTTTCTCTCGATGGGGGGGTCGCAGACCCCCCTGAACCACACAACGACAATAATGACAATACCAAAGAAACGACCTATTTTGAAGGCAAAAAATCAGCTAATGTGGAAATTGTATCAAATACTGGTGTATATGCAACTACAGGAGAACTCGCTACTTCCACATATATAGATACAAATATGTCGAAAAAATCAGTCGCCGAGAGTAAATAAGTGTGCCGGTTCTCTCATTCCGCACAAAAAAGTTCCATATTTGCTATTTCGTGAATATACCGTTTTGAACTGGATTCAACAAGCATACCATTTGCATATACACCATAATTCATATACCAATCCGCATTTTCAAGTGCGAAATGGTATATGCGATGGGTTCCGCCAACAGGATATGTTTCACTGCGTTTATCCACACAAGCAGGAAGGCGATAATGTTTATCTGTCACATAGACTTTACCCAATACGGCAACAATTTTCTCTCGTTCTTCCTCTGTTATTTCTTTGACTAGAACAGAATGTGTTCCAGTTAAAACGAGATCATCAAATAATTCAGGGTGTTGTTTTCCTTTGCGATATACATACAAACGATTTTCAACGCGGTCATCTATATCTGGATTTTCTATATCTTTGTAGCCGATCACATCAATAGGTATATAACTATTGTATATGGTTTTCACAAGATCGGTAGGTCTCAATGTTTCAATAGGAACCCAGCGTTCTTCACAATCAATCATCGCGAGTATTTTGGTGCCTTCCAAGAAACAAGGAGCACCATATAAAATAGAAATATTTGTCATTTGAACCCCACCAAAACTTGTCAAATAATTCACAAGCAGTTTTGATGGAGCATTTAAAGAGTTATAAGAAGTCGCAGCCAAAAACCGAACTTGGACGGGTAAAGGTGGATTTTCAGTAAAAAGGGCACTTAAATCATGATAAGTTAGATTGGATGTATTGACAAAAATAACACTGGTAAAATCAACACACCAACTAAATTGATAAAACCCTAAAACGGTAATTGAAGCTGGGAATGTGATGGTAGATAGTTTTGTCTGACGAAAAGAGGTATAACCTAAATAACTAAGATTATTTGATAATTTAATACTTACGAGAGAAGTACAACGATCATAACAACCAGGACCCATTGTGGTTATCGTGTCGGGTAAAACCACATTAACTAATGAGGTGCAAAATGCAAAAGCTTCTGTCCCCAATGTAATTACTCCATATGGTATATTTATAGAACTCAATGCACTACATCCGTAAAATCCGCCTATTTCAGTTACTGTAGATGGTACGGATACAGATGTTAAAGAAGTGCATCGGGCAAACCCACTTAATTTTAATAACCCCTCATTTAAAGTGATACTTGTTAAATTAGACAACCACGCAAATGCATTATTCCCGATTTCAGTAACAGTAGAAGGAATAACAAGACTTGTAATACCGACGCATTGGTTAAATGCCTCTTCGCCAATATATGTCACACTGGGAGGAAAAGTTATACTTGAAATACCTGTATTAGAAAATGCTCGGTATTCAATCCTTTGTACGGTTGATGGAATAGTTATACTTGTAATTAAAGGACAATACGAAAATCCAGATAAATTAATTAATCCTGCTGACAAATTCACACCTGTAATGCCGGCATTGCTACTAAATGCATCATATCCAATTTCAGTGACAGAAGATGGAATAGTAACGACACCGGTCCAAAGATTGTCTGTATTGTAAAATGAGAGGCTTCCAATATAAGTTAAATTTGGCGGAAACACAATTGGACCAGTCAATGAAGTGCAATTAAAAAATGCATTATCACCTATACTTGTTACCGAATTTGGTATATTAATCGTCGTTAAATTGGTACAATTCGTAAATCCAGTAAGTGTTGTTACACCATTTTGGACAACCACTGAAATCAATCCCGTACATCCACTAAATATATCTACACCCATTGTTGTTAGTCCGGTAGGTAGGGTTAATGTAGTTAAAGCAGTGCATCCTTGAAAAGCATTTTGCCTTATATCTGTTATTGTATTTGCAAAATTAATAGTAGATAAAGCATTAGAAAAACGGAATGAATATGAAGAAACAAAAGTGCAACCACTACTAAATGTTAAGGTTGTCATCCCATCACAATTATTGAAAGCTCCTGAATAATTAGTAAGGGTAGATGGAATAGTTAAATTTGTGATGGAATGACAACTTCCAAACCCATCCCAGCCAATGGTTGTCACCGAGCTTGGAAATGTAGCTATATTCAAACTCGCACAATACTGAAATGCACGGTCACTTATAGTTTGTAAATTTGTTGGAAAAGTAATTGTTTGTAATGAGGTACAATTTTCAAAAGAGGCATAATCAATGCTGGTTATTGTGTTTGGAAGACTAATAGATGTTAATTTCGTGCATAAATTACAGAAATAACCAGGCACATTTATTCGTCCAGATGCAAATACAATAGATGTTAGTTTCGAACAATTGCCTACTATACCCAATCCTAAATTTGTTATTGTGCTTGGTACAGTAAATGATGTTAATTGCGTATCTCCAAATACATCATTCCCGAGGGTCGTTAATGTTGAAGGAATAGTAACAGAAGTAAGTCCAGATTGGTAAAAAGCGGTTTGTTGTATTGTTCTTAAGCTTGCTGGAAAAGTGATACCTGTTAATCCGCTACATCCACGAAATGCATTCACCTGTATTGTATTACAAGAACTGGTAGATAAAAACACAACACTTGTTAATGTAGTGAGATTTTGGAAACAAGATGTACCAATGATATTCACAAGTGTTCCTACATCTACGCCAGTTAATCCAAATCCTCCAGGAATACTATAAGATGATGTGGTTAAAGTCGTATTGGTGGATGTGCTTGTTGTTCCATTTGAATAATAAAATGTTGTGCTTGACATTATATTATTTCTCTATAGTTTTTCTTACAAATAAACCTATGTTTATATTTTGTATGTTATCTAATCCGAGATAATCCTGGCTAAAAATATTACATTACCCCCCTCACTTTTCCTACATATAGACTTATACAGAAGGTTCCATATTTGCAATTTCGTGCATATATCTTTTTGAACTAGATTCGACTAAAAGTCCATTTGCATATACCCCATAATTTTTATAATAATCCGTGTTGTCTAATGCAAAATGATAAATTATGTGTGTTCCACCGACGACATAAGGCTGACATCTCTCATCTACACAAGCTGGAAGACGATAATACCCTTGAGTGTAATACAAATTGCCGTCAAACACTGCTTCTATTTTTGCCTTTAATTCAGGATTAACACTTCTAACTAAAACAGAATGCATTCCAGTAATAATCAAATCCTCGTTTAAAGTGGGATGGACTTCTTTTCTATAAATATAGAGACGGTTTTGCGTGCGTTCATAATCAGCCGGGTTCTCAATTTCTTTATATCCGATAATATCAATCGGCACAAATCCACCATCCACGGTCTTCACATAATGCCCTTTTCTTAAATCTTCTACAGGAACCCAAGTTTCCACATAATCTACCATTGCTAATATTTTTGTCCCTTTTAAGAAACAAGGAGGACCATAGAAAACGGATACATTACCTGCAGATAACATACTTGTTACCATTGCCTTGGATGCGGCATTTAACCCGCTATACGAACTGGCGGCCAAGAACCGGACTTGGATAGGTTGTGTTGTTTGAAGGAAATGGTCTGTTCCACCTGATACCACATTCGCTGTATTCACAAAGGCTATACTTGTGAGAGAAAGGCAACCATAGAATAAATAAGTTCCTATATCCACTATGGAAGCAGGAATGCTTATTGAAATAACACCCGTATTTGCAAATGCACCTGTTCCTAATTTATTTATTACGGGGGATAATATAAACGAATTAATGAGAGAACAACCGTCAAAACAGTTATCATCAATCGTAACTAATGTGGTAGGAATTGCTACAGAAGACAAAGCACCGCAATTACGGAAAGCCTCTGTACCAAGAGTAATTAACCCATTTGGTAGGGTAAGCGTAGATAAATTCGAGCATCCAAAAAATGCACGAGTACCGATTATCTGGACGGAAGCGGGAATATTCACTGTAGTCATTGCGGTGCATCCGCGAAATCCACCAATGGTAGTGAGTGTATTTGGTATAACTAATCCACTAAATGTGAGAGAAGTGCAATTCAAAAATGCGTCTTGACTTATGCTTTGACAACCCGATTGAAATACAACAGAAGTAAGAGAAGTACATCCGGAAAATGCACTTGTGTAAGTAGCTAAAGCTGGAGGAATAGAGAGAGAAGTTAATGAAGTGCAACCTCCAAATCCATTTGTTCCTATTGTAGTGAGAGAAGATGGTAATGTAATAGAGGAGAGTGCGGAACAACCATTGAACGCCGTGATTCCAATACTAATTAGATTGGGAGGTAATGTAATGGATGCGAGAGAAGTACAATTTGCAAATGATCTACCGTTAATGTATAAAACACTATTAGGTATAATTACAATAGAAAGTTGAGGGCAATCAGAACAAAACCCAATATAAATATTCGTTAATCCATTTTGGAATTCGATAGATGTTAATAGAGAATTTGCCGAAAAAATATTTATACCAGTAGAATTATTTATTGATGAAGGAACAAATACACTTGTTATTGCCATATTACTAAAACAATCATTTCCTAAAGTTGTAATATTGCTGGGAATAGTTAATGTGGTTAATCCGGATTGATAAAATGCAGTATCATTGATTGTGGTTAAACTGGATGGGAATGTGATTGTTGTTAAACCGCTGCATCCACGAAATGCATTGCTTCCTATAGTAGTGCAAGTGCTGCCTGAATTAAATGTTACGCTTGTGATTGAACTTCTGTTTTGGAAACAACCGGAAGCAATAGAAGTTACTGCAGTCCCAATTGCAACACTTACGAGCGTTTGTCCGCTGGGAATAGTATAAGAACTACTTGATAATGTTGTATTGGAAGAGGTAGATGTGGTATTATCTGAATAGGTGAAAACAGTAGATGACATTATACTATTTTTATATATTTTATTCCATATAGTGTTTATGCTCTATTTTATCTATTTATAGTGTCCCAAGGTGTAAATAGAATTTACATAATATATCCTAAATAATATGGGTGTTGTGTATAATGATTGAAAATCCGATTTTCCATTTTTTCGTTATTCTTCTCTCAATTATTCTTGTTGATTCTGTTTATTTAGGATTGGTTGGGGAAGAGTTTATGGGAATGATCCGCCAAATCCAAGGATCGCAAATTGAATTTCGCAAAATGTCGGCGGTTGTTTGTTATATACTACTTTCTCTCGCAATATTGTATTTTATCTACCAACCTCGTCGTAGTTTAGTATATGCGTTTTTACTTGGGTTCATTATATATGGTGTTTATGAAACAACAAGTTATGCATTGATAAAAAAATGGAGCCTCCGTCTTGCTATAATAGACACCGTTTGGGGTGGTGTATTATTTGTTTTAGCTACTCTTCTCTCAAAATTCTTGATAAAATGGGCCAGTAATGGACCCTTCTCTCGGGGGGTTTAGAGACCTAATGCAATAAAAAGGGTTGTTAATCTTTTTTTAGGTTTTTTGTTTTTTTTTTGGGGTTTTAGTTTTTTTTGGGGTTTTAGTTTTTTTTGGGGTTTTAGTTTTTTTTGGGGTTTATTAAGTGGTTTTGTATAGTTTTTCTCTCGATTTTTACATTTTTTGTTTTATGATGGAGGCAGCTTCTTCTCTCGAATAAGGTGATACTGGTTCATAATAAATACCGTGTTTGTTATGTATTTCTATTTTTTGTTCGTCTGGTTCATAGTTCCATTTTTCCATAAATTCTTCTTCCTTGTCTTCATCAGGGAAAACAACGGTTTCCTCTGTAGAATGCAACACAGCCCCATATTCTTCAAATCTTGCACGCCAAATTGGCGACTGCCAAGCATAATACATCCATTTATCTAAATATGCATTATGCGTTCTCTCAATATATTCTTCGTGTGTTTCTCTCGTTTCTGCCATAATTTCACGAATACGAATGGAATAAAGAGAAACGGCAGGCAACATTTTATATGGCCGTCTCACTTCTTTTTCCATTTCGGCGGCTTCATACTTGCGACCACTAATACTGTGTTTGCCGCGAATAATAAACCGAAAAGTATCGCGAGTTGCGGCACTATCTATTAACGATGGCTGTCTTTTTGCTAAATTGATAATCATTGTAGGTAATAAGTCAATATTTTTTGTTTTAGTCCATTCAATCGCCCATTGTCTCCAAGTTTCCTTGAATTGAGGACGAGCATTCACATAATAATCGCAACCAAGTTCAAAGAGGAACCCCATTATTTCTTCTTCAAATCCGGAATAATAGATTTCATACGCCCAAAAGAGGGCTTCTTCAGTCTGCTGGGAAAAGATGGCCCAGCGAAGCGACCTTAATACATCCGGTTTGTTATACAAATAACGGGTTAATACAATTGTATTAGCAATATCGGTTTCACAAGCAGGCATTTTCACTATCGGTAGGGGGGAGGGGGTTATATAAATAAAGGATTGATTGTAGTTGTTGTAGAGTTCGGCTCTAAAACAAAAAGGAAATCAATTTTTTACTTGAATTGTGCTTTTTCCAAATGTATTTTCACAACAATATTTTATGTAGAGAAATCCATCCGGATCACGATTATTTTCATAACAATCCATCAATAAGGCAGATGTGGGTGGGATCATACCATTTATAAAGAGATAAATTGCCTGTTCCGGAGTTAATCGTATTCTTTTGCGAACTACATAGAGAAATTGCCCTATAGTTAAATCTCTTGGAACAAGAAATTTATTCTTGTCAATATTGGGTGTAGTTTGTGTTGCTTTTAATCTCTCGCAAATAATAGGAATTCTATCCGGATATTTTTCCAAAATGCGTTGTGATTCTGCTATACGCATTTCAAAGGAATGGGATGTTTGAAAAGAATTATCATCGCCAGGAATATTTATGTTTTGGGCCGCACGAACAATACGAGTAAGCATTTATAGATGTATTTTATAGATGCATTCTATTTATACATTTTTATAGCAAATACTTTTATTGTATGCTACACAAGGATAATTCGCATTTATTTATTACGCACAGTTTTTGCTTTGGCTTGTTTCTCGGCTAACTTTCTGGTCTTCTCGGCTTGTTTCTCGGCTTCTTTTTCCGCCTTTGCGGCTATTTTGGCGGCTTCTTTTTCCATTGCCTTTTTCGCCTTCTCGGCTATTTTTGCGGCTTCTTTTTCCGCCTTTGCGGCTTCTTTCGCAGCTATTTTTGCGTCTATTTTTGCCTGTTTTGCCTCTTCTTTTTCCTTTAGGTCTTGCAAAACAGCATCTTTTGTCTCATTTATTAATTCCTCTGTATGTTTTTTCACTAAATCCCCTATTTCTGCAGGCACACTATCTTTTTCTCTCAATTTCTCCAATTCCTTTTGAGCTTTGGTTTGTTCTTTTAACACTTCTCTATTCTCTTTTTTCATTAAAGCCAATTCTTTACGACGAACATCCTTAACAAATTCCGCAACTTGCTTCTTCTTGTCTCTAACCATTTTACGAGTTAAAGCAGAATAATTTCGCATCATTGTAATGACACGCCTTGTTTTCGCCACTTCCTTTTTCATCATCGCATCTTCCTTTTTGATAATCCGCTGCATTGTATCTTTTTCAAGGTCATTCAATCCACCTACACGAGCAAACACAGTGTGTTCTTTAATACGCTGGGCCATTGCTTTTTTAGAAACATTGGCTTCCAATTCCATATTTTCCAATTCTTTATCCATAAGCAACTCATAATTATGCATTTTAACCACAGTAGGATGTTGATTAACAATTGCATTCACCGGTTCTTTGGAAATCAAATTCTGTTCGCATTTATCTTTTATAGAGGCATAGGGGGTTTCCTTATATGTTTGATAGGCAGCTTTCATATCAGGGTTTTTCAATATTTTTGTAGCAGCTTCCAAGTCTTTCTTGCCGACAGTTTTGATTGATTTCAATGTATCTCGTATATCTTTTATATTTAACTTTCTGGTTTTTATAGCATATTTGGCGTCTTCTACTAAAGCCTTAATATGTTGTTGTGCGAGTTTGCGACATATGGTTTTATGTTTTGCATCTTCATCAAATTCTTCACAAGCCTCTTTAATACCAGCCAAGTATTTCGGTTTCACAAATTTCTCATATCCCTTTTCTAATTTTTCATTTTCGTCTTCAATGTCTTTATTTATTTTGGCAATATCAGTATTCAATATAACACGAATACTATTTTTGTCAAATTTTTTCACATCTTTTTCTAACGCAGGAGGAACAAGAGGCACACTGATGGATTTCAAAACAGGACGAGAAAATTGCCGACTATCGTTCTCTCGGTTAAGATAACTAACATGTCCGGCAATATCGTCCAAAAACATCTTCTCTCCTAACATTGTGAATTTTCCTTGTTCGTTTAAATATTTTTCAGAGAAAGTATCAATTTCATCCGGTATTTGTTCGTGTAGGGGCTTACACAAATTTACTAATTTCACCATTTCTAAAGGACTATCTGTAATAGGTGTAGCAGTCATTAACATTAATCTCACCGAATCTAATCCAGACAATTCATACGATTTCATAAGAGCTGCGTGTAAAGCCTTCATATCGGGTCTTTCTATAGAAGATAAATCTCCTCCGCCATATAATTTATGGGCCTCATCAATAATAAGAAGAGTTTTACGCAAGGGGTCGAAATCCCCATTTTTCTTCACCAACTGTTTATAGTACATATTCGTTTTCGCTACCAAATTCGTGAATTGTTTATAGGAAATAGGACGAATACTCCAGGCTTTTGAGAGAAGACGCATACGGGCATTTTTATCGGCAGGCATTTTTTCTCCTTTTGTGATTTTCTCTCGTATTTGTTCGTGACATACTTGGTCGAACATATTTTTCCATATATCATTTTTCAATGTAGTGCGTGTGACCCAGAGAATAGTATATCCCTTGCTTTCAAACTGTTTTGTTGCAGTAGCAATTGCAGTACAAGTTTTTCCCGTGCCGACGGACTGCCAAAGAAGCATACCTTTTATAGGTAATTCAGGTTTAAAATAATTGCTAATAAACGCTTGTGTAGGAGAAAGGGTGATAAGTTGAGAACCACCTTGTTGTTGCTGTCGCTGTTGTGGCTGTCGCTGTTGTTGCTGTCGCTGTTGTTGCTGTCGCTGTTGCAACCTATCGTATAAATCTTGGGAATGGAAATCAACTTCCGAGAAATCATCTTGAGAATTATATACACTATCCGCCCCACCTTTCATTGATTCCGGCCCTTCATAACCACATAGATTTTCCATTTTCACAGGAGGCCACGCATAATCTTTAAAATTTTCTTCCACATATTTTTGGAAAAGACGATGCTTTGCTCCATGGCTTGCGGTATTACTCAATTTAACCAATTTGTCTTCCATTGTTTCTTCCGTTTCTGCTCCCCCGTGGATAGATAATCCTTCCATACCCGATTCAATACTATGCACTGTTTTATTCAGTTCATAATCAACCGAGCCTTGTATTGCTAATGGCTCTATTTCAGCCGCCAAATTCACCATTCGTATATCAATATTCATTGCACCAAGAAGATATTCAAAAGTAGTATTTGCACCATATACTTTATTGTAAGGAGTATCAATTGACATGTCATATTTAAACACATAAAGAGGCCATCCTATACGAGGATTGAACTTGAGCCCCTTTTGACCACAAGTGCGTGTCCCTCTTCCAATCACCTGTTTTTGGTCTGCCCCTGTCATAGAAGGTTCGAATATATGAACGTATTTAATATCAAATAAATCAATACCTTCTTTGAAACCACTATCCATCACAATAATACGCCCATATTTTCCATACACATTATCCGGTCTCTTGTTGAAAAGCGAGAGAACCTCCTTTTTAAATGCAACCTTTAATGGATTGTCATAAACAGCAACAGAAGATAATAGGAAAAAATTGTTGAATGCAGTTTTTTCAAGTTGGATGAGAGAAGGAAGCGACAACTTCTTCTTTTTCCCCTTTCCATCTACATTATATCCGAGAACAAACCCTTTGGAGAGAAGACCTGCAGTAATTAATTTCGCACCTTGTCCGTTTTTTAAATCGGAAAAAATAAAGTGTTTAAATTTTCTCCCGTATTTCTCCATATCGTGTTTATCCAATTCTTCTATTTTATCTAAAAGAGCGGCTAACTTGGGTGAATTTGTTTCAATATCTTTTTCAAATGTTTCAGGACTAAACGCAGGTTTATCGAATTTATGGTGCTCCTTTAAATTCGCCCAATTTGAACGATTACGGATACACGGTATATCGTAAGTTTTTATTTTCTTTAGTTCGCTGATTTCGTCCATTTTTCCTTGATTGGCCGCTTCGCGAATATGCTGCATATTTTCTTTCGTTATTCTTTCCGCGTGTTCGGCTAATTCGTAATAATCTTTTTGAAAAGTATCTGCGATTTCTTCTGTTATTTTATCAAACGCACCCTGATGTTGTTTGAATTCAGGGGTGAGAGAAGGGGGCACCACAAATTTATCAGGTGTCTCACTTTGTTGGGATGAACTTTCCATAGATGAAAATCCACTGGTTTCGGTTGGACTATTGGTTTCCGCCGAGGTTGTAGTGCTCATTATAATAATAATAGAGATATATTCATAAAAAGATATATTGAGAGAAATCGCATAAATAAATAAGCTAAATAAAACATATATGCCGAATATTTATAGTTTATCTTATTGTATTCCTGACGAATATATTATTTCGGACCAAGAATTTTTAAATAATGTAATGCGGAAAACGAAAATAATCGCAGACATTATTCCGGGAAAATTAGAAACATATCGGTTTGGTGCAGATGACGAAGCCGCCTATTATGGCCTTTATAAATCATCCTTTTTCGCCTATACAATGAAGAAGGGTGGATGGGATTGTCTCCGTCATTATGAAATTCTCGCTTCCGGATGTATTCCTATCTTCCCCGATTTAGCCCATTGTCCTACTGACACAATGTATGTATTTCCAAAACAATTAGTGATGGAGGCAAACCGGGATTTATTGCCTTGGAACCATATGAAAATCGTGAAATATTGTTGGTATGTATTGCGGCTATTGGATTATATGCGGAAAACCTTGTCGTGTTCCGCCGTCGCATCTGTATTTCTCTATAATATGCAACGCGAAGCCCGTCTTACACGCCCTATACAGAAGATCTTGCTTATTCAGGGGCACGCTGGTGTGAATTATTCTCGCGAATTGTTATGGATCGGTGTGAAACGCCAGTTGCAAGCGAATGGAGGTGTCGCGATTGATTGGCCAAAAATTAAGTCAATCTACACGGATATTGATGCCGATACACGAAAGAAATTATATGGGTTTGGATATACCTATAGTGGAAAAGTAGAGCAAGATTATGTGTTTATAGAAGAAACAGTGAGAGAATGGATCCGACAAAAAAAATGGGATATAGTTGTGTATGGGAAAGTAGGACCCGATGAAGGTGGCGAAGGGAGTTTGCCGAATATGCCTTTATGGGATGAGGTGAGTAGAGCATATAGTCCCGGGGAAATCGCCTTTGTGTATGGGGGAGATGGAATGCAGGATATGTTGTGGGAAAATAATTATAGCAGGCATTTATGGGGACATCAATCTGCTGGCGTCTGTTTTGTGAGAGAATACAAGACGATTTAGATGAGGGAACAAAAATAAAAAAGATTTTTTATTTTTATAGAACATCCATACAACAATATATCACACAGGCACAGGCACAGGCACAATAACGCGAAAATTACTCAACAATTAAACGAGGCACCACATTGATTGTCTGTAATTCCTGCGACAACAATTTATATGAATAGGGAATACAAACCCGGGCAAAATCCGTCATATTATCACAGGTATTGCATTTATGTATCGTGAAATCAATTGCGGTTTGTGTAGGACGCGTCTCGCCATCATTATACGAGCACATCATACCGCATTTTTTACACACCCAAACAGAATATTTGTCTGATACATCCAACAAACGGTCTTTTGCGAACCACGACATACCGTGGGCGATCATTACATCACGCTCCATTTCTCCAATACGGAACCCACCTTGTTTCGCCCTTCCTTCAGCAGGCTGTCTCGTCAAATTCACCATAGGACCCTTTGCTCTACTATGTTGCTTATCATTCACCATGTGTTTCAATCTCTGGTAAAACACCGGACCAATGAATACACTCGTCTCCATTTGTTCGCCGGTCATACCATTATACATAATCTCATTGCCGTAGCTTTCATATCCTACTTTTTGTAATTCTCCTGCAATGGTCTTAATGTCAAGATTGCCGAAACTCGTACCATCTCCAAACATACCGAGTTCCACAAGCACTTTTCCAAGCAGTGTCTCTTTTAATTGTGCGATAGTCATACGAGAAGGAATGGCGTGAGGATTGATAATAATATCCGGTCTAACACCATTGCGAGTATAAGGCATATCGCATTCAGCAATAATATTACCAGCCGTACCTTTCTGTCCGTGGCGCGAGCTGAACTTGTCTCCCAATACAGGCTTACGCAAAATACGCATACGAACTTTGGCGAAATTGTATCCATCTCCATTGCGTCCAGTATAGTTTTTGTCAATATAGGTTTCTTCTGTAGTAATGACCGTCTTGCTCTGGTCTTCATATTTAATTGTCTTGGTAGGATCATTGCGGTTCTCCTTGATAGGAACGATTTTCGCTATAATCACATCGCGGTTTTCTACCATTGTATTTTCAGGAATAAACCCGTGAGAATTCAATTTATCGTAGTTGCCGAACTTCATCTTTTTTGTCTTGTCTTTATTGGGTTTGCAACGAATAATCTCGTCGCGGATAATATTCTTGTCTTCATCTTTTTCTGTATGGTAAATAGTCGCCATGAAAAGCCCACGATCAATTGCCCCGCGATTTATCAACACACTATCTTCTTGGTTATAACCAGTGTGGGTCATAATCGCCACTGTAATTTGACAACCCGACGGCACCTTGTTTAAGTGGATAAAATTCATTAAACGAGTATCCACCAGAGGACGACTTGGACTACACAATACATATGAACTCTTATCCATACGCTGGTTGTAGTTGGTGCAATAGACACCGATCGCTTGCTTACCCATCGCGCATTGATACGTGTTTCTCGGTGCTTGGTTATGCTCTGGGAAAGGAATACACGAAGCCAAGACGCCGAATATAGTGCTCGGATGAATTTCACAATGGGTATATTGGATTTTCAGTGCAGGGTCTTGCAAATAGCGGTCTTTCGCTTTCATCGCAATCATTGAATAATTCTGTTCTTCCGGGTCAATATATTCAATCACCGATTCCGGAATACGACAATTTGTCAGCAAATCATTCCACGACAACTCACGGTTTTCCACTTTCCGAACAATATCAAGTGTAAGCAAGGCACGATTATTACGCACACGCAAAACTGGACGAGTTAGACGCCCACCATCATTACAAACGCGGATTTCCATTGTCTTATAGTCAAATATAATAGAGGTATAAATATTAATAACGCCGGTGCATTTCTTCTGCTTCAATTCATTGTATAGTTCTATAGGATTATCAGTTACGCCGACCCACGCACCATTAATAAATACTTTCACGCGGTCGTAGAGTTCTCCAGGAGAAGCGACATTTTCCAACAACACTATCTTGGGCTCAATATATTCATATAGAGAAGAACTATTTGTAGGTATGGTGAGATGTCCCATATAACTAATGTTTTTCACTACACCAATAGATTGCCCTTCCGGAGTTTCAGCGGGACAAAGGAACCCCCAAGTCGTATTGTGTAATTTACGCGGATCAATCAACTCGCCACTTTTCTCAAGAGGAGTATTAATACGACGCAAATGACTAATGGAGGAAATGTAAGTCATACGACTTAATACTTGGGCGACACCTGATTTTTCACGCGAATTTGCCGATTGTTTAATACTGAAATCGCCCGTGGATAATGCACGCGTGATCCCATTTTCAATCGTGTTTGGTTTCATTATTTTGTAGATATTTGTCATATTAATAATATCCGTGTAATTATCAGAAGACCGCCAGGAACCTGTATTAATTTCACGCACAACCTGTTTCTGCATTTCTTTCACCAGTTTATTGAAATAGTTGCGAAACAGATTATTCAATAGTGTCCCAGTTAATTCAATGCGTTTATTTAAATAACTATCACGGTCATCCGGTGCAATCCAACCAAGACTTGTTTGTAGCAATTTCTTCGCCATTGTTCCAAGCAAGTAGAGTTTGCGAGTGCTTGTTTTACAGTGGGGAAACAAGTCGCCGTTTAAGACTTCCATCGCAAATTCGCGTTTCTTGCGAGCACCTGTCTCTTTATCCATATTAATAGGAATAAACGAAACGAGTGATACTACATGTTTAAATGCATCTTCTTGCGTTATATACTTGTTGGCGTCCATAATAGATGCTTCTAAACAATCGAGCAATTCTTTTTGTTTCTCGTTTTCAATGTTTAGTAAAATATAGCTACAAATATCGCGGTCGCTTACTACACCCAATGCACGAAACAAGACAAATAATTCAATTGGTTGCTTGAAACGGGGAATATTCACATAAATACCGTGGCCGAACCCATTGTTTTTGCTCGCAACCATCATTTCTACTTGTTTAGGGGAAATGCATTTGTTGTCTGGGACGGATTTGATTTCGGCAAACCAGCTCCATTTTGTCGTATTTTTCCCGTCGAAACAATAAATACGATTTTCAGCAGCTCGTTCCTGACCTAATACCGTTTTTTCGTTGCCTTTAATGATAAAATATCCTCCACAATCCATAGGACATTCGCCAGTATAAACGGGGTCAATGTGTTTGTTTTGGGTTAAAACACAAATGGATGATTTCAACATAATCGGCATTTTCCCAATATTGATTTTGGGGAGTTTCTTTTCAATGACAATAGGTGCATCATCGCGTTTTGTTCCATTTTCACGAATAAGATATTTAATATTCACATCCACAGTCATACCAGAAGCATAAGTGAAATTGCGAATTTTCGCTTCTTGCGGCAACATTGTCTTTGTAGCACCATTGTTCTCGTAAATTTGAGGAGGATGCATTTTGAAATTGTCAAAAGCGATTTGGATTTCTAATGCATACATATCCTCTTCTGCAATATAATCATTTTCAGACCGAATAATCACATTGTTAAACATCTGTATTGTGCGTTGGATTTGGTAATTGATGAAATGATTGTAGGATTCCACTTGGTGGCGAACAAGTCTTTCCAAATAATGCGAGTCAAAATAGGATTCCAGCAATACAAAGGGTTCTTCCGTAAAATCACCTAAATGGTCCAATACATGACACCCATTTTTTGTATCTAATGCCCGAATTTCGTCTTCTATTTCTTTTCTCAATTTTTCCAGACTTTTCATATCATTTTCACTGGCGGGGATTTCTTGGATTTTATTGCGAATAATTTGCTCTATTAATTTATTTTTTTCGGCGGTTTCATTGCTTGATTTGGCTTCTTCTTCTTTAATTACTTGTTTTAATAATTCCCGTGTAGCATTTTCTTCCGTCTTTTGACGCGAAGAATGAGGTCTTGGTCCAGCCATACGAACTATTTTGGGTATTTTTACACTTTGGTTTGTTAATGCAGATTTGGATACAATTGGAATATCAGCACCATTCATTTTAGGAACAGGCTTAAAGAAACCTTCTTGTTGAGCTTGCATTTTCTTGTGAAATTGAAGGAATAATAGGGTTTATATAAAGATAAAATTGTATTTATGTTGTTTATGATGTATCTTTTTTCTTTGTGATACTCATTCAATTTTTTGTGTTGGGGGTCGTCGTCGGGGTCCATTTGTGGCTAATTGTTTCACATAAAAAAGGTATAAACATTTGATTGCAATGGAAACTATATTGAAATTATGAACCAACAAAAACCGAACTCTTTTATTCGGTATTTGGACCAACAAAAAAATAAAAATTTGGATAATATAGATTATTATTCTATTTATCATAACAACTTGGTGAATTATTATTCAAATATGTATAATGAGCCAGAATATAGCGGCATTCATCATTATGCAAGTTCGCACGCATCTATACCACCATTATTGTTGAAACCGTCTTATGTAGCTTCTCCGGATGCTCCTCAAATTATTTATTCTCGACGTAAAATTGATGTGAATAGTCTGTTTAAATCTGGTGAGGAGGGTGTAATCCCTTCGCCAATACCCCAAAATATAAAAATAGGTAAAATTGGATGTATTGGCGATTTAATTGAGGTAATTGATAAGAACCCATATAATCCGGATTATGTCTATAATATAGATTTAAAAGTATTGCATTCTATTCGCGGAGAATTAGTGAAATTGAATTCAATGATAGGTATGAAATCTTTAAAACGATCTCTTATCGACCAGCTTTTGTATTTTTTACAAAACTTGCATTCTTCTGGGGATAAACATACTGCGGAGGATTTTAAACATATTGCCTTGTTTGGTCCTCCTGGAACAGGAAAAACAGAAGTGGCGAAATTAATCGGACAAATGTATTCTAAAATGGGTATTTTGAAAAACAATGTGTTTAAAAAGGTAACGCGATCGGATTTGGTGGCTGGATATTTAGGGCAAACCGCATTGAAAACGAAAGCAGTGATTGATAGTTGTATAGGGGGTGTATTGTTTATTGATGAGGCGTATAGTTTATCCAATGCAGGGAATGATTTAGATAATTTTTCAAAAGAATGTATTGATACCTTGTGTGAGGCATTGAGCGATCATAAGCACGATTTGATGGTAATTATTGCTGGATATGAAGATGAGTTGCAGCGGGATTTTTTTGGTGCAAATCGTGGATTGGAGTCGCGATTTGTGTGGCGATATACGATTGATTCGTATAATGCGAGTGAGTTGCGGGATATTTTTATGAAAAAGGTGGTGGATTGTGGTTGGGAATTGAGTGAAGGGGTGGATGTTATTTGGTTTGAGAAGGAAAAAGGGAAGTTTAAATTTTATGGGCGTGATATGGAGAATTTATTGTTTTATGTGAAAATAATGCATTCTCGTCGCGTATTTGGTCTGGAAGAAGAAGTGAAACGAAAAATAAATACGGAAGATATGAAAGCGGGATTGGAACTTTTTATTAAAAATAAGGTGAAAGAAGAGGATAATGTTAGGGCGTATATGATGAGTGGGATGTACTTGTAAGGTAGGGAAACCTACGGTTTCCCCTACGACCCCTTCCCTTCAGGCAGAGGTCCTTTACAGCCTACGGCCCTTTGTTGGGCCTTCTTGTCGGCCCTTTGTCGGGGCTTTTGTCGGGCCTTCAGCCCTTCGCCCCTTTGTCGGGCCTTCGGCCCCCAACAAGAAGACCCAGCTGACCCAAATAGCATTCAGTCCTCCTAAATAAAGTTGCTATATGCCGGGTGATAACCCGGCATACCCGCCAGCAGGGTTGGGGTAAGGGGCGGCAGCCCCTGCCTGGGTTTCCCTACTGTTATTTATATATTACACATAATAAATACAATGGAACTTAATAGTAAAACCATCAAGGTAAGTCCTGAACTATTTAAAATTCCACAAAAAACAAGAAAACAACGAGAGAAATCAACTTCCCAAAAACCGATTAAAATAAAAACAGATATCCACAAAACAACAAAACGCCGATTACTCAACTACATAAGAGACCAACAAGAACAAAATTACAAAAAAATGATAGAAGGTTCTTCAACCCATACCCATATTACGCAACCTGAAAAACAAGAACATTTAGCAAAAACGAATTTTGAAGAATCCGTTGCCTATTTAGAAAATTTAAAAGAGAAAATGGCTAACAAAATCCAAATTGCAGGTGCTACATCCCCATCATCCCCTACTATACCTGTAATAACTACTTTAGCATCTATTCCACAAATAACACCTCCTCCTTCCCTACAATCCACACAAAAAACACTAAAACAATACCACGATACACCCTTGAATATAGGAGGCACAAGTGTGAAACAAGAATACGAAAATGTATCTCTCAATTTCCCGATAGAAAATGGACCTGCTTATGGTTGTTTAAAAGGTGGGAACCTCCCGACTTATCGCAGTTGGATGAACCAAACCCGGAAAAATACACAAACAGACCGACCTGTGAGACCGATGACATTGGAACAAAGAAAAGAAGAATTCCGCAAAATATACGAGAAAAATAAAGAAAATCTCAATTTGAAACAAGAATTAAAACAGGCAAAAATATATTTGAAAAAACCGCCAAAACAAAAACGCATTATAAAACGAACATATCATATAGGAAAATCAAAATACCATCCAAAAGTTGGTGTCCTCGTTTCCAATAAAACCATACGCCAACAAATAACAGAAAATGTAAATCGGCTTAAACAGACATCTATGGAAGATGTGCGTAAATTGCTTGTCCGTAAAGGTCTTATTCGTGTAGGTTCTTCTTGTCCTCCAGATGTATTGCGGAAAATGTATGAATCTGTATCCACTCTCTGTGGCGATTTAGATAACCATAATCCAGAAAACCTTCTATATAACTATATGAATGCAGCAAACGATCTATAATGCCTCCCACTATTTATTCCAGCAAAAATAAAAAGATAC